>Ga0111172_1070_pt1 | contig 20463 bp, 17 predicted proteins | sample DeeMarSWOR324_28_FD_80233 | JGI IMG/M metagenome (GOLD analysis project Ga0111172, IMG submission 80233) | Anaerolineae bacterium SM23_ 63 | reverse complement strand
TTGGATGAGCTTAATCAGTAGTCAGATGTCAGGCATCAGTAGTCAGAAGTCAGTAGTCAGTAGTCAGATTTTGTGATTAAAAGACCCATAGACTTTCCTCAGGGCCAGGAATAACAGGATTAAGGGGATCAGGGATTAGGGGTCAGGCGCTTAGGCACCATGGCACTTATGACTTTTATTTTGCGGCTTGCGTCTTGAGACTTGTGACTTGTGACTTGTGGCTTGCAGCTTGTAGCTTGTAGCTTGCTACCAGACTTCTGATCCCTAACCCTTGATCCCTTCTTGCCTTCGAAGCAGGATGAGCCACTTCACCTAGGTGCCGAAGTGCCAAAGTGCCCTGGTGCCTTTAAGGCTGAAAAGGCTCGCCAGGTGTTAAGGCCTGTGTAAATACTTCATCCCAATTGAATAAGATCACACAATCCGATGAGGTCGCCACGAGCTTGGCGTCCTCTTCTGTTAGGTTTAACACGGTCAGCACCGCGATGGTAGACCACTCGGGAGCGATGGTATCCATTGTTATCGGTTCCAGGGGACCTATGCTTAAGCCACCTATCCGTAGGTAGACAGGTAATTGATGTTCGGGCATCCACTCCCAGTCTACGACCGTGAACCAAAACCATTCACTACCGGAACTTTCTGACATCAATAATGGGCAATCAACGAAGTATCCATAACTATGGCTACCTAAATTCCAAAAATTAGGGGGGAATTCATATTCGAACGAGACCGCCCAAGATCCGGCTAAGTTTTCTTGAGGGACAGTAGTTGGGAGAGATGTTGGAGTTGGAGGAGGCAATGTCGGTTTTGGTGTGGGTGTCGGTTCTAGTGTAGGTGTCGGTACGGGGGACATCGAGGCACAAGCAACCATGTAGAGGCTCGACAACCCAAGCACAACAAGAAGGGTTCGTTTGGAGATCAGATGCATCTTGGTATCCAGATATTCCATCACCCTAACCTAGCTGAGGGATGGTCCATTTACGCTCGACATCAAGCGGCAAATCGAACGAGATTGTGAACGCCTTTTGGGTCTTCCTAGTACATTATCCTTCCTGACTCAGCTTATCCTTAGTCCCCCCTATTACCCTCATCGTGCCCCTTCCGTTTCACTTCAGGGGTGCTTCGCGAGGGACTCTGGGGGCGGCAGTCCGCCCCACCACCTGAAAGATCATCAGGCACCTGATCCCTAATCCCCAATCCCCGATCCCTAATCCCTGATCCCCAATCCCTTCTTGCCTTCGAAGTAGTTTTATCCCCTTCACCAAGCGCCTAATCGCTTCTAACGCCGGGCAAATCCCGTGTCGGCGTTACTTGATCGATATAGATGATGGCGTCAAAAGCGGTAGGGAGATGGTATTCACAGAGATAATCCTCTGGCGATGCTGGATCGTAGTACTCACCGATGCAGTGCATATAAAGTGGTTGGTCCAACCATGCCGCCCCGGGATCATTCAGATCGAGCTCTCTCAAATCAAGCAAGAACGTTGGCATTCCGATATGATGGACCATCCACTCGAAGGAGTTCGGTGGGGGAGGATGAGCCTGATGGGCGATGGCCGGATTGCCCGTTTCATAACTGCGGGCTTTCACTTCACCAGAATAGAATGTTATCCCTATCGTGATCATCTCCTCGCCATAGAAATCTTTCAGGTAAGATCCTATGCTTGTGGGCAATCCCGAAGCGGCTTCCTCTCCAAGATCTGCGATCACATGGTTTGGTGCCCATAAGACCATCTTGGCGCTGCTTCCGCTTCGTTCAAGCAGCCAGCGAATACCCTCGGCAGTGTTTCGTGTCCTGAGTTGGCTTTGAAGCTCAGGATCCTCGATTCGGTATTCTTCCTCCAAATGGAGTGCGAATTCGGCGCTTAGCAGTGCAAAAGCAACCTCATGGCGGCTAGTGGCTTCTTCGTATTCTTCTCGATGACTGGTCAAATCATCGTGGACCTGCTGCAGATCCTTGGCACATTGGTCCTTAGTATCTATAGGCAAATCAGAATATATATTCCAATCAGGTTCGAATTTCCTAAAGCATTCATAATAGGATTCCGCAACTTGTGCAGCATTTGGATCAACCCATTGCAGGAACTCAACCACATGATCCATCGGAAGGCTTGGAGGTAGATTGTCAAAGCCATAAAGACTCACCGTCCGCCAATCAATTAGAAAGCATTTCCCTTCACCAGCACATCCCACGTTTTGACCCCTCACCCAATTCAAGGCCTCTCTCATCTCACTCGTAGCCCAAACCCAATTGTCAAAGCCAATCAACATTTCCCTTGAGTCCTCTGATCCAGGTTTATGAATGAATTCGTTTAATGTCACTGACTCGTTCCAATCCATTGAGATTACCCAAGTGTCAAAAGCGGTGACAAATCGATCACTTGTGATCCAATATCTCCGTTCGAACATTTCGCGACTGCCATTTGTCGCATCACCTATTACCACGACGCGAAAATCATCAAAAAAACCTTGGGGTTCGTTAGGTACCCCCGGAGAATCTATGAACCTGAAGGTGTTCTCTTTAAGCCATTCCGTGATATCGGGATCAAGTGTATATGGCGGATAAAGAGCGACGGTCTCTATATCCGATAATCGAGGCTGCCATTCGGGGAAGCCGTCGAAGTTCTCATGCTGCGTGATGCATGTCTGGTTCGATCCATCTGCGTTCATCACATAGATCTCAAAACTCTCAATGCGATTGGAATAAAATGTAATTAAGTTTCCATCCGGCGACCACGATGGATGAGCATCTTCTCTAACGCTATCCGTCAACTGAATGGGATGTGTGGTGTCATCGCTCATCACGTAGATGTCGTCGTCTCCATCACGATCGGACACAAAGGCGATCCACTCCCCATCTGGGGACCAAGCTGGGTTCGTGTCATTGGCCGGGTGATGGGTTAAATTCCTCTCACCCGAGCCATCGGCATTCATGACGAAGATTTCAGTATTTCCATCTCGTTCAGAGCTAAATACAATGCGATCACCATCTGGGGACCAATCAGGGCTCAAATCCGCGCCTGGGTTCTCCGTCAGCCTGGTTTGTTGGAAGTTTTCTAGATCGATCGTCAGGATATCGAAGTTGCCATATTTCGAGGATGCAAACGCGATACTTGATCCATCGGGGGACCAGTCAGGCTCGATATCATCCGTGTTGAGGTTGTAGGTCAACCTGAACGGATCCGATCCGTCCGCATTCATAACATAGATCTCTAAGTTCGTCGGCCATTCGTCCCGAACGTAGGCGATGTGCTTGCCATCAGGCGACCATGCAGGTCGATTCACACGAACTGTATCCTCCGTTAATCGATTCACATTCGATCCATCGCTATCCATGCTAAAGATCTCAGATTCACCTTCCCGGTAAGAAGAAAAGGCAATCCGACCGGTTCCCCCTCCTATAGGCGTAGGGGTAGGCGCGATTGTGGGTGTCAAATCGATGGTAGGGGTTTGAGTAGCAATGGGTGTCTCAGTTGGAGCGCAAGCAGATGCTGAGAGTATGAATACGAAGGCTGTGATCAAGAAGAGATGAGACTTCATTGCGAGTTGTCTTTGTTCTTTATGGTCATAGATCTGTGCGTTTATCTAAAACTTCGATGAACGATCGTTGAATCCCTTACATCGCAGCGGGGAAAGGACAGTATTTACACTATAGCATTGTTTGGCAGGTTCTTACTACATCCCATCATGAAATGTGGTATTGAGTTTTTTCTGGTAACGGTTGTTAATCATGTTCAGATGATCTTGAATTCTCTTGATCAACGCTATGCTTATGTTGTACTCGCTTTATCAATAATCCCCCCTATGGTCCCCCCAACTTGCCCCTTCCGTTTCACTTCAGGGGTGCTTCGCGAGGGACTCTGGGGGACTCCAGTCCCCCAGGCCCCCTCGTAAGCGGCGTTGTCGCGACCGAGTTTGACCCGGTTCTTCCTTGCCGCTTAAAAGCTAAAACTCTCAAACAAAATGGAAACTTGCATTTGTAGATTTTTCTAACTAGAAAGTGCTCTAGGTGCAAGTGCCCAGGTGTCTAAGTACCCAAGTGCCTAAGCACCTGATCCCTGTTCCCTGATCCCCGATCCCTATCGACCTTTGAAGCAGGATAATCCACTTCACACAAGTACCTAAGCGCCGAGGCGTCCATTCACCCAATCCCCGATCCCTGCTCCCTTTCGACCTTTGAAGCACTACAACACACTTCATCCAAGCGATGAGGCGCCCAGGTGCCCAATCCCCTAGACATACAGTAATCCTTGACATGGCAATAAATAAGGCTTAATATCGCACGATTGTATCCATGATCATCATTTCCGAGGTTGTAGTGTAGGGGGTCTCTGCCTACCCTGAGTTATTTGCCTCGAGTAAGTGTCAGCAAGTTTTACATAAAAGTAAAAAAACATCCAACGGAGAAACCAGTATGCTTGAATCGTTCATCGATCGTATCACCCGCGCCTCGCTGCGCTTCAAGTGGGTCACCATCGGCCTATCGGTCCTCGCAGTGGTCGCGGGCGTTTTCGCCCTAACCCAACTTAATCAGGAACTCATCCCGAGCATCGAGTTCCCCCAATCTGTTTTGATCGCCGTAAACCCGGGCATGGACCCAGAGTCCCTGCGCGATGAAGTGACCATCCCGATCGAGGATGCTGTTCGCATGGTCGAAGGCGTGGTGAACGTTGAATCCACGACCTCCAGCGGGTTGGCGTTCATCGTCGTCCGGAACGAATTCGGGCTGGACCAAGACGCGATCCGAGCCGACCTCACCAATGTCATCGAAGGGCTTACCTACCCGCAAGGGATGGAGATCCCTGAACTGCTTACCTTCAGCCTGTCCGATCTACCGGTCGCCATCTTGAGCGTGTCATCACCCGACCTTTCGCTCATCGATCTCAAGGCACTGGCTGAAGCGGAGATCATCCCGGCTCTGGAGGCGATAGACGACGTCGCAGATGTGAGCGTAAGTGGTGGGCAAGAGCTCCCCACCCCGCCTCCTCCCACACCAGAACCTACGGAGGAACCTGAGCCCACACCTCTACCTACAGCAGCACCTACAGAAGTCCCAACTGAGGCTCCTGAAACCGAAGGCGTTGAACTCCCTGAGTCATGGATCCAGGCAGCAGCTTCCCAGAACGTCACCATCGCTACGGTCGACGACCTCACCCCTGAGCTCGTGGGAGGCATCGCCAGCTTCGCCCCACAACTCCTCGACGATCTCACGCCGGAAATGCTTCTGGCCATGCCGCTGGAAGCCTTGACTGCTCTACCCGAGGACTACCTGGGGTCGCTAGACCCAGAGCTGGGCGCCCAAATTGCGGAACGTCTTGCTCTTCTGGTCGAACCGGAACCGGTGGCGCTTCCGGATTCATGGATCGAGGCAGCGGCCTCACAAAATGTGGCCCTCGAGAACACCGCCGACCTCACCCCTGAAATGGTGGGAGGCATCGCTAGTTTCGCCCCGCATCTTTTGGATGACCTGACGCCTGAAATGCTCCTGGCCATGCCGCTAGACGCACTGGCAGCGTTGCCCGAGGACTACTTGGGGTCTCTCGATCCTGAGTTAGCTGCTCAACTGGCTGAAAGGTTGGCCTCGGCTCCTGCACCTGCGGAAGCGGGTGAGCTACCCGCATCTTGGCAATCGGCTGGTCAACAGCAGGGCGTGAGCCTCATTTACCCCGAGGATGTGACACCTGAGGTGATCCAAGCGATCGCCAGCTTCGCGCCTTTCATGCTTAACGAACTCGCCCCCGACAACCTGCGCGGCTTTTCGCCCGAGGTCCTGGCGTGGCTACCCCAGCCGTATATCGAGACCCTAGATCCTGACTTGCAAGCTGAATTAGACATACTAGCAGGACCCGCAGGGGGCTTGGGTGCTCTAGCGGCTCGGGTGCTATCGCAGGGCCGATGCCGAGCTTCGAAACGGCAGCCGACCTAGTCGACAGCGGTTTTGCACCAAGCGCTGCTGGCTTGCTTAACTTGCTTGTCGAAAGTGGTCAGCCACAGACTCCGCAGCTGATGGCGGACCTGACTCCGGAAGTCATCACTTGGTTGGCAGAAAACGAAGTCGATTTCCTCGAAAACCTCAGCCCAGCAGCACTGCGCTTGCTATCACCTGAAGTACTGGCTGAACTACCCGAAGATTTTCTGTCAACGCTAGATCAAGCGCTCCGCACTGAACTGGAAGGTATCGCCACTGGCACAGTGGAGGCCTTCATCCCAACGGAGACCATTAATCGGGTCAACGGCAACCCAAGCCTAGCGATGAGTATCTATAAGGACAACGTGGCGAACACGGTCTCGGTCTCGCATGAAGTCTTCGATAAGCTTGAGGAGCTCGAGGCTGATACAACCGGTCTGCGCTTCGATATGGTCTTCGAGCAGGCATCGTTCATCGAGGAGTCCATCAGCGGCGTCGCGCGTGAAGGAACACTGGGTGCGATCTTCGCCGTGATCGTGATCCTGATCTTCCTCAGTGGACTGGTCAACGGTAAGTACCGTCTCTCGTGGCAGAGTACGCTCGTCACTGCGGTGAGCATCCCGCTCTCGGTGTTTATGGCCTTCGCTCTGTTCAAATATCTGCCCCCGGTCGCGAACGTGGTCCTTGAACCATTGGCAAGCGCGACGGCGAGCATCCCGATACTCGGCGCGATCGTTTCCGTCGCCCATCGTTTATTACCGGTTGGGATCACACTAAACATCATGACCTTATCGGGCATGACGGTGGCCGTCGGTCGGGTGGTGGACGACTCGATCGTCGTATTAGAGAACATCTACCGTCACATCCAGCGCGGCGAGGACATGAGACAATCCGTCTTAGTAGGAACTCGTGATGTGGCGATCGCCATTTTCGCCTCTACCGTGACGACGGTCGTCGTTTTCCTGCCGATCGGTTTACTCGGCGGGTTGGTAGGCCAATTCTTCCTACCCTTTGGGATCGCAGTGACCTACGCCCTTGGATCGAGCTTCCTGGTGGCCGTCACCATCGTGCCTTTGTTAGCTTTCTTGTTCATCCGTAAGGAGCATTTGCCTGAAGAAGGTGAATCCATACTTCAGCGGGGGTATACGCCGATCCTACGCTGGGCGTTGAAATATCGCGCAGTCACACTGGCGATCGCTGGCGTTTTCCTGGTCGGCAGCATGTACCTTCTCAGCCAACGACCGCGCGCGTTCCTTCCCGACTTCGGCGAGGTACAGATCACCACCAGTGTCAAATTACCCAATGGTACGACCATGGCTGAAACGGATGATACAGTGGTCGTATTCGAGACCGCGCTGGATGAGATCGAGGGGTTGGGAACGATCCAGTCTGAAATCGGGACCAGCGGCGGTCTGGTGAGCCGTTTTCTGGGCGGTGCGATCGATCAGGCCGGAGCAACGACCATGATAATGGTTGAGAATGCTGATGAGGTGGATCCAATAACGGCTGAAATACGACAGTTAGCGGAAGCGATCTTCGGGGCGGAGAATGTGACCGTCTCTAGTGGATCTCTGACCGGTGGCGTCTTCGGTAGTTTTGCCTTGGTGCTCTCAGGCGACCCAGCTTTATTAGCAGAATTTAATGACCAAGCCATCGCCACCCTGGATGAAGTCGAGGGGCTGACCAACGTCTCGAGCAACCTGGCCGACGTGGATATGATCCTGCGGGTGGATGGGGAACCAGCCGTCCGCTATACGGGCGAGCTGGAAACCGAGGACTCCCTAGGTGTGACTGAGTCGGCTAAAGGCAAACTCGAGTCTATTGTCCCGGCTGGTATCACAGTGAGCGAAGGATTCGAAACCCAGATGCAGACGCAGGGATTCCAGGAGTCGATGCGAGCGGTGTTGATCTCGATCTTGGTCGTGTACCTGGTCATGGTGGTCACCTTCCGCTCTTTCGTCCACCCGTTCACGATCCTGTTCAGCCTACCGTTGGCGGTTATCGGCGCGGCGGTTGCGCTGTGGCTCACGGATCGTGTGGTCGGTATTTCGGCTTTGGTCGGGTTGATGATGTTGGTGGGCATCGTGGTCACGAACGCTATCGTGCTCATCGATCGAGTCCAGGCTAACCGCAAGAAGCGCGGCATGAACGCTTATGACGCGCTGGTGGAAGGTGGGCGCACGCGTCTCCGACCGATCCTGATGACCGCTATCGCTGCAATTTTAGCGTTGGTCCCGCTGGCGCTTGGTTTAACAGAGGGCGCGCTCATCGCCTCGGATTTGGCGACGGTGGTGATCGGAGGATTGTTCACTTCGACGCTTCTCACGCTTCTGGTGGTGCCGGTGATGTATAGTTTGTTGGATCGATTGACGATGAGAGGGTAGGTTTAGGTTTTCGCACGTTGTTGGTGGTAGATCAATGGATGACAAGCTCCCTGAGTTGTTGAGGCTCAGGGAGTTTTTTTATCTTTAATGAGGATCCAATGCTTCTAGGTTTCTGAACAGAGGGATATTAAATTCTCATAATCAACGCTATACTCTTGAGCCCTTTGATTTATCATTAATCCCCCCTTTCGTCCCCCCAACGGGGGGACATGGGGGCCGCAGCCGGCCCCCATCCCCCCTCGCAAAGACCGATGTTGAAATTCCTTCCCTGTTCCGTCCCTCTGAGCCAGCATATTCCAATCCCCCTACCCAGGAAATGCTTTAGGTACCTTCGACTCCCCGGCAACGAAACTCATCATCCTCACTCTCGCTGCGCTATCTTGCTCCTTATGTCTCGCGGCTTGTGTCTTGCGACTTGTAGCTTGCGGCTTGCAGCTTACGACTTGTGACTTGTGTCTTGCGGCTTGAAACTTGTAACCTGCAGCTTGAAGCTTGCACCTGATCCCTGATTCCCAATCCCCGATCCCTTTTGACCTTCGAAGTACAACGATCCACTTCACCCAAGCGCACAAGTGCCCCTTTACCTCAGTGCCCCTTACCCCAAACCATAAATCTCCCCATATTTCATTTTCAAGTAGTCGATGTAGGGCTCGGAGGAAAGGTCCTCCCCAACAGCTCGTTCGGCCATTTCGGGCAAGGTATATTTCCCTCCGTGCGTATGGACTCGCTTACCAAGCCATTCAGTGATCTTTCTGTACTCTCCTGCTGCCATATCCTCATGGGTCTCAGGAATATCCTCCAACAACTTGTACCACAACTGAACGGCAAAGATGCTCCCCAAGAGATAGGAAGGGAAATAACCCATCATATCTGTCCAGTGGACATCTTGGAGTACACCCTGAGTGTCATTTGGAGGTACGACCCCCAGGTATTCCTTCATCTTCGTATTCCATATTTCTGGTAGATCCCCAACTTCGACCTTTCCATTGATCATCTCGTTTTCTAACTCGAACCGAAGCATGATATGTAGCCCATAAGTAACTGGATCGGCCATGACTCGGATCAAGCCTGGCTCAACTTTGTTGATCGCCCGGTAAAAACCCTCCATTTCCACATTTTCCAGCCATGGGAAGATTTTCTGCATTTGGGGGTAGAAGTGGGCCCAGAAATCCCTGCTCCGCCCAATGATCATCTCATAGGTTCGTGATTGCGACTCCCCTATTCCCATGGTGTATTGAGATAGGAGTGTTCGGTATTGTGTGGGACTACATTGCTGTCGATGAATGGCGTGTCCTGCCTCGTGAATGGACGCAAGAATGGTAAAAATGGGATAATCATCTTGAAAACGCGTAGTAATACGAACATCACGAAATGAATTTCCCATGGTAAATGGGTGCACTGTCAAGTCGAGTCTTCCTCTCACAAAATCATAACCAAGCTTCTCAGCCATCAACCGGCTCATCTCGAGCAGGTCATCTCCCGAAAACGCACCCAAAATCGGACTTTCATCCACCTGCTCGACCTCACTGATCGATCTCGTAAGCTCAATCAATTGTGGTTTGATCGTGGTGAAGAGCAGATCGATTTCTTTGGAGATCATTCCCGGCTCGTAGTATTGGATCAGTGGGTCGTAAGGATTCTCTGCGCCGTCTCTAAGTAACTCTGCGAGTTCGAGCTGAAATTCAAGCAGCATTTCAAGATGCGGTCGAAATATCTGAAATGTATCCCTCTCCCGAGCTTCCTTCCATGCTTCGTGAGCAAGCGTGCTTGCCTGAGAGAAAGCTGCCCATAGGTGTGTAGGTATCTTGACAAACCATTGGTACTTACGCCAATTTACCCGGATCATACTGGCATCATCCGAGTCGAAGTCGAACTCATCCAGGTGGCTGTTTAGTTCTTCCAATAAACACCCGAAGTCTTCGTTCGTTCGCATCTCATGAGCCAAACCTTTAACGGTTGCGATTTGATCGGCTCGTGTTTGGGTCGCTCCAGAGGGCATGTAGGTCTGCATATCCCACACCATCAGTCGCCACGCGCCTTCAATATCTTCAATACGTGCTAAGTGCTGTTTTAATTGCGCTAGTTTTTCTTCCATGTCACACCTTGTTACAAATGGATTGAGGAAACTTGACGAAAGAAATCAAGGAGAATAAACCACTTCAGCCGAAAGCTATCTTTATCACAACAACGGATACCTTATCATCTAGCGAGGAATTCATCAATCGTCGCAAAGTATTCTACCTGATGCGTGAGTGCGATCGCATGCTCTCGGCCCTCAAAAACCTTCACCTCAGCTTGTAAATAGAGCACCCTCATCGCTCTTGCAAAGCCAGTCGATAGAGCCTGAGCAATGTCGTGGCTCGTGGGTCCTCAGGAAGCGCTTCGGAGGATAGGATCGAGGGGAGAATATAACCGTGAAGCAACTGGTCAGGGACGTAGAAATCCGCCTCTGCCAGATCGCTTACAAACACGACCACTAAGTCCTCTTCCGGAACGACGATGATATATTGGCCTCCGTAGCCCAACGCCATATAGATCCCCGACACGTCTACCCACCATTGATAACCGTACCCCTCTTGCAGCGTCGCTGAGATGAATTTGCGCGTCGAATCCTGGACCCACGCTGAGGGTACGAGCTGTTCGCCATCCCATACCCCATCGTTCAGGTAGAGATAACCGATTTTGGCCATGTCTTCCGGCCGCAGCTCCAAGTCAGAATAACCGATGGAGATCCCTTGAGGATTGGATGGCCATTGTACATCTGTGATCCCTAAAGGCATGAAGAGATGTTCCTGCGCGAATTCTAAAGCGCTCATTCCTGTCACTTCTTGAAGGATCGCCGATAGTAGAAAAGACGCACCGTTGCAGTATTCAAAATAGGATCCCGGATCCTCCATCATCGGTAGGTCCAACATGAATTGTGCCCAGTCTGGACTTGACCGCATCTGGTAGAGTCCATCCCAACGGTATAGATAGGAATCACGGCAATTCAGACCGGTCGTCATGGTTAAGAGATGCTCCAGGGTCATGGCCTCTTTGCGAGCGTCCATGTTGTCCACAGACTTTTCTGGGAAAAAGGTGAGGACGGGTTGATCGACACCTTCGATATAACCCTCATCGATCGCGATGCTGACCAAGATCGAGAGAACACTCTTGGTACAGGAATAAACATTATGCCTGGCATTCGGGGTGATGCTGAATGGGAAAACAGTGGCATCCAGAACGATGAAACCGTTACGCACGACCACCAATGCATCGATGTCAGCCCCCTCATTTTCGATCGTTTTCAACATCTCGACTAATACATTGGAATCCATCCCTTGCGATTCGGGGCTTGCGTGTTCCCAGGCTTCCGTGGGCCATGGAGCTGGTTGGCGAGTGGGGATCGTGGTGGGTGCTGGTGTGGTTGTGACTTCAACTGTAATTATTCGCGGGCTTGCACAGCTCGATAAGAGGAGAGTGGCGAAGGTTAGGATGAATCTGTGTTTGGTTTGAAGTGTATTCATGACAGCTTTTATTTGTGAATATGCTGGGCTTGATTATCACCTGTTGTACTTCAATATCAAATTTCCTTGGTTTACATTAGCCATAAGATCTACTCAGATCCCCTTAATTATAATGGTCGACATGGGTCTTATATTCATTACCCCCACTATGCCAGCTCGGTTCAGTGTGATCGGATTGAAATGACTTGAAATCGATATAACAATGGGATTAATCTATTGCCATCCATACTCCTGGGGGATATGGGGGCAGATGCATCCTGAGCGCTCGTCCTGAGCGTCGTCGAAGGATGTCGAAGGACATCTGCCCCCATGTCACCTGACAACGAATCTCTAACCTCTCAATACCGTCTTACCGCTTATATCTATTGACTTGTGTCTTGCGGCTTATGCCTTGTGACTTGCAGCTTATTCCCCCAAGTTGGGGGATTGTGGGGGTATAAGCATCATGAGCGCCGTAGAAAGATGTCGAAGGTTAATGTTCCCCCTCACAGCACGTAAGGTGCTTGAAAGACATGAGCACACTACTAAAATCTAAACTTGACAATAATGGTCCGAATTGCTATAATATACGCTCTCTTCAGAACCATTTGAACATTTACCACATGAACTGGCTCAAAATTCACAAGGACTACAAAACTAAGATACAGAATTACATTTTAACTATTTCGCACAAAGACTAAGTTTTAGATATTAGGAAGTAGTTTGGGAAGTAAAAATTCGTTAGGTAAGGATGGGTGACATGATACAAAATCGTTCTTTCAAGTTCAGCCGAGTCTCGACGATTCTCATCAGCATTGCTTTGCTTTTGGTGACACTGCTATCGACCGCGATGGCATCCGGTCCAAGCGTTAACGAGATTCTCTCAAGCGGTTGTGAAGTTCCATTTAGGTTATCCGTGAGTGATTCGATTTTCGATTCAGTTGGCATGGAGATAGATGCGCGTTTAGCGGGCGACTTGGCCGCTGCAGAATGTGCAGTCAATGAGTTGCTTTCCGGAGCCGTATTTCTAGGTATAGCACAGGATTCCCGATTAGCCTTTGAACTGGCAAGAGCAAAAGATGCAGCCGACGATTTGGTTGAGGGAGCTGCTCAGGACATCGAATTCTTTGGTGGCCTCTACAATATTCGACTGGCTGAGGAGATCGCCGGTGCAAAGGATGCAGCAGCCGACTTGTTTTCCGGAGCTGCTCTTAGTGTCGCATTCGATTCTCGATTGGCTGAGGAGATCGCCGGTGCAAGAGTTGCAGCCGATGAGTTGGTTGAGGGAGCTGCTCTGGGTATAGCACTGGATTATCGAGCGGCGCAGAATCTGGCTGCTGCGAAGATAGCAGCCGCTGAATTGGTTCGGGGTCAATTATCTGAAGATCACATTGCGCGGATGATCTCTGCTCAAGAAGCTCGAGAAGCGATCATGCTTGCTGAGATACTAGAACTTCAGGACAGCATCAGCCTACGGTAACAAGCCCAAAGATGTGGAAATCTTTCCACATAATGTGTAGGGGCGGGGTGACCCCGCCCCTACATCGTTAAAACGATCTACCCCTCCCTTGATTAGGATTTAAGTTACTAATCCTAAATCCGTATCAAGGTCTCCAACTTCTCGGAAGCCTAAAAGAATAACTTACTCACGCAAGGCCTCCAGGTCTCTGATTAAACTATCGATTAACCCTTGAAGCTGAAGCTGTGCGACACAGTTAGCAATCCAATCGTTTTTATCAGGGTCCAAACTTTCCGCTAATGGGGTAGAGCCTACGATATCAGCAAAGAGGATGGTTACTGGCTTACGTTCCCCTTCGATCTGGGTACGAGCTGCTTGTACCTTTTCGATTAGTCCACGAGGGGCAGCTTTTTGCAAAGCCTGGAGCTTGGACGCACGCTTCGGATCCGCGATCCCACCTACCTCGGTCCCACAAGAAAAACAGAACTGGGATGAGAGTGGAAGGTCCGTCCCACAGGATTGGCAGGGGAACCCTACCTCAACTTCAAGCGAGGTCCCACAATTTACGCAGAACCTCGCCCCCTCTGGGTTTACGGATTCACACTTAGGGCAGCTCATCTAAACTTCCAACGACGTCTATGCCTGCGAGATATTCTTGGATCATGCGTCGAAATAGGCTCCCAAGCAACCCCAACAAATACTAATAGATAGAAAATGGTCTCTCCAGATGCGTAAAAACCACCGCGCTGGTTCGAACCAGATTGCGTTCAGCCTTTCTTAATATGTATTTAAGCAGTATTAAATGAAACGGAAAGGTATGGCGCTCGACGATTGGAGAGTCGAGGGTGCATGCTGTGTTGTGAGTTCCAGGCCCCCCTCAACGACGAGGCTCCATCTCACGCCCTGAGACAAGTGGGGCCCCAATATTTATTCATGGTGCCTCAGTAACCACATAAACTTCAAGGGCAAAAAAATGATTATTGGGATGCTATCAGAATCTTACGAAGATCTTCCGCACCTCTCATTCTTATACTTGCGTTGATCCATAGATCGCATATTTAATGCAGGATGAGAGAGAGTTAAAAACCATCTCAGCCAGACTCAACGAAACACGTCTCATTCAGACGCTTCTGAAAAACAGCTTTAGTCTTGGAAGGCTCAACGCAGAAGTATGGGCAATTCGATATCATCCACACTTGGGCTGGATTATTTTAACTTCTGGAAAAAGGAGTCATGACCATGGCACAACAACGCATACCCAGAGCACTGGGGGAATGGCTAAGCGAGGAGACCTTGAGGGCCGATTTGGCTCTGTACCATAAATTAGCACTGGACTGGGGAGCATCTGAAGCGGCGATCATCCCTGCCAGCGACGTCACGATCGATGAGCGAGTGCGATTGAAATGTACTGTACCACGCTGCTTACGTGCTGGTGAGAGCCCGAATTGTCCACCCCATGCGCCGGATCTGAATCTTGTACGTCGAGCTCTTGAGCGATTTACCTGGGCGATTTTATTCAAGTGCGATGTTGAACCGATTGAAGCTTACCTTCCAGGCGGCGGAAAGGATAAAACAGATAAAAGGCGTACTTTGGCTTTTCACAAACAGAGTGCAGACATCGTCTACAAGCTGGAACGCCAAGCGTACAAGGACGGTTATCACCTGGCCATGGGGTTTGGTGGCGGTTCTTGTAAGGATTACTTGTGCCAAGGATTGCTCTGCCAGTATCTTGACAGCGGCAGGTGTCGGTTCCCTCATCGTGCGAGACCGGCGATGGAGGCGGTCGGTATCGATGTCTTCGCCCTGCTTAATAAAGTAAGGTGGTATGCGTACGCCTTACTGGACGATCTCAGTATCGTGCCTTGTGCAATCACCGTCGGAATTGTATTCATCCACTAAGCGAGGTGTTCCGATGAGTAAAGATATTGTAAAGATGTTGGATGGGTTCCTCTCCGAGGAACCAGCGAAATGGGCGAAATTGGCCAGCGACGTTCAATGGCGCCGCTTGCAGCTCCTCTTACTGCGAGAAATACTTGTTGAATTGAGGAAGATGAATGTGAAGCACACTGAGCAGTATAAGGCAGGAGAATAGAAGGATGGCCAGCATTGACTATCCTTACTATCGAAGTAAGGAGTCCGTTCAGATATCATGGCCAGCTATGGAAGTTCTCCACGACGTGTGCACACATTCAAAATCACACGAAGCTTCACCACATATCTGTGAAGAAATACTCCAATGTTGAAAGCGAGGAGAAGGATACATATACACTTACTATTCCTCCTCGTTCCAGCTCAAGGCTCCAAATCTCTTAGCATACCTAGCTTCAATCTCGAAGCTTCTGTGCTTGATGAGGCAATGGTCCCAATTTCAACCTTCGGTGTTAATTTAATACGATGACATCATCCCTTGGTGACCTGTTGAGGCCACGTCGAGCTGTCCTGTTGACATTTGGATTTCTTACCGCATTTGTTGTGATAAATCGTTTCGTTCATCTTATATGTAACTATTGCACCACTTATTGGCCGATCAGTGTTTTTGCTTTTCGAGCTCCTCCAACATTTTATTATCCCAATCTGAGTCACATCTTGGTGGCTTCTTTAACTACTGTCATATTCATCTTATCACTGATCGCATTAGCAAAAACAAGGTATAAGTTGCTATATGTCATCACATTTGGCATCGTGCTGATCCTAGGTTCCAACCTAACTCAAGGCTTTCAACACGGCTTACTGACCCCAATTGAAGGGTACGGTGGTTTTCGGAATGAATATTTCAACGATGCAGTTGAGATTGAAAATCCTCTACATTTCCTTTCGAGCTATATCGATATTCAACCTAATCTACTTCCTCACAGCAGGACACATCCCCCAGGCGCTATACTTCTCTTCTATTACTTATCAAAACTGCTGACGAAACCAGCCATGATCTCCATCATCATTACGGTGATTTCCGTGGTGGCTCACGCCTATTATCTTTGGAAGCTGTTCTGCAATGAGCTTAAGAATGAGTCTATTGCAGGTTATTCCACTTTCCTCTTCCTGCTCTTACCGGCCATCCAAATCTATTTTTCAGCCAGCATTGACGCCTTGATCGGTGCTTGTTTACTAGGCGTTTTGTATCATTTCTTCCACTCACAATCTAACTTTGGGTTGCTTGCGGCAATACTGTTGTTAATGTTGGCCTCATTTATGAGTTTCGGCTCCCTCTTCATCGTTCCTGTGATATTTGCATATGAGTTCCTGGAAAAGCGAAGTATTCGAAGGTCTTTCTATTTGGCGGCAGCAACCGGTCTGTTATACCTTCTTCTATTCAGCACCACGGGTTTCAATTATGCCCAATCCTTCATTATCGCCGCAAAGTTAGAAAATCCTTATGGTCCTTGGCTTCTGGCTAGACCATTAGTGTATACTGCTACGAGATTTGAGGGTTTGTTTGAATTGGTTTTATTCTACGGGCCATTTCTAGGCCTCATAACCATACGTGGGTTGAAGGAAAACATGGCCAGTTCGAAATTAAAGAAAATCACACTCGTAGGTGTTGCTTGTCTTGCTCTCATGCTACTGCTCGGTGTGTATCGTGAAGGTGAAACTGCGCGTGCGGCGATCTTTATCTATCCTTATTTAATATTCCCTGTGGGGATATACCTCAAAGACCACCCCATTTCCCTTGGCGAGAGGAATATACTTGCCGCTACGATCTTCCTGCAGACCATACTCATGCAGATGGTGGGAAATTATTTTTGGTGAATATAAGTTAAAGAATTTTGAACAGCCATCAATCACAAATAATGATCCTCGCGAGAATTTTACTGCTCCATTAATGCTTCTAACTTCTCCAATATCCTCACCATCGCCAAAGTGTCGAATTTGCAGTACTCCCACAGATCGTTTCGTATTCTATCAATGATGGATGGGTTGGTTTCGATGCCAAGTTGGTAATAGGCTTCCATAGCCTGAGTGCCTTCAGAGATTTCAAGGGTTTCATAACTCAATTCGGGCACGAGCGCTGGGAGGACGGCCTTGATGGAATACGAGCCATCCATTTCTGGTAGGTAGTAGTACCGTTTTTGGAACGGCTCCATCAGATCGACCAAACGAGAGGAAAGATCCTCAATTTCCGAAGCAGACTCAGGAAATGCGTCAGCTAAGTCACGCAGTACCCGAGCTTCAAACGATCGGTTATAGGCAAGGATGTCGCCAGGAGGAGGTGTGTCACGCAGGAGCGATTCGATGAGCGGGGGGCGGGGGTCGATGCCAGTCTCAGCCAAGAACCCTGTATGGGATAACTCACCCTCCAAGCTGGCTTTTCGATGGAGCGAGTATTGAAAGGGAATTTGGCCATACGGTTTGGTCCTATCGAAGGGAGGGATCGCAGGGTTGTATGTCTCGAAGTCCAGAAAATACAAAGGATACTTCAGGGAACCAAGAACAGCTTGAAGCGCAACCTGATCGATGATGGATCGACCAAATTTATGCCCCTCAACGTGTACCCTTGAGATCTTGTTGAGAGGAAAATCTTCGGGGATGTCTTCCATTCTCATGATCCCATCGTGATAAAGCCCAAATTTGTGATCCTTCTTCATCCTGGTGACGGTGAAGACAGAATGGTCAGGGATATGACGCCAGCAGTAACCCATAAAATCGCAAGCGTAAGGTTCATCACAGTAAGGGCCGATATCGATCTCAGGCACGTTAGGTTCTGATAGGACGGCTTTAGCCTCCTCAATATGAATGCTGACTTCCGGTCCCATTTCTTTCACCAACTCGAGCATCGAAACACTTGTAAAAAGCGCCTCTAGATCTAGATCACCATGGCGTACATAGTTGTTGTCGATATGGAGGACAGAAAAATCATCCAATTCGATACCAGCATTCGTAAGGATGTGATATTGGACCGCCACATCCCAATCATATGGATCCTTAACCGAGGTTGAACTCTTGACCTCAAACGCCTTCCATTTGGCCCCCACCCGCTCCAAGATGTCTACGACCACCAGCACCTGATCGTGTTCAAATGCCGCCTCAAACAACACGCCGACACCTTCACCCATCAACGTACGCGTCTTTCGAAGCCACGTCTTAGGATCGTATGACTCCGCCGAGCTTGCTACGACACCTCCAGGAAAGAGCTCGCGCGCTAATGCGTGAACTTCCTTGCCTGTTCGGAATACGGCCTCCTGCGACGGGTCAGGAGGGTCGCGGAGAGCTGGCTTGTACCGATTGAGGTATAGGGACTTATGACATTGCACGCTGCGAAGGAAGGTTGTCTTACTGAGAAGATGGTTTGAGCTCAATGGCTCCTCCTACATTCTTTCAGGTTCTTGATCACACTATAACATGCGAGAGGTGAATTACGGAAAGCTTATGAAAGTTTAGTTTTTTACACAGAGCAGTTTTGGCATTGGTAGTCTATAATCTCCACCTTCAAGGGATTTCACCCCGACATGGGATACCCAATGAACTTGGTTCCTATTAGAATGTGTTGATTTTATGCTTATAAGTTTTTTGAGGAGGTTTGAGATGTTTCAAAAGATCTTCACCGAAGAACCTGGACGAAAGATCGTGATCCTTTTTTTGTTGGTCGTGCTTGGAATTCTGGCGAACTGGTTTTGGTCCATCGGTTGGGAATACTTGTCAGACCCATCAGTTGGACTCTCCCTTGGACCGGCGTCAACCATCTTGGTCCGTGTGATTCTGGCCTTCATCGCTGCCGCGTTGACTTTCGTGCCGATTTACAACAAGATCGGGCAGACGAGTGAGGAGTCTTGGGTGCCTTACTTTTTAGCTTTTCAGAGTGGATTCTTCTGGGAGGCAGCGTTGGATGCAGTGGTTCGGACGATATGATCCCTACCCCCACATCGATATACTTCCAGGGTGCTCCGTGAGGGGACTCCATTCACATTTCGCGCCGCAGACACCCTATAGGTGAAGAGTTCCTTGAGGTATAAATATTGCACTTTACTCTACAGGTTCATCTTTTCTAACCAGATTTCACGAATAAAGAACGATAAACTCGATCAAAGCGAGGAAATCACACCAGGAGCAACTCTATGACAAATCAAGAGACCACATCACCATATGCTGGGGCTTATTACAAAACCCGCTGGGGATTCAACTACTTTCTGTCTGTGATAAAGAGCATACCTGACAGGATCGAGCCCTATAATCTATTAGCGGGTGCTTTACCCGGAACGGTCCCCGGCATCGATGTGTCACATTGGCAAGGTGACCTCACCCCAGGTTGGTGGGTAACTGCTTACAACGAGGGTTATCGATTTGTTTTCCTAAAAGCAACGGAAGGTCTTGAGTTTATCGACCCCAAATATGAGATCAACAAAACGAATGCACAAGATGCTGGTTTTAAAGTTGGTGCTTACCACTTCGCTCGCCCTGAGAAGAGTGGGATTAAACAGGCGGAACACTTCATCAGTGTAGCTGGTGAGTTGGATATCGGTGGAGTATGGGATTTGGAAGACGATGGTGATGTGGCAGATATCGTGGTCAATTCAAGGACCGAAGATTTCCTGACGGCGTTAAATGCACATTATGGGTATTCCTGGATGTACAGCGCGGCCTGGTTTTTAGATCCTCGCAAGATCAATCCACAGGTGCCTTATTATCGCTGGGTTGCACACTGGACTACTGCCACAGATCCCTATATGCCTAGAATATGGCGAGATAGGGAGTATGATGCCTGGCAACATAGTGACTCTGAGGAGGTAGCTGGCAAGAACATCAATGCGGACCGCATGCAACAGACATTATTCGACAACCTCACGGGTGGCACGAATGGGGAATACGTTACCATACGCCTCAAACAGGAGACGATTGACGATTTGAGACGTGCGCTTGATGAGGTTTAAAGTGTGGTTTTTACGCAACCTCACCTTATTGTGGCTGCAAGAACAAATGTAGCCCTCCGTCCCAACAACATAAAATTGCGATGTAGGGGCGCACGGCCGTGCGCCCCTACTCTGTGACACATTCGAGCAAGACACTGCCATTGGCGCTGGGGCAGTTCGTGAACTGCCCCTACACGATTTGGGATGACCTCACACGGCTTAGAAATCAAATGTAGCTGCACCCTTTAGGGTGCGAATGAAATACGCAGGCTAAAGCCTGCGGTTACATTAATGAGTCGAAGGTGATGTAACTTTACCCTTCAGGGCATTTCTGGAGTGCGCAAGCTCTGCTTGCGCCCAAAAGCAGAGCTTTTGGACTCCAAAACCC
>Ga0111172_1052_pt1 | contig 20885 bp, 16 predicted proteins | sample DeeMarSWOR324_28_FD_80233 | JGI IMG/M metagenome (GOLD analysis project Ga0111172, IMG submission 80233) | Anaerolineae bacterium SM23_ 63 | reverse complement strand
ACTTGGTCATCGCCGCCGTTAACGTCGTCTTCCCATGATCGATGTGTCCGATCGTTCCCACATTCACGTGCGGCTTCGTGCGCTCAAATTTCTTCTTCGCCATGATTGCATTCTCCTTAATGAACTGCCAAAAGGCATTTCTTGATTATTTAGAGCCCTCAAGGGGATTTGAACCCCTGACCCCGTTCTTACCAAGAACGTGCTCTACCGTCTGAGCTATGAGGGCAAATTAGCGATCAGCACTAGGCTAACAGCTTTCAGCGCGCTCCATTTAACGAGCTACTTATACGCTGATCGCTGTCGGCTGACAACTTTCTGCCTGTGGGCGGTGAAGGATTCGAACCTCCGAAGGCAATGCCAGCTGATTTACAGTCAGCCCCCTTTGGCCACTTGGGTAACCGCCCGAAAAACGACCGTTGTCGGCCGGCGATCAAGGTCATATCTGAACCGAGCAATTCTTCGCCTCGATCGTTCGCCATCAACGGCACAAAAGAGCGTCTTTCCGATTGATCGAGCATTCGATCAGGCTCACGCCTAAAGCTCATCGCGAAGGCTCGCCTTAGTCGGAAGCCGACGACGGGAGTCGAACCCGTAACCTACCACTTACAAGGCGGTTGCTCTGCCATTGAGCTACGTCGGCATGCTAATATAAACGCGCCTAACGTGCACGGCGCATTTTGAACCATTGTACCAAAGGCGCTCTCCGCCGACAATGCGCGCCGAGTCTACCAGGATTTGACTTCACAGTCAATGTAAGTCAATTGCACTTCAAACCTCCGTTGGGAGACACCTTTGGGAAGCGTTCACATATGATCAATGCACGGATGAGGAAACTGCGACCTCCCTAACAGAACTGCAAGGTGCTTCCCCACCTCACAGCAGCCTGGGCGTTGGAGCCCAGGTTGCGACCAATGTCCGAAAATATGTCAGCTGTACCGCATCAAGAAGCAGCAGGGTCGTTAAAAACCATACTCGTTCCAGGATGCCCACGCGCCTTCCAGATTTCATAAAGAGCGATCGAGCCCGCAACAGCGGCGTTAAGTGACTCAATACGCCCTCGCATGGGTAGACGAACCAAATAATCACACGATCGACGAACAAGCCTCCGTATCCCTTGCCCCTCATGACCTACCACCAACGCCATCGCACCTGATAAATCCACCTGCCCTAGGAGTTGAGCTTCCGGCAGGTTTTCCAAACCGACAACCCAAGCCCCACGATCCTTAATCAAGCTGATCGCACTTACTAAATTGTCTTTCGAAATCAGGAGGTGTTCACTCGCTCCAGAAGAAGCGCCCACGACAGCCTGGGTCACACCAACACCTCGCTTCTTCGGGATAATGACCCCATGTACGCCAACAGATTCCGCCGTGCGCAGCAATGTGCCAAAATTTTGGGGGTCCTGAAGGGTATCCAGTAACAAGATCAGCGGAGGCTCACCACTGGCCTCCGCTTGATCCAAAATCGTTTCGGTGGACACGTAGGGGTAGGGATCAACCACAATCCCCACGCCTTGATGATGCTCAAACTTACGATCTAGCGTACGTCGTTGAACACGGGTTACCGGAATTCCTATTCCCTGCGCATGCTTTAAAAGACGCTCCAGTGAACCCCGCTCGACGCTTCCCTCCGCCACCATCAACTTATGTACTCTGCGGCGGTTGGCTATCATGACCTCATAGACAGGGTTGCGACCGAAGATTGTCTCGGTTTGACCAGTGGCCATCTCGACTTTTCTCACATAGGTGCTATGAGTGCAGTGAAACACACCGGGGAGAAGCAGTGAGGAGAATATAAGGGGCGAGGGCTACGCCCACACCCCCACACATGCTGATTCTCCTCTCGCGTTGACCTTCCAGTGGTTTCATCCTATGCATCCTGGATACAGGTCGATGGCCTCGGGAGATTAGCCAACACGCCATGTGGTCCCTTCTTTACCGTCTTCTAAAAGCACACCCAAGGTTGTTAAGCGATCGCGTATCAGATCAGCCAAAGCCCATTGCTGAGCCTGCCGTAGTTCTTCTCGCACTTCTATCAGCAGATCGATGAAAGCTTCCGCCTCTCGATCAATCCCCCATTCTATCTCGAGCTCCAATCCAAGAACGCCGGACAAATCGCGCAAAGTTTGTTGCGCCTCTTCCAATTCCAAGCCAGCGTCTCTCGCTTGATTAATACTCCTCACCAACTCAAACAAGTGGCTAAGCGCCTCGGAGGTATTGAAATCGTCATCCATGGCGGCTTCAAAACCAACACGCGTATTTTCCACTTGTTCTGCGAGGCCGACCACAACATCCTCCGGCACTTCGGTCTTTGGGATAGCCGGGCGTAAGGCCCCCCGCAGACGTTCCCAAGCTCGTTCAGCTTGCATGATCACATCCTGATTGAACTTGAGTGGTTTTCGATAACTTGCGTTCAGGATCACCATCCGCAGAACATTGCCATTGTGGTTCTCAAGAAACTCCTCAACCGTTACCACATTGCCTAAGGATTTGGACATCTTCTCCCCCTGGAGTTGAAGCATCCCATTATGAACCCAGTAGCGGGAGAAGGATTTACCCGTAAAGCTCTCGGATTGTGCTATCTCATTCTCGTGATGAGGAAAGATCAAGTCACTTCCCCCACCATGGATGTCGATCTGTTCACCAAGGTGATGTAGGTTCATCGCCGAGCACTCAATATGCCAACCTGGTCGTCCCAATCCCCAAGGGCTCTCCCAGGCGGGCTCACCTTCCTTGGCTGCCTTCCACAGAGCGAAATCAGCAGGAGCTTCCTTCCGCTCGTCCACGATCAACCTGGCGCCAGCCTTCATCTCCTCCACTCGGCGGCCGGAGAGTTTCCCATAGTCATCATCCTTGGCCACGCGGAAATAGACATCACCATCGACCTGGTAAGCAAAGCCACGATCCACGAGACCCTTCACCATATCCAGAATGGCGTCGATCTCCGTAGAAGCCCGTGGGTTAACAGACGCAGGGAGGACATTTAAATCTTTGAGGTGCCGATCATAATCATGCATGTAGCCCTCGGCCAACTCGAGCGAATCCATCCCTAATTCCTGCGCTCTGAGGATTACCTTGTCTTCGACATCCGTGTAGTTCATGACATGGAGCACACGATACCCCCGGTACTCCAACCAGCGTCGGATCACATCGAATACGATCGAAGACATCGCATGACCGACATGAGCTTTGTCATACACAGTCGGACCACATACATACATACGTACTACCCCCGACTCAATCGTCTCGAAGGATTCTTTCGTACGCGTAAGGGTGTTGTAGATCATCAAGCTCATGACGTGCTACTCCGAGTCTTGCCTCTCTCCATGGGAAACTGTGGGTCGAGCGAAGATCATCCGCCCGGCCGCAGTCTGAAGCACCTTGGTAACCATCACCGATAGGATCGCGTCGATGTACTCCTTTCCTTCCTCTACCACGACCATCGTGCCATCATCAAGGTATCCGACACCTTGCCCTGCTTCTTTCCCCTCTTGAATCACGTGTACGTCCAATGTCTCACCGGGCAGGAAGACAGCTTTGACGGCATTGGCAAGCTCGTTGATATTCAACACGGTTACCCCCTGGATCTCCGCGACGCGATTCAAATTGAAGTCATTGGTCAGGATCGGGCAACGCAATTGTCGAGCCAGAATGACTAACTTGTCATCCACAGAACGTACCCCTTCTACATCAAGATCGGTAATCCGGAAGGTAATGTTCGGATCTTTTTGGAGTCGATTGAGGATGTCTAGTCCACGCCTACCTCGCTGCCGACGCAATCCATCCGGCGAATCAGCGATGTGTTGTAGCTCATTGAGCACAAAGGATGGGACCATCATCGTGCCATAGATAAAACCCGTACGCGCGATATCGGCGACCCGACCGTCAATGATCACACTTGTGTCGAGGAGTATGTTTCGAATATCCTGCATCTCCTCCTCACTCTCGCCTCCTTTTTGGGGTAGGCGGCTGCTAAGCACATTAAAGATATCATTTTGCCGCATGACAAAGATCGTCACCCCCAAGTAGCTCAAGACCACCGCCCCGAGCAAGGGCAAGATTTGACTGAATGGCGCAGGCAGCAGCGAAAAGGGTGATGCAATCAACGCTGCGATAATCAAGCCCACGACTAAACCGATTGTTCCAGAAATCATGGTGCGAGCCGATACCTGCGTCATTTGACTCCGAATAGCACGGATCGGACGAGTGGTGAGAAACGGGGTTACAATCAATCCCATCAGGGCTCCGACCAGGGCGAATACGCTTTCCCACAGCAGAGATTCATCTCCAGCCAAGATTCTGAGGTAGTTGCCTAGGTAGACCCCCCCGATAGCCAGCACAACCATCCCGATCAAACGTACGATGAATTCAGCACTCATCACGATCATCCTTTGCTAATAAAATAGGGTGTACGCCCGGTTTCGGCGTCACCCTATGGAGAGCCACATCCTTTGATTTGGTGTTTTTTTGCGTCGCCTCTTCTTCGGGCGCCGCGCATGCTATGCATGCAAACGAACATAAAAAGGATGATAAAAAATGAAACCGGGCCGTAAGAGGCGAAAAAAAATGTTTGCCTCTTTCGACATGATTATCATATCACGCGCCCTGATCGAATGTCAACGCAGGGGTACCCAGCTTCAAGCTGCAAGCTATAGACTGCAAGCTTCAGGCTGCAGGGCTCAAGCTGCAGGTCTCAAGCTGTAAGGCTTCAGCATCAAGCCACAAGGTGCAAGTCATAAGCCTCAGGCTACAAGCTGCAAGTCACAAGCCTCAGGCTGCAAGCTATTGAATAATCCCAACCGTATTGTCCGAGATTATTGATCTAAGCAAATAAACGTACGAGGGCGGATATCCTATCCTAAACTCAGTGATCTTGAACCCGATTTTATTCTGCTGCTGCTGATTCAAAAGTTTCAATACTGACCGCCGAGACCTTGTACTCTGGGATCTTAGCTACAGGATCGATATGATTGGGTGTCAGCAAGTTTGCAGCTGCCTCGGCGTAATGGAATGTCATGAAAACTGTACCAGGAGGCGAACGTTCAGTGACGAGCGCTTTCGCAACCACCTCCCCGCGACGGGAGCGGACCTGGACAGACTGACCAGCGAAGATACCGATCCGTTCAGCGTCTTCGGGATGGATCTCAATTTCCGCCTCTGGTGCTAAGCTGTCCAAACCTGGTGAGCGACGAGACAATGTGCCGCCATGCCAATGGAAAAGCACTCGACCGGTAGATAGGATGAAAGGATACGTCTCATCCGGCAGCTCGGCTGGCTCGATATAATCAATGGCGCTGAATAATCCCAGACCACGAACAAATTTTCCCACATGAAGGATCTGTGTGCCGGTATGGTCCGGGCTCGGGCAGGGCCACTGCAAACCTCCGCTCTCTAATCGCTGATGCGACATCCCTCCATATTGGGGCGTCACATCAGCCAATTCGCTAAAGATCTCGGAAGGATTTGAATACGACCAATCCGCGCCCATCCGGGCAGCTAAATCGTTGACGATCTGCCAATCAGGGCGTGCATCACCCACCGGCTTCAAGGCTGGGCGTATCAAGTGGACACGACGTTCGGTATTGGTGAAGGTGCCGGATTTCTCCGCAAAACTCACCCCTGCTAACAGAACATCAGCCAACTCGGCGGTTTCGTTGATAAAGATATCCTGTACAACGAGGAACTCCACCGCCCTCAACGCTTCTTCAACATGATGAAGGTTCGGATCGGAAAGCATGGGGTTTTCACCCATGATGTAAATCGCCTTTATTTTCCCTTCCAGGGCGGCGTCCATGATCTCGGTGACAGTCAATCCGGGATCGGGACTGAGGCTCTCGTAGGGAACGCTCCAAGCGTCTGCGAATTTCCGGCGTACCTTCTCATCGGCGACTGGCTGATAACCCGGGAAGACATTCACCAACCCACCCATGTCACAAGCACCTTGTACATTGTTTTGCCCACGTAAGGGATTGAGCCCCGTCCCTGGTCGACCGACATGTCCACACAACATCGCTAAATTTGCGAGCGATTTGACGTTGTCTGTGCCGGTCGTATGCTGGGTGATTCCCATCGCCCAGAAGATCGCTGCCGCCTCTGCGTTGGCGTACATCCGAGCAGCTTCGGCGATCTGTTCTTCTGGGACGCCGGATATGTTTGCCGCTCTCTCCGGCGTCCAATCATGCACCATGGACTCAAAGGCCTCAAACCCCTCGGTTCGCTCTTCGATGAAAGCCCGTTTCTCCAAACCCTCTCGAAGGATCACATGCGCCATGGCGTTGACGAGGGCAACATCCGAACCGGGCCGCTGGCGAAGATGCAAAGTAGCGAATTGTGCTAATTCGATGCGCCTGGGATCAATTAATATCAGTTTGGCACCGTGTTGGCGTACGGCTTTTTTCATTTGCAGGCTGAGGACCGGATGGGACTCGGTGGTATTGCTCCCAATAACAAGCAACACATCAGCCTCTACGATGTCACTGATCGAGTTGGTCATGGCGCCTGAACCCAGTGTAGTGGCCAGACCGGCCACGCTACTGGAGTGTCAAAGACGGGCGCAGTGATCGACGTTGTTCGTGCCAATCACAGCTCTGGCGAACTTCTGGAGAAGGTAGTTCTCCTCGTTGGTGCATTTGGCTGACGCCAAGATTGCGACACTGTCAGGCCCATGCCGATCGCGTGTCTCAGTTAAACGTGAGGCAACTTCATCGAGAACTACATCCCAGCTCGAGGGATGAAAAGCCTCGTCTCGGTTCTCTCGCAAGAGTGGTCCCGTCAAACGATCAGGCGCATGGACATAATCACAACCGAAGCGTCCTTTGACGCAAAGGTTGCCGTAGTTGACCTGATTATCAAATCGTCCTGAGACACGATAAATCAAGTCGTCCTTGATATGCAAATCAAGCTGGCAACCAACCCCACAGTAGGGACAGGTGGTGTGTACAATGCGATCTGCTTGCAGCATATTGTCCTCCGCTAATCCAGGCGAGGTCCACGCTGGGAATGTTTTCCTTTTCCTTGCGCTCGTGTGACAGCGAAAATCTCCTCCGGCGCCACGCCTTGCTCAAAGAGGTATTCACGTTTGCTCTTGAGGGCCCCCGTGGGACAGACACCGACACACTGACCACAAAACACACACGTGGTTTGTGGCATCGGCTTATCGAGAAATGTGGTGATCGAGGTGTTAAAACCACGTCCAGCGAAGTTTATGGCATAGTTATATTGAGCATCCTCCGCACACACTTGCACACATCGCCAACAAAGCACGCATTTCTCGTAATCCCGTATATAGACCGGGTTGTCATCCATCATTGGTACTTGACGCTTCTCGCCCCCTTCAAAGCGTTCGGGTTTAGCCTGATACGTCTTCAGCATGGTATGAAGCTCAGGGCTCTCTGATAAGTCCACCGTCGAAGCCAACATCTCAAGAATGGTACGCCGAGCTCGATCCACATTGGAGGACCGCGTATGAACCACGATTCCCTGACGCACTGGGCTCACACAGGCCGCCTGCAATCCGCGTTCACCTTCGATCTCGATCACACATAGGCGACATAATCCATTCGCAGTGGTGTGAGCGAAGTAACACAATACAGGGATATCAATCCCGGCCTCTTGGGCCGCATCCAAGATGGTTGTGCCCGATGGCACACTGACCTGACGGTCGTCAATGGTAAGTTGGACAGTTTCAGACACGGCTTTCCCGCCTCCTCATCCCAATGCAATAGACTCCACGGCTCTCGAGAAACTCAGGAGCGTGCAGGATCATGGTTCTCCTTATCTACCTCACCATCCATAATTTTAAGTGTGACAGTTTCTGGGTAGCCCAACCTTTCGGGATGTGTGTAAACACGTAAGGTCCCCCGTCGAGCGTATCCAACCAGTGTGATGTTCCAAGCTTCTGCCATGGCAATTGACATCGAGGTCGGCGATTTGCGGGAGGCGATGATCGGACATCCCATGCTAGCCCCTTTATGCATCATGTCGGAGGAGATACGACCGGTCGCTAAAAGGACGCGACCTTCGGTTTCAATCCCCTTCAGCATACACACGCCCATCAGTCGATCCACGGTGTTGTGGCGACCGATGTCCTCAACCGTTACCAGCATTTCTTTATCATCCGCAAGACCTGCTGAATGTACACCTCTCGCTCGAGCATGTAGGCTGTCGGGAGCGTGTAGTTGGTTGAAGAGTTTGATTAAATTTCCTGCCTCGATACGCACATCAGATTTGAGCGGTTCAATTCCACTCTCCGGATCGGTAAAGGTCACACCTCCACCGCAACCACTGGTGAGGATCCGTTGCTTTGTCGTCTCGATCGCATGATGAAGCCACACATCGACGCAACAACCTTGATCATTGATGTAAATGTGATCGACCTCCTCCAAAGTTTGGATAAAACCTTCGTTCCTGAGGAATCCTAGTGCCAAGGTCTTCCACTCAATCGGTGTGCTCATCAGCGTCAGCAACTCAGCGCCATTGACGTAGAGCGTCATTGGCTCTTCAGCGATCACCTCGCCCTCGACCTGCTGCCAGCCTCGTCGATACTCATACCAACCCGCTCCAACTGCGCCATCAACCATTGAAGACCCTCACAATCGCCAATCGATCATCTGCCATTCACAAACATCTCCGGCCACCGTTCCAGCGCAGAAAGGATCGCTGTACTGGCCGTCATGCCTAAACCGCATAGAGATGCATGGGTCATCGTGAATCCGATATCCTCTAGGGCTCGAACATCCGCCTCACTCGCCTTCCCCTCAGTGACCTTTACCAGAATCTCTAACTGTCGCTGAGTCCCAAGCTGACATGGGAAACACTTACCGCAGGATTCGTGGGCGAAAAAGTGCGCCAAGCTGAGCATGGTTTGTTGTAGATCACGTTCTTGATTGATCGCCATGACTACCCCAGATCCGAGCGCCAACCCAGCGGCTTGCATTCCCTCAAAGCTCAGCGGCAGATCGAGCTGATCCGGTCCGGCAAATGCCCCCGCTGCACCGCCTAGTAGTACTGCTTGAAGCTCGCCTTGCACCCCACCGGCAAACTCCAAAACATCCTTCAGCAAAGTACCAAAGGGTACCTCGTATACACCCGGCTGGGCAACGTCCCCTGAGAGACAGAAAAGCTTCGTCCCCGGCGATTTTTCAGTACCCAACGATCGATAAGCCTCGTGACCATTGGCGATGATCCAAGCTGCTGTGCACAATGTCTCGACATTGTTAATTACCGTCGGTTGACCAAAAAGACCGTGTGTCGTTGGGAAGGGAGGTTTCAGTCGGGGATAACCACGCTTACCTTCGATGGACTCAAAAAGCGCCGTCTCCTCGCCGCAAATGTATGCCCCTGCGCCGGATCGCACGACCACATCGAACGAGAATTCATTTCCGAGGATATTTTCTCCTAGGTAACCCGCTGTTTGAGCAACCTCGATCGCCTCTTGCAGGATCCTCTGGGCGCGAGGATATTCACCCCTCACGTAGATAAAACCACGCTGTGACCCGATAGCGTAGGCGGCGATGGTCATCCCTTCCAAGATAGAAAACGGATCACCTTCCATCAGCACTCGATCCTTAAATGTCCCCGGCTCAGACTCATCTGCGTTGCACACAACATAGCGCATCTCAGTCTCCGTCGCCGCCGTGTATTCCCACTTGAGACCCGTAGGAAAAGCCGCACCCCCTCGACCAACCAAGCCGGAAGCCTTGATCTCCTGCAACACCTCGCTTGGCTTCATCTCACTCAGAGCGCGACGAAGTCCAGCAAAACCTCCGTGCTCTTGGAAGGCGATGATGTCGGTAGGCTCAATCACGCCACATCGTCCCGATAGCCATCTCGGCTCACCACCAATCCTACCGAGGGGTGCCTCTTTAGGATTCAGAATCCACTTATCGGGTGTATCCGCATCAATTCTTGCGATTGGTGTATCGCCAACCAAGGCTGCTGGAGCATGATCACACAGACCCAGGCACTCAACCTTCTCGACCAAGTAGTTGCCCTCACCTTCTCGTCCATCAGAATTGACGGCAAGGTGGCTGCATGCTGCTTTGAAAGCTCTCTCACCACCAGCTTGAGCGCAGATTGGACTGGTACAGACGCGCACGATGGTCTTCCCCGTCGGGCTTGCGTAGAGCATCGTATAGAATTCGATCACACCATGGATCTCCGCCATAGGAACGTGCAAATACTTTCCTACGAGTTCCAATACGGGCTCGGGCAGATATCCGTACATGCTCTGAGCATCAAGCAGCGCAGGCAGAAGTTGGCTGCGATCACGCTTTTCATATCTTGCAAGGAGTCGTTCTAGCGGGGCTAAGTCCTGGGTGCTCATCCGTCGCTCCCTACGTTTATTTATTGATATTAAGATCTCGGGGAAATTGTACCGTCTGCTTTCACTTACATCTCACACTTTGACGAAGATTCTCAGCCTCACGGTATTATAACCCTAGGTGGATTGACCGGCTTCCTTCGATATCGTACAATCCGGCCATGTCCCTTCAACCAAACACGATACTCAGAGGACGCTATCGCATCGAAGGTCAATTAGGAAAAGGCGGCATGGGCACCGTGTACCTGGCTTTCGATCAGGCGCTGAACATCCGCGTCGCTGTAAAAGAAAACCTCAACCTCAGCCCTCAATCCGAACGACAATTCCGCCGCGAGGCAGAGCTCCTAGCAAATCTTCGCCATCCAAATCTACCAAGAGTGACAGACCATTTCATTCTCGAGGAACAGCAGTACCTCGTGATGGACTACATCGGGGGAGAGGATTTACAATCACGGGGTGAGCGTCAACAACCGACACTAGATGAGGCGCTCTCTTGGGCGGATTCGGTGTGCGATGCGTTAAACTACCTGCACACCCGCACCCCCCCCGTGATCCATCGCGACATCAAACCTGCCAATATCAAACTTCAGCCCGATGGCACCATTATGTTGGTCGACTTCGGCATTGCCAAGGAATTCGATCAAGCCGTGACCACAACCGGCGCTCGAGGGTTGACGCCCGGCTTTTCACCGCCGGAGCAGTACGGTGCGCAACGCACAGACGCACGCAGCGATCAATTCTCATTGGGAGCCACGCTCTACGCATTGCTCACGGGTAAACGCCCTGCAGACAGCATCGAGCGTACTATAAAAAAGAAGGAACTCACGCCACCTAGTTCCCTGAACCCTGCCATCCCCAAACACATCGATGCTGCATTGAAACGAGCTTTGGCCCTTGATCAGGATGCCCGTTTTCCTGATATGGAGACCTTCAAAAAGGCACTGCACGGAAAGTTCGTTCCCGAAACGGTCATTGAAGATACAAGACTGCGTCCCTATGATGAGCCTGTCGCTGAGACCGTTCTTGAAGGAACGCAGCCACAAGCCATATCCCCAGCGATTCCTGGCAGGGTCGTCGAACCAGACGTATCAGCGGTTCGTCCACGTCGTCGCACAGGCTTATGGATTGGGTTAGGGGCTTTGGCGTTGATCCTCATCGGTGGTGGAGCAGCCATTGGTCTCATGGGTGGTCTGCCCTTCTCGGGCTCGGGGTCCGAGCCTACCGCGACCGCACCGATCGTGGCTGTGGTGAATGAAAGTCCGACTCCAACCGTCACCGTCACCATACCTCCTCCTACGCTGACGCCTTCAGCGACACCTGAACCGAGCATTACACCATCCACAACCGCAACTGCCACAGCCACACCTGTTGCCCTCGGTGGTGGAGGACGGATCGCCTTCGTCAGCGATCGAGTGGAGAGGGTGTTCCAGATCTTCACCATGAACGCCGATGGCGCCGATCAACGACCACTAACCGTCGACCCTGGGGATAAATATCAACCCACATGGTCGCCCGATGGCACACGGTTGCTTTATGTCACCGATGGTGGAACGGATGAGTTCGGCAATGCGCTTGGCCTCGATATCAAAGTCGTCAATGCCGATGGCACGGGTATCGACTGGGTCGTTCACCACGTAGGGGACGACACCGATCCTGCCTGGTCTCCTGACGGTTCCCAGATCCTCTTCACCAGCACACGTGCGAACGATTTGCGTCAAGTTTTTATCATGGAATCCGCTTGTCTTGATCAACCCGGAAGCTGCATCGTAGAAAAACCGAGAAACATTTCCTGTGATCCTGAATTTTGTGCCGTCGAGTACACACCCGCCTGGGCGCCGACCAATATGATAAACCCCGATTGGTTGCCCAGCACTTACACTATTGCCGTCGCCGTCTCGATCAACAATGCACCGGCACAGATTTTCCTGCGACCGCCCGATGGCGCTGTGCCTGACCCTAGAGATTTTGATCGCCAGGATCGTGTCGTTGGTGTGGATCACTTGGCATGGTCTCCAGACGGTTCTCAAATCGTTTTTACCTGGTATTACCAACGCGGGCACAGTGAGATCGCGATTGTTCCACTTGAAGACCGCGGCTGGGAACACCAGATCCTTACGACGACCAACGGTAACAAAGAGCCGGTCTTTTCACCTGATGGGCAATATATTGTATTCACCAGCTCGCGCGACGGTAAGTTTGAGATCTACCTTATGACCAATGGCGGGCAAGGACAGGTGAACCTCACCAACTCTCCAGCCAGTCAAGATATGCAACCGGACTGGCAGCCGCTGGCCGTCCCTTAGGATCATTCCTTGATTGTCCTAACCCTCACCGCGACCCTCAATTGACCATGCTTTACGATTGAAATTCCGTAGAGGCAATTCGCAAATTGCCCCTGCAGCTCTTGTGAGGATGGGTGCTAAGAATTCCAACGTCTCTTGGGCATATCCGAGTGCCACTCCCTCAATGGGTCATTCCAAGCGAGCCCTCCCTCAATCTGTCATTGCGAGGAGCACGCCAGTGTGACGAAGCAAACTTTTCGTTGAAGAGATTGCTTCACCTCTGCGGGGCTCGCGATGACATATCGGTAGATGTCATTCCGAGGAGCAGAGCGACGAGGAATCCCTATGATGAAACTTTCAAACTCGCTACACCACAGGGATTCTTCGCGCCGTGAGCTTGTCCTGAGCTTGCCGAAGGGGCACTCAGAATGACAATCAATCCGCGTAAAACTCCCTTCACGCATTGAGCTTGTAATGGCAAAAACAATCATCCTTCGACATGCTCAGGATGATTGTTTTCTGGCCTCACACTTCAAAGACACTCGATGTTCACCAAGATGTCAGAACAAACCCGTGTTAGGATATACCTCATGCGAGGATCGTCGATGCTAACGGAAGGAATAAATGCAGGTCTTAACCATTGATATTGGTACGGGAACACAAGACATCTACCTGTTCCGCTCCGGCCTCAACCTGGAGAATGGCTTCAAGCTCGTCATGCCGTCGCCAACCATGCAGATCCGAGGACAAATCCTAGATGCGACACATCGAGGGGATGATTTGCTCCTCACTGGCGTGACGATGGGAGGGGGGCCCTGTCACTGGGCTGCCGAGGCTCATGTGAAGGCCGGTCACATGATATATGCCACGCCAGAAGCCGCACGCACCTTCAACGACGACCTAGACTGGGTGAACCAGGAGATGGGGATTGAAATCCTCAGTGAGGACGAGGCCGCCAATCTGATGAATGTACGCCGGATTGAGCTGCGCGATTTTGACTTTAAAACCATCGTAGAGGCATTCAACCTTTTCGGTGTCCGGCTCGACCCACAGGTCGTAGCGGTTGGAGTCTTCGACCACGGTGCTGCACCTCCAGACGTCTCTGATCGCCAGTTCCGATTTGATTACCTCGAGGCGCGTATCCAAGCTGAGAATCGACTAACGGCTTTCGCTTTCCTTTCGGAGGACATCCCTCCTATCTTGACGCGCATGCAAGCGGTCGCGAAGAGCGGAAGTGTTTTAAACTGCCCACTCGTCGTCATGGACAACGCTGCGGCGTCTGTGTTAGGGGCTAGTCTTGACACGCGTGTCTCTGCTCAATCACGCGTCATGATCGTAAATGTCGGGAACTTCCATACGTTAGCCTTCCGGCTCGGACCGACCGGCATCGAGGGGATCTTTGAACACCACACAGGGTTGATCGATCAACCCCGCCTCGAAACCATGCTCCGAGCGTTAGCCGATGGTAGCTTAACCTGCGGTGAGATCTTTGATGGGCACGGCCACGGTGCATTGATTCGCCATCCAGAGAAGTTGAACTTGGACCATGGAGATTTCGGCGTAGTTGTGACCGGTCCTAGACGATCGATGATGCTCTGTTCGGAATTACGGCCATACTTCGCCGTGCCCTATGGCGACATGATGTTAACCGGATGCTTTGGTCTTTTAGTTTCCGTTGCTGACCTTGTCGACGAGTTAGCGGAGCCAATCCGTTCCGCTCTTACAAGCGCAGGCGGAGACATTGCGCCGTGGGATATCTTAGATTAATAATCCCCACCTAAAAGACCTGTGCTTTTTCAACAAAGATTTGCACCATAAGATCAAAAGCGCGCTAAGCCTTTCGAAGGATATAGAAGGTTCACCAACGAATCCTAGGCGTAGGCGTAATTCATGAATTGCCCCTTCATCTCTATGAGGAGGGACACTCAATCTGTCATTGCGAGGAGCACGCCAGTGCGACGAAGCGATCTTTTCGTTGAGGAGATTGCTTCGCTCCTGCGGAGCTCGGAATGACATAAGAGTATATGTCATTCCGAGGAGCAGAGCGACGAGGAATCCCTATGATGTTACTTCTGATGTCGCTCCATCATAGGGATTCTTCGCTCGCTGCACTCGCTCAGAATGACAACTCAAGTTGGCCCATTCCGAGTGAACGCCAAGATGACCATGAGTAATCTTTGGATTCATAATGTAAGGGCGACTGGCCGGTCACCCCTACAAAAAAACCATTGAGAGATCATTTCTATCACGCTCACAAATGATTTATGACTTATTTCGTAATTAAAACGCGATACATCTCCTTGTTGTATACTCAGAGCCTCGAACACAAAAGGATGCCTCCTTATGTCATCTCCGGATGTGATGGGCTTCGTTCCATCCCACGATACAGTGCGTTCGCGAAGGAGATCACCGATGGTAGACACTCGCCTGACTCGCTTCCTCTTACCTTTAGCCCTTCTGCTGACCGCTGTGTTGGCATGTAACATCCCTGGAATTGCTCCCAAAGAGAATATCGAAGCCACCGAAACGATGGGCGCACTCGAGACCATTGTCGCTGAGACGATGGGTGCCAACGAGGGTGGTCAAATAGACCAAGCTCTGGAATCCCCAACAGATACCCTTATCCCCTCTGAGCCGACACGCCCCGCTATTGTTCACGAGATGCGACCTGAGGAACCTGTTGCGCTTTTAAGCGAGTTGACGGATCTCTCCTCTCAACTTCTCGCGGACGAACATCGCGCCATTGGTGACAGCTTCACCCTCAACCTCTATGAACGCCCTTTCACCGCAGGGAAAATGGATTACATTCCCCACCTCGATATCGTATATGCAGAACTCGGCTTGAGTGCGCCGTGGTTCTACGTCGTTATTCATTTGGAGGAAGCGCCTCCCCCTGACGCGATGGCCACCTATGGCGTTGAAATCGATCTTGACCTTGATGGGCGTGGTGATTGGCTGATCATGGCCGCTTCTCCACCCTCCTCGGAATGGACCACCGATGGTGTACGCGCTATGCACGATGCGAATGATGACGTCGGTGGCCCCACCCCTCTACGCCCCGATATTCCAAACCAGGAGCGGGATGGTTACGATGATCGAGTCTTTGATAATGGGCTTGGCTCCGACCCCGATGCCGCCTGGGTCCGTCTTGATCCCGCGCATCCGGACCGTATCCAATTAGCTTTCAAATCTGAACTCATTGACTCAGATGTGGAATTTTTATGGGGTGTGTGGTCCGATGCAAACGTCAAGAAACCCATCTGGTTCGACTATCACGACCATTTCACGATTGAACAGGCGGGAGACCCCGCCATAATCAGCGGCGAATACCCACTCAAAGACTTAGCGTGGATGGACAACACCTGCCGCTGGGCTTTCGGTTTCACGCCCGTTGGGTATGAACCCGGTTTGTGCGGCTCCACGTCGCTACCAACACCTGAACCAAATATGGGGTACTTGGTTTGCGTTCTAGGAATTTGTACTTGCCAACCAGCTTGCCCTCCGCGTGCACAACCTTGCACGCCGTGCGAATTGCCCTGATTGCGCTGCACCATCGTTCTGCTCTGCGGAGCTTTCCCTCAGAGTTAGAGTTGCATCTACGATACAAAGAACATCGACGCCTGTATTAAATGTCATTCTGAGCGCCGCCAGGTGCGAAGAATCTCGTTGTATGGACAATATGTACTTCATAACGAAAAACGAGATCCTTCGCGGAGCCGAAGGTCCCGAGCTATGTCGAGGGGCTCAGGATGACATGATTAAGAGAAATGGTCATTCTGAGCGCCGAAAGGCGCGAAGAATCCCTATGATGTTTCATACAGTGAGTCACATCATAGGGATTCCTCGCTACGCTCGGAATGACATTAAAGATCGGGTATATCGCTATCGCACGATCGTGATTGTCACCCGCTCGCTATCGGTCTGATTCCCAGCGACATCAATAGCACGAACATAGATCGTGTGCTCACCTGATAGACCTAACTCCCAGCGCGAGGAGTACGGCGGTGATGTAACAGCATCAATAGGTCTATCATCCACGTAGAAAACAACCCTCTCAAGAGAAACTTCTTCGAAGACCTCGATTTCGATCACCACTTCCCGATCCTCAGGCCAATGGTACGCCTGCCCAGATTCGGGTGAGATCAATTGCACATACGGCGGTTGATTATCGATCGTGACGTAGGTCGCGGCGGTAGCGATCCTCCCATCGCTCTGCACAACCAATAATTGGAGCGTATATAGACCGTTAAGCCCCTCTGTATCCCATCTACCGAGCACTCCATCGCTCACCGATGTAGTTTTATCCTCACCGATCTGGATCCATCTGGTGGGGTTCAAACCACGCCCATATTGCAATCGGTAGTATTGGAACGTCTCGGGTCTAGCGTTGCCCTGGAGGATCACCTCTCCCCGCAGGATATCGAACGGACGTGGATAGGTAAAATTGACCTCCGGGTCGACCTCTAGCCCCTCGTACTGCGTATCGTACTCCTGAGGTGGTCCCTCAATTCCCACTTGACGTGCCCACTCCACGGCCTCAGGTGGAGGAATCATGTACACCCGCTCCTCGACATACTCTAAAGGCGTATTTAAAGTCGCCAGCTTGTTGGTTTCCTTATTAACCAGGAAAGGTTGATAGAGATTATCGTAATGAGTCGGTTCTGTGCCATGGATAAAGACCTCACGCACCACGTTGGGGCAATACTTTGTAGGCAACAACCCAGATGGATCACACACCTCCATCAGACTCACACCTGGGGGAAGTGCCCATCCCTCTCGGGGCGTATCTCGTGTCACGTATCGGACGACTGCATGCCAGATCGGAGTGGCTCCATTTAGTGCATTCATTTGACGCATCGGTCTGTCATTTAGATTCCCAATCCATACGCCAACTAAATGTGAGGGGGTGAATCCAATGGTCCAGTTATCATACCCATCCATGGTCGTGCTGCTTTTAACACCCGCAGGGCGTCCAATTTCAAAAGGATTGGGGTGCCCAAACGCGGGCCATCTCGCAGCCTCATCACTAAGGACATCTGCGAGTAAATAGGATAGCTGGTGACTCAAGACGGCTCTCTCCTCCTGAGCATAGTGATAGATCACCCGACCGCTTGCGTTTTCCACCTGCATTATTGCGACCGGGTCGATCGATCGAACCTCGAGCGAACTGCCCTCCGAGGGTGCAGCCATACCAACCATCTGCCCGCCATTGGCGACAACACCGTAGCTGAAGGTCATATCCAGAAGCGTCACCTCCGCATTACCCGAGGCCAGCGATGGTCCGTAATCTACTCCTGGCTCTGCCAATGTCGTGACACCCATGGAGCGTAATGTGGGGAGGACATTCTCCACACCTACTAGCTTTAAACTCCGGGCCGCAGCCACGTTGTATGAGTTAGCAAGTGCCGTTCGCATACGAACGGGTCCATGATCTTGACCATCATCATTTGGAGGGACGTCCCATGAAAGTTCAGCGAAGGTTTGGGGTTCAGGGACATCAATCACCATCGTGCCGGGAGAGTAACCACGAGCAAAAGCCGTGAGATAGGTGAATGGTATGAGCAAAGAGCCTGACGCTCGTGGAACCTCAGTCGGACCCAAAAAACTTAAGATGTATCCTGTTGTCGGATCAAGTACCACAATCGCAACATCGGATAAGTTATGATCAAACCCTGCGTCACTCGGTCGGAGTGGGGGCAGCAACCCTGCCGCGATACATGCGGTCCCATCTTCTGCCGATTCGACAAAACCAATTTCACCCCCACTCATCCGTATTAAATGTGTTTGTGCCACACAGGCCGTTTGCAGCTGTAAATCGTTGTCCAACGAGGTGATTACACGCAATCCGCTTCGATGGAGGGCATTCGGGTCCAGTATCTCTCCAAGGCGTGCCCATACATAGAGTGCGAAATCCGAAGCGTAGGATGTTAGTCCACCATCCATCGGTTGTAATGTGATGGATTCCCTCACGGCCTCTCTAGCTTCAGACACTGTGATGAGACCTTGGCTCGCCATCTCGTTAAGCAATCGGATCTGCATTTCCCGAGTTTTAGATGGGGCATCAATCGGATTCAGAGATGGATCCTGAGGAACACTAGCTAGGAGCGCGCTCTCCGCTAAGGTCAACTCAGACGCATGCTTGCCAAAGTAAACCAGAGCAGCTGCATCGATCCCATAGGCAAGATTGCCATAGTGCGCGCTGTTAAGATACCACTCCAAGATCAACTCTTTGGGATATCGGCGGGTCAGCTCTGCAGAAAGTAAAGCCCTCCGTAACACTTCAGCGACGGGTGCGTGACCGCTATTGCCTAGAGGAAGCAGATGGGTCTCTACCAACCTCTCGGCAATGGTAGGGGTTGATCCCTGCTCAGTTTGGTATAGTAAACTCCCTATCAGGACCTGCATCAACGCTTCATATTCATATCCAGGGTTTTCCCAGAAACTATCATCTAGTGCGAGGATCGAAGCTTGAACAACATGATGGGGGAGCATGTCAATGGCAAGAGGATCGATCTTTAACCATCGACGTTCGGCAGCGGAGGGATTTATGATTTCAAGAAGCAAGATCTCCCCGCTCTGATCGTATATGCGGACCGGTTTAAACGCCTCCCACCCTGCGGATCCAAATACATGTTCAATCTCCTGAACCCGTGGTAGTCCCTCTGTTAAATCTGCATACATGAGGGCGAATACAAGAACCAAGGCACAAGCCAGTATGGCTATGAGGACGATCACGCCGCTGGTGATTCCACCACGCCAACTCGATCGGATTTGACGATGGCGGCGGAGACGAACGACATCTGTAGGATGAAGCATATAAGGATTCTACTCGCTTCTGGCAGTCAGGCTATAATGTATGCAATTCCAATCCTTACAGCGGGGAGTATACGAGCGACCCAAATGATCCCTCAAGACTACCACATTCACACCGACTATTCATGCGACTGCAAAGCCACCATGGTGGAGATGTGTCAGGCAGCCATTGAGCTTAATATCAAAGAGATAGGCTTTTGCGATCACTATGATTTGATGCCCGAAGATCCATGCTACGCGTTCTTCCAAGCTGATGCGTGGTGGGAATCCTTACAGCGTTGTCGAGAGGATTTCGGTGACACACTTACTATTCGCGCCGGGATAGAGTTGGGAGAACCTCACCTCTTCCAAGCTGAGATGCATGAGATTCTTGAGAAGTACGCATGGGATTACTGCATGGGTTCATTGCACTGGGTTGGTTCGAAGAGCGTTTTCGATCCTTCATATTTTAAGGTACCTGCTGATGTAGCTTACCGCATGTATTTTCTTGAATTAGCCAAAATGATCGCGCACGCGGAATTCGATATCCTGGCCCATATCGATGTCGTCAAACGGTATGGATTTGACGCTTACGGTATGTACGATCCGCGCCAGTTCGAGAGCGAGATTCGGGATGTTCTCAGAATCTGCGCGACGCGAGGTATTGCCTTGGAAGTCAACACCGCCCCTCTCCGCCGTCCAGTCAATCAGACCTCACCCTCCGCGGTGACCCTGTCATGGTTTCGAGAAGAGGGCGGGCGAAGGGTTACCCTCGGTTCGGACGCTCACCTAACCGAACATGTGGGCTTTGGACTTGACTCGGTGATGAGCATCCTGCGGTCCGTTGGATTTGAGAATCTGGCCTCGTTCGAGTCGCGCAATCCAAGCCCAACGCCTATCCCTCAATAGGTCATTTGGAGTCCGCAAGCTCTGCTTGCGGATTCTAAACGCATCCTAAAGGGTGCGACTACAATCTATTTCCCATACCAATGTAGCCGCAGGCTTTAGCCTACACTACGTATCCTTAAGAACGTGATCACAATTGATCTCGGGTGTACAAGAGGAGACCAATAACACTGAAGTAGGGGCGGGGTGACCCCGCCCCTACATCTTTGGAATCCAGTAATTCTGGTTCTAGGCGCCAGAGCTTCCGGACTCCAAAGGAAACCATAATTAAGCGATCTTACCCAATACGGAGATCCTTCATTAAGCTCTCGATCCTGCCCTCTGGCCGTTCACCCGCTTCGTGCTATACTCCTAGGTACAATTGTGAGCGGTTCGACGCACATCTTCTGATTGAGCCGCTCTTACATTTCTGTAAAGAAGTGTCTGCTATTATCAATCCACGAAGACGTTACCCATCAAAAATTAATAAGGAAAGTATCCCGCATGCCTGAAATGATGAAAGCTGTCGTGAAAGCACATAAGGGTCCGGGATTAGAAATCCGTCAGATCCCGGTTCCAAACATTGGTCCGGACGAGGTCTTGGTC
>Ga0111172_1051_pt1 | contig 21159 bp, 38 predicted proteins | sample DeeMarSWOR324_28_FD_80233 | JGI IMG/M metagenome (GOLD analysis project Ga0111172, IMG submission 80233) | Anaerolineae bacterium SM23_ 63 | reverse complement strand
CACGCGAATAGTAATCCAAAGTCACCCCGGAGCACACTCACCCAACGCTCAAAAGGGCCTCCGCTCGGTCCCCAAAAAGGTCTCCGCACACCCCCCTCACCTCACCTCACCTCACATCCTCTCTTTCAACCCAAAGAAAAAGCCCCTACAGGCACAAAGCATATAGGGGCTAGGTCTGATCTCAATTTTTGGCTTGATCCTTCTCGGGTCGGTTTAGGGCTCCCTGCGTGTTCGCTCAATCCTCTTCCTTTGGAGGAATCGGTTGATCTGGTTGATTTGTTTTCCCTTAATCTCTAGGGCTTCCTCAGCCAAAGCAACCTTCTCCTTACCTAAAAGCGCTGGACGGAGCAACTGAATCTTGATCGATCTACGCTCAGCTTCTAAACGACCCTTCAGCGCGACCACTTCTGCTCGAGTCAACCCCTCTAACTTCATAGTGTTTGGCCTCCGGACAAGTTTGAATCAGGATCCTTCAACCGAAAAACTATTCGGTCTTTTGGGGCGGGTGAACATAGTTCCAGCATCTCAAAATCCGGGGCGGGCTGTAGCGGGCTGTTTGTTCCTCTTTCGAATGAGGCATTTGATAGGCCCTACATTCGCCCTCCCAGAGCTGATTGCAAGGAACTCCATCTGGTTCACCCCTGCAGACCTCGTCGGGCACATCGAGAACTTTGTTCGGAATAGTCATGGCCTTATCCTTTCTAGGAACTTAATGTGAGGGAAGATTCTGGCTTCTCCTCCAAGCGGATTGACTAGTCGTCTGAAAAGCCATCCGGCTGGTTCCCCTGGTCCTTCCCAATAGAGTCGTTCCAGTATGATCGTGGCTTTGGACCAGTAAGTTCGATTCCAAATCTTCACCTTCCATATTTGACCGGGTTTTTGGTCTCGTTCCTTCCCTATGACCCTCCCTCGTTTGATTCTGTCCATTGCAACCGAGATAGAATGCTCAGCTTCGCATCCGTCACAGTGAATCGTGATATAGGCGCCCTTCCCGACGATACATTTGATCTCCTTCATGCATTCGGGACAAAGCACAGATTCAATGTTGATGAAGACTCGGGAACTTTCAACCCTACTCATTTCCTTGCCTCCAGCTCAGCAACGGACTTCCTCTCCCACGAAGGCTTTCCCGTCAGGTCATTGATTGCCTGAGCGACTTCGTCAGCGGCATCCTCCGGAATCCAAATCCCCTTCCGACTCGGAACGAGTTTTCCGGTTTCCCTAGAGTTAAACCACTTCCGAACATCCAGTCCTCTCTTGCCCTTGTAGGTTGACCATTTCACCTTGATGATCGTTCTGCCAACCGTGATTACCCGTTCTTTCTCTTCCATTGGATTTACCTCCAACTCCATCCGGAAGAACCATTTCGGCGATTGCTGTGGCCTCTAGGTTTTCCGTTTCGGTTGTGGGGAGCTCCTCTGGTTTTCCCTCGAGTACTTACCTTGCGGCTAGTTCCTCTTGGAAAGGGCTTCCGAGATTTACGCTTCTGGCTCATGTTTTTGTCTCCTTTCGTCTCTTGGTTCCTTCTCCGGAGGGATGTGTTCAATTTTTCCCTCCCCAAAAAGTTCAAGGAGCAACTTGTTCCTTGAACTCTTGGGGGAAGGAAGAGGAGTAGGCGGCCTCCTCATCCTCCTGTGAAACAGTGGCTAGCGTTAGGCCGGGGCGAAGTTTTTGATCACTTCCGTGGGCCTAACCCAAGCGTTTGGTTGAACTTTAGCTGGTGAGATCCAGCTCCTTGATCGCGTTGACGAGCTCTTCGTGAGCAGCTATCGCTTTCGCATCGGCCTCATCGGCTTCAGCGGTGAGTTCCAGCTCTGTGTCCAGGTCGGCATCGAGTTCAGCTTCAGCTTTGGCAGCTTCCTCTGCGGCCTTCGCATCAGCATCCATCTGAGCCTTCACCCCGATGACTTCGAGCTGGCTGATGTACCACCGACCCCCAACTTTAACTGCCTGAACTGCTCCGCCTCTGATAGCCTTGCGAAGGGCTCGATCAGAGACTTTGAGCTGAACTGCAGCCTCAGCGGGAGTGAGATGGGAATCGACGATCGCTTGCTCGTCGGCAGTGAGTTCTTTACTCCCCCTCTTTGTTTCCGAACGGGCTTCAGCAGCCTTCACGGTTGCTTTCAAGAACTCGTAGAGCTCGACAGCTTCCTCGGAGGTAACTTCCTCAGCTACTGAAGCAAAATCAATCAGCTCCATCAGGCGTTCCGCGTGATTGACTTCCTCGGAAGTTCCTTCCTCAGCCTTGACTTCGTCCATCGAGGAGGAGCCAGCGAGGATCTCCTCTACGGTGGTCGTGCTTTCTTCGTTAGACATTTTGGTTAGTTTCTCCTTTGTTTTCAGATTTTGGGAAACCAGCCAAAGAGTCCGCCTCCTCTATACTCGGTCCCTTTAAGGGCTCGAGTTTGGCTTGATCTCTCCCTTCAAGGGAGGAAATGGCTAAAGGTAGAAAATCTGGTGGAACTTGGGAAGAGCTCAGCTTGCGCGAGCCCTTTGAAAGGACTTCATGTTGGCCCGGCTGATGAAGTAGGGAACGCCGACTTTCTTGGCTTCCAAATTACCTCTCCGGATGTTACGCCGAACTTGCTTGGGGCGGATGCCCAGCAGAACGGCAGCGTTGTCGACGGTGTAACCAGTGCGAACCAGGTAGCGTGTGCGACGAGCTTCTAGTCTTTTCTCCTCAGCAGAGGGGGTGATCACCTCAGATTGAGAAGCATTACCGTTTTTACTACTCATAGTTTTTTGTCCCTCCTCAAGGGTAGTTATGGTTCCCTCCCCTGAAGAGAAGGATCAAGCCAGTGGAGACTCTTCAAATTGTTTAATCCCTCTCTTGAGGAGAGGAAGGGTTAAAAAGTTACCGATTGTAGAGATTTTCAATCTTCTGAGCGAATTCCTTCTCGGCTTCCTCTTCGACTTCCTCAATAAAACTGATCAACGCTTCCAAAGCATCTTCCGCTGTGCTATCCTCATATTCCATTTCGAACTCGATCAGTTCATTGAGGGTGGTCATTGCTTTGACATTGTCGATAACTTCTAGGAATTCAGCGACTTCCTCGGAATCTCCCGTTCCCCCAGATTCTCTCTCGTACTTCCTAATTTCCTCCAGTTCCTCCTGAAGGTAAGCAAGGATGGAATTGGAGTAGAGCCCGAAAACTGATTTCATTGTTTAGTCCTCCTTTGGAGTGATGGTTATGGTTCCCCTCCTCAAGAGAGAGATTAAACTCTTTGAAGCTCCAATTTGTTTAATCCCTCTCTTGAAGGGAGGAAGGGATTAGATTAAGCAGCGAGTGACGGTGTAGGAATATCTTCGTCGTTCTCTTCCATCGTGTCGATCAAACTGATGAGGGCGTCAAGGATGGTCTCTTCTTCCTCCTCTAGCTCCTCAATTTCAAATTCAGCGATCTGCGCCATTGAAGTCATTCCTTGAACCCTCAAAATCAGCTCATTATAGTAAACAACTTCGTCGGTATCGTCGTTGAATTCCTTAACATACTTCTCAGCTTCCCTCAGCTCATCCCGTAATTGCTCAAGTAATGAACTGCGGTATATCTCAAAAATTTGTGACATTTTGTGTCTTCTCCTTTCGAGAGGTAGTTCGGTTTCCCCCCCTCAAGAGAGAGATTAAACTTATTGGAGATATACTAGTTGACTTTTGAAGGTAACCATTGCTCTAGAGGCTAGTCTCAGGCTTTGCGTGTGTGTTAGAGCGAGTCCCTCTTGGAGTTGGTTTGTGGGTGTCTGGTTGGGAGGTCTATGGGAGCTTTTTAGCTTTTTTCCCCCTTTTTTGTGTTAACTCTGGCTCTTAGCTTTTGGATCGTCCTGTGCGTTTGTGGTGGTGGACTTTGGGCTTTGAGGTGAGCTTGGGGGAGGGAGAGGGGGTGGTTAGGGGTTGGTCCCCCCTTTTGCCTTGCTCTTGGCTTCCTCCGGTTCCTTTTGCTTCTCCTTCTTTGTTAAGGTACTTTGTATCATATTCATTATACCATAGAATGGACCTTTTGTATATAGCCTAGGAAAGTTTTAATCTAAAATGGTGAAAGGAAGTTTTGTGAGATTTTTGATCATTTTGACGGTTGTAGCTCACTTTTTTCCAATTTTGGGCAACTTTTTTATCCGTTTGACCAATAAAGTTGACCAACAGCGAAAGGCTCCTTTTCAGTTAGTGGCAGAAAAGTTCCCCGAGTCTAATTTTTCACTATCTTTTACACTTTTCCCCAAAAACTCTTAAAACAGAATTGAACTAGTTTGGTTGGGTCCATTCTTTTACACTTTCACTAAAGTTGGAGTTATTAGTCTTTATTTTTCACCTAGATTGACAAGTTTGACATTTTTATTCGCTAACCTTTACATCTTTGATTCTTTTCCTTTCACACCTATTGACAACTTTGACTAACAGGGAAAACCCTTTAGCGAACCATGTTAAATCCCTGTGAAAGTGTTTTTTCCGGGGTGTTTACAAGAGGATCCATTTATGATATAATATAAGTGAAAGTATAAAATTTTAAGGAGAAGAAAATTCTAGTGAAAGGATTCAACTCAATAAAAGGTTTGAAAGTCACGATGATTTGGATAGTGATGATTTTCTTCATCCTATTGTGTATCATCTATACCCTATCACACTATGTTTGATTACTTACAAACTAGCACTCTATGTTCAATCATCTATACCGGCATACTCTACACCCGACAGTCTATACGCTGACAATCTATACGCTAACACTCTATACGCTAACACTCTATGTTTGATCGTCTATAGATTGGAGGTCCAGTAAATGAAAGGAGGTGAAAAAGGTGAAGGAACGAGAGAAGATGCGCTTTCTAGCTCTTGCAATTCTAGTGACACTACTATCGTTCGCTGGTATCTGCAATGGTGGGAAAGATGAACTCGGGTGCAAGACTCTTGTGATAACCTGCGAGGGCAGTGAGAATGTTATCGCAGAGGAGGCTTCAAGCCTTTCACAAGAGGAGAAGAACGGAATTCTCTATTTCCGTTTTCTAGATTGCACAACTGGTCAATGGATCCAATCATCGTGCTCACTCGATTGCAAACTTGAGTTGAGATAGTGAAGAAGATTCGAAGGAATCTAGGAACGATCTATTCACGAGAGTTGAAGCCACAACACATCAGGTCAAAGAAAGGTCGTGGGCTTCCTCCAGCTATCATCAGGAAGATGGCACAGACCTTGAAACCGAGGGAACCCAGTTTTGTCTGCGAAGAATGCCATTGTTGCTTCAAACTAGGTTACCTTCGAATTCAGGCCGGAATTGGTTACAAACCAGATCGTAACCTTTGTAGAGACTGTTTTAAGGCCACAAAAGAAGGGATGTGAGGCAATGAAAACTAGAAAGTTTCCTCGGGGGATGTGTAGAAAACCTAGATCGAACCATGAGCGAAACTTGAGTAAAAGAGCAAGTGCAAGCAGGCCAGCATATCGTAATCGGAAGAAATCTCCAAACCACCCAAATCGTCGAAATCAATCAAGTTGTCGAGGTTGGAGATGAGTAAACAGAAATTCAAAAGAAGGGAGGTGAGATCTATGGGAAAGGGCACAAAAGCTTGCGCCAACGGTAAGCCTGTTGGTTCTACGAAACCCGCTGGAGGAGGCAAAGGCGGGGGAAGTGGTGGCGGACAAGGCGGACAAGGCGGTAAGTAGAGGGAAGGGGGAGAGCAACTCATTTGCTCTCCCCAATCAAAACAAATGGAAGGGAGAAACAAAAACAATGGACGTTGTATTGAAGATCGAGACAAGTGATGAGGGCCTTGGAGAATTGATTCGCTTGATAGCTTACAAGGTCTCTCAAATCTACTTGGTGAACACCGGGCTCGTTTCGAGGACAGCAAGGGAAAAACGAAAATCGAGAGCTCTGGAGTTGGAAGGGATCTTGAGACAGTTGGAGGAACAACAAAATGAACTGGACTGAATTGAGTCGCCTTCTAAAGGACCGCGGTTTCCACCTAGAGAATATCGAGGGACTCGAATTCAAAATTGGGGACCGCGTTGAGGTCTTGGAAAAGGTCCAATGGTCAACCAGCTACTTCCCTTGCAATTTGTTTGCAGGAATAGAAGGAAGGGTAATCGGGTTTGATCCGATTCGGGGAGACTCTCCAGAACAAATCGACCCAAAGAATTACCCCGTTCTAGTCCTCCTTCCGATCAACAATCTGCAGATATACAAAGCTTGTGAACTTCGAGTTCTGCCCCCAGCTCACCCAACTATTTACGTTGGTTTCGATGAACTAATTTGGGGGCTCATTGTTCAATCGCTTCGCATCTGGGCTGATCAGATCTTCCAGAAGAACAGTGAAAAGCCATGTGCAGCGACGGATTTGGCTGTTAGACTGGTCAAGCTGGGCAAGGCGATTGAACAGCAAATCAAAGAAAGGAAGGTGTGCAGTGGAAAAGAAAACTAAGGTAGAAGCGAAACAAGTGGACATGCCCCGTGAATTTCTCGATAAGGGCATCGCGATGGGGATCGGGTTAGACCAACGATACCCAATCATCGTCCGTCCCAACGTGTTCAAGGATAGACTGTACCTTTCGGTCAGGAAGTTTGATAGTTGGGAGGAGAAGATTACCTATCCAACGAGAAAGGGAATCGAGATTCCTTGGGAACAGGTTGATGCGGTGATCGAGGCAATAAGGGCCGTAGTTACTGATCTTGAAGAGAGTGGAAGGGCTAGTCCGGAAGCTCTAAACGGGTCGGATGAATTGCCCTTCTAAAGTCCAGCGTTGAAAGAGAAGGTCAATCTCTTTCGCGGGGCCATTTACATCAAGATCCCTCTATGATATAATGTAAATGTAAGTAAAAAGTATGATTAATGGAAAGGAGGTGAACTAGATGGAAGCAGTAGTGGAGATCTTCGAGGAAGTTGAAGAGTCTGTCGTTGAGGAAAAGTTGGGTCACTCCCCAACTGAAGTCGCTGAGATTTTGGGCGAAGGCTACGACAGCAAGAGGGTTCGTCGCGAGCTTCGTTCAGGCAATCTGGAGGGCCTGAAAGTTGATGGCCGCTGGACGATCACTGATGAACAGATCGAGAGCTATAAAGTCCTCCAAGCTGAGAAGGCCCAGGAAAGAGCTGAAGCCAAGAAGGAAGCTCTGGCTGAGGCAGCTGCAGCGAAGGAAACATCTGAGGAGCTCGATGAGCTCGAGGAAGTCATCGAGTACGAAACCGGCACCGCCGGTGAGCTCTCGTTCTAAACTCCCGGTTCAGACCTCGAGAGCATTCAAACAACGCCAACCCATCCGTTGGAAATCCAACACCCCAACCGCCGATCATCCCACCTTACAACCAATCATTGTTTGAATGCTCTCACCCAAAGAAGCGTTTGACCGTGGAAGATTCTCCGGGTCAAACGCTTCTGCTTCGATCAAAATCCATAAGTAATCAGAAAGGAAACAAAAGGATGGAAAAAGCAAGGACGATCAGTTTAGACACAGTCTCATGGAAAGACTCTTTAGCTTACCATACGACTCTAGATTGTGAATGTGAAAAAGTTGATCCCAAACCATATTCAATGAGTGATGGTCGCTTGATGATTCGATGCGGTTCTTGTTCATCGCCTGTTGGACTCATTCCAGTTTACGAAGCCAAATTGCTCCATCGAATGAGCACAATCACAATTGAATATCGAGAAGCAACAGACTATTTGACTCGTCTTTTGGAGAAAAATCCAACCTGGAGGATGATGATGACAAAGGAACAACCCGAAAGTATCCACTCAATCGATTCTGATCGTGTAATTCGACTTCTACCCGGTCACATGGTTTTCGAGTCGAAAGCAGGTCGTGAAGGTGGAGAGACTTGCAACCACCGACTAGTTCTCGAAGCGGATGAGCGCTCAGCCAGATGCGTTCTTTGCGGGGGGACTAGGACTCTGGCTGATGAAGAGATCAAAGCGATTGACGCCGCACAACAAGCGGGAGTGATCTTTCTTAAATGGGAGGAACGCCTTAAAGCGATGGAAAACCTTCGAACGAGGAGATCCAAGAAACGGAGGCGAACTCCAAGCAAGAAGGGAACAGTTGGTCCCAGTGAGGCAGTAGAAACAAAGGACGCGGTTCCAGAAGGATTTGTTCCCGTTGCTGAAGCGGCGAAGAAGATCGGTGTAGACGCTAAAACTCTTCGGAAGCAAGTTCGAAGTAAAGTATACGAAGGAGTTAAAGTCGGTGGAAGAGTCTACGTCAGGATCAGAAAGTAAAACCAAGCGGAGAGTTCTTTGCGAGGTCTATTCTCGTGTGGTTGGTTATCTACGACCTATTGATGGTTGGAATAAAGCCAAGCAACAAGAATTCTTAGATCGCGTTACATTCGACTTGAATTTGGTTGATTTTGGAGGTGAGACTGAAGATGGAAGGGAATTGGAGTAGACTATTTGCGGCAGGTCAATGCGTTGGGTGGATCTGCTCACTACTGGTTACTCTGGCGATTGTTAAGTATATGGAAACAATTGCAACTCGTTTGACAGGTTTGATGCTTGCGGTTCAAGAGCTTTGTGATCGGATCTGGGAATTGCGCAAGTGAGTAAGAAGGGAAGACAATATGTCGTTGAGTTTGTTTAGTCCTTTGATCCCCTTGCCCGGTTCACCCGATACCTCTAGCAGCGAGGTTAAGACTTGGAAGCGTTGCAAGGGGAAATGGCTCCTAAAATATGTTCTGCGAAGACGAAGAGTGAGCAAGAGTCGAGCATTGAATTTCGGAAGCTTAACTCACTCTGTCCTTGCAAACTACTATGGAAGCAGGGTTGGAGGACAAGACGGAACAACCCTTTCTCCATTGGAACGATTGAAGAAAGGGTTCAAAGTTGCGTGCGAAGAGGAGAAACCAGATAGAGAACTGGTAAGGGATGTTTTCAAGATCCTCTTAAACTATATCAAGTTTTGGAAGGAAGATTTTGATCTTTTCCTGCCCGAGATGGACTTTGAGCGAGTCCCGGTTTTCGATTATAAATTCGCTGGCTTTATTCATGGCAGATTCGATGGAGCACTAACAAGCAAGGATAAGATCTGGGTTGTCGACCATAAGACTGGAAAACAGTTCAAGCCCAAGACCTATGAACTAGATCCCCAATTAGACTTATATTCTGTGGCTGGAGCCAAACTGTTTGGGAAGGAATTCGGGGGCGTGATCATCAATTATATCAGATCAAAGGTAGCGAAAAGTGGTGTGAACTTCGTTCGCACTGAAGTTGTTCGATCGCCCAGCGAATTGACTTTGATCGAGCACAACCTAGCTAGAACACTTAGAGCGATGGGTTCAACACTTCCCGTGAATATTGAGTTCAATTACACCCATACTTGTACTTGGGATTGTGAGTTCCTATCAATGTGTCGTCGTCTGCGTGCTGGTCAAACAGTCGGTAGGTTCCTTGAAGAATCGTATGTGCTCAGGGAAGATCTTGAAGATGAATCGGAGGAAGTTACAAATGGCTAGACCGCCGACAAGACTAACTCTCCAATATTCTACAACGGGTGATGTTGCGAGAGCTCTGAAGATTTGGGGAGAAGACGACCAAAGCAAGCGCTCTAGGATCAAGGATTGGATTGATAGGGGAATCTTACCTTCACCCACCCTCATCGATAGTGAGGGAACACGCTACTTTGATGACGATTGGATTAAGGCTGCTCAGGCAATCATCCAACGAATGAACAAAGAGATTTCATTCGAACAGTTGTTGGAAACTCTCGAGGAAGTAAAGATAGAACACAGTTTCAATCTGCAGGAGGAATCGATTGATGGAAGAAACGAAACCGAAGCCTGAACCATTCGGTCCCATGCTCCTAAAAGGTCAAACCTTTTTCCCAATAAAGATGGTACTTTATGGGGATCCAGGTTTAGGCAAGACACGGTTGTTGGTGACTGCACCAAAGCCCTTGATTTTCGAGTTCGACCCTGAAGGTGAACTTTCCATCGCTGATTCAGGTGTTCCTTTTTTCAAAATCCAGTCTATGAATGAATTGCGGAGAGCTTGGAACTGGATGTGGAGGAACAAAGAAACTTTCCAAACTGTTGGAATAGATTCGCTAACTAACCTACAACGGATCGGGATAGATGAATTGGTCGATCCCTCAGAACTCGATGTCGGCCAAAGAAATTGGGGCCACAGTTTTCGTCAAATGCGAAGCTTGATCATGGGCTTAACGTCTATGCAAAAGCATGTGGTTTTTATTTGTTCCGAGCGTTTACGCGACGACAAACTAACTGAATTGAAGATTGCCGTTCCCAACGTTACACCTTCCGTGGCTACTCTGCTAAACGACCATTGCAGAGTGATTGGGCGGATAACTGTTAGGAGGGAACGCATCGAGGAAGGCATAAAGCTAGTCCCTCAGATCACCTTCTACAACTCAGGTAGATTTTGGGGAAAAGATACTAGTGGACGTCTTCCGCATACAATTAAAGGAGATCAGGTTAACCTAACTTGGATCTTCAATCAAATCAACAAAAGGAGAGAAACAAACAATGGATAAGAATGAGGACACAGCACAAACAACACCGACGATCGTTCATGAGTTGGCGGGTCCGCCTCAAGATGAAGTTGTCTATGAGGGGGAGGAATCTCAGGAGATCCTGGACATAGAACTGGATTTCACTGACGTTTCTGTCGGGTTTGAACCGCTACCGATTGGTCGATACCAGGCCGTTGTAAGCTCTGTCGAGCAGGTTGCCAAGTCGAAGCAGAGCGGCAAGCCCTTCCTCAAGTTCACCTTCACAATCACCGAGCAGTCAGAACATGCCGGTCGGAAGCTCTTCGACAACTACTCGCTTGTGAAGGAAGCGCGTTGGAAGTTGGCGAGGACCTTGGAGGCTCTTGGTTACAGTGTGGTTGGTAAACGTGTCGGACTGCACATCCCGTCCGTCATTGGTTTGCCCTGCCAACTGGTGGTCAGCCAGGGAGTCTACAAGCACAAGATCACCAACGAGATCGAGGAGGTCCTACCCATTGATGCTCAGGAGGTGATCGAAGGAGCTCCCGCTCCCTTCTAGATCTTTAGTTGGGGAGCCCAAGAAAGCCACTCCCCAACGTTTCAATTCCAACTCCAACTGAAGAGGAAAGGAAGATTGTGGATAACCCAGGATCCATCTTGGATAAGATCTATACTCCAACCACTCTCTTCCCCCCCAGTTCAATCGCATTGATCAAGAGTTTAAGGCGGGGCTTCATCGAGGATTATACAGTCTATGCTAGTCGTTTGACTGATGCACCTTGGATTTTTCATTCCTCATGTGCTTTTGGAATTCTCAGCGGAATAATTGGAAGACGTGCGTGGGAACCAATGTTCAGAACAGCACCAAACTTGTGGATTCTATTGTTGGGCCCCACTTCGATCTACAGGAAGTCAACGTGTCTACGAATCGCTAGGAGACTAATACTTAGCAGTCATAAAGATCGACTGGTCCCAAGCGATTTTACCCCACAATCATTGCTGGCTGAGTTTGCAAAGAGGGACGGAAAATCCTGTGTGTTCTTTCGAGATGAAGTTAGTGGATTTTTCTCATCCATTGCTAATCTCCGTTTTATGACAGGAATGAAGGAACTTTTGATCAACCTGTTCGATGGTGATCCAATCTCGCGTAAACTCCGCTCCGAAGATTTCACTGTCGATAGACCTTATTTTGTCTGGTTAGGGGGGGCGGTAACGGAGAAGTTGATTGATGCAGTTACTGAGGCTGATATTCTTAGCGGATTGATGGTCAGGTTCATCCTTGTGAATCCTAAAGGAAGGGGACCAACTCGTCCACTTCGCTATGAAGTTACGCAGGCGGATGAGGATCGGGAAATTCTCGAACTGAAACTCAAGAGTTTGGACAAGTTTTTCGATACCCCATTACAAAGCGGTTTAGAGGGGATTATAGATCCAATTGATGATCCACGACTGTATTTTGTGTTAGACGGGGAAGCGTTGACTGCATTCAATTCATATGCTGGACAGTTAGAGCGAGAGAGCGTGAAAGATTCAACGAAGGAGAAGATCCACGCTCGCATAATTCCGTTAACATTGAAGTTGGCTGTGATCTTGGCAGCTGATCATTCAACACAAGTTAAGCGATTGCTCAATACGGTGATTGTTCCTTACCCGATCTTGCTGAAAGCGATTTACTGGAGCGAAATTTTTCGAGAGCATCTGACCCGTACACTGATCGATGTAGGGCAAACCCCAGGCGAACGAAGATATGAAAGTTTCTTGGAGTTTGTTGAAAAGAACCCAGGTTCTACTAGAGGAACGTTGATGAGGAGATTCCATTTGAAAGCGAGAGAAATGGACGAGGTCATATCAACTCTTCAGCAACGAGGACTCTTAGAGGTGAGAATCAAAAGAACGAAAACGAGACCCGCCGAAACGCTTTGGGTTTCAAAATCGTCAGAGACATAGAAGGGAGGAAGCAAATGAGCATACCGATGAAACCCGACGATCCAGCATATTGGATGCTATTCGACGGAGTCGAATCTACTCCTGTTATCTACCGAGAGGGTTGCTACATCTGTGAGGATCCAGAATTCGCACAGATGGGATTACCTCTTTGTAGACGCTGTCCTAAATGCGATGGTCACATTCCAGCGGACAGTAGCGTATGCGATGATTGTGGATTCGATCAACGGTATAGTGAGGTCGAGAGTGTGATTGGGATAGGGGAAGGTGAGCATGAGACCGATTAGAGCAGGAGACATTGTTACAGTCCTCTATGTTGATGAGTCCCAACTAATCGATGTAGAGGTCATTCACGTTTCGGGGGATATTGGAGATTTTTGGTATTTCAAAGACTCAGAGGGAAATATCTATGCACAAAATCCTCGATCATCGAATCTTGACACGATCATAAGGAGTGTTGAACAATGATCAACATTTTCAGAAAGAGATCACCAGGAAGACCAACAATCACGAGAGAGACCTAATCAACGAGGACTCAACCACCATAGTACGAAACTCTCCGACGACGACGTTAGAGAGATTCGTCGACTGTGGAAAACGGGTACATCCAGGAAAGTTCTTTCGGATAAGTATGGAATAGGTCTACGACATGCTTGGGCAGTAGCAACCGGGAGAGCTCGTAAATATGTAGACCAGGAGGTAATCTCATAATAATAGTAGAAGGAAGCGACAACAGCGGAAAGACAACACTGATCGAACAATTGAAAAACGATATTCCGCAATTGGTTCGCAAAAAGGGACAAGGACCGCTGAATAATTATGCTTTTTGGATTACCGGTGCAAACGATGATCCAGAGGTTCTTCGGTGGGTGATATGGGATCGTTTTTACTTTAGCGAGCTTGCTTATGGACCGATTGTTAGAGGAAAGGTCCGATTGACCAAGCATCAAGGTGAAGTAATCGAGTCGTTGCTTATGGCGAATAAACCCCTGATCATCCACTGTCGATTGATCCCAAAACAAGAACTCTTTGAAGATCGTCCACAGCTGTTTGATTGGGAGGTGATGGAACGAATAGATAACTACTATTCCACAGTTCTCGATCGATGGAATGTAATTCACTATGAACCAGGTTTTACAGACTACAAATGGATCTTGGAAGAGGTCGCTGATTACCTGATCAGAAGTGGTGGATGGTTACAATTTCGTAGGGTCTGTCCGTATGGTCGTGGCAATCCAGATCAACCGGAGTTGATGATCGTTGGAGAACGCTTCGGTAGAAACAATCCTTTCAAGATTCCTATGGAAAGATCAAAGACAGGACTGATGGTTCACAACGCACTTCGTGCGAACAACCTGTCGATGTGGGATGTATGGTTGACCAATGCACTAAAATATGAAGGATCACTCTCAACGACCAATCTCCATGAGATGGTTGCTGAATATCAATTGGTTAAACCAAAGTCGGTGATGGCTTTGGGAAGGAAGGCAGCGGGAATCCTGACGAGTCTTGGTATCCCCTGTAGCAAGATGAATCATCCTGGCTACTACATGAGGCAAGGACGAGAGGACTCATTTCACGAAACCTTTCGACTCACACTGAAATTTTGATAGGAAACTAAAGGAGACGAAAGATGGCACAACCCGGACATATAGCCATTGTAAGGAGAAAAGTGTATGAAAATGCACAGGCTCACGTTGATCATCGACCGCGTCCAGACTTCCATCAATTGGTTGAGGAAGTGTTAGAATTGAGCATGGCAATTAGAGGAAATCATGAACACCCTATTGAGATCGAACTCATCCAGATTGGTGGAATCGTCTTGAATTGGTTGGCTGATATTGAGGAAGCAAAATCGGGTAGGGTTCTGTACGTGCCACTGGAAGTCAAACGTTCACGAGAAGTGAACACAGCACAATCGAATTCAACAACAGGTAGAGAGAACGGTGGAAGTCGATCAACATGAGCGATGAAATAGGTGATCGACCGAGACATCACTGGCATTTGGATTTTTCTGGTAACAAGTTCACTCAATTTGAACTACCACCCTATGAGATTTTAACAGAAGAAAGAAGGAGGAAGTTAATGAACTTTGAAGATTTCGATGGGGAGGAAGCACTCAATGAGGCTCGCGAAAAGTACGGGGATGTTGGTCCGATTGAATTGATCTTTTGTCGCCAACTTGAACTAATCAAAAAGTATCAAAAGATTGAAGAAGAGATCATTGGTATCCATCTATCAACAGATAGTTTGGTTGCAAACTTGGATCACGCTCGTGACCAACATCTTTTGAAGGCTCGCGCTTGGTGGATAACCGAGGAGTTAATGGAGGCGCTAAGCGCACTGTATGAATACAATGATCCAAAGTATTTGGAGGAATTGGTCGACGCTCTCCACTTTGCTACAGAGCTGTGTATCCTATCTGGAATCGGTCCGATCGATATAGAGCAGTCGGAAGTAGAGACGACCAACCATACAGAAATTGTTTGCAATGACTTCCCAATGATTGATAGCTTGTCGGACATCGTTGTTGAGATTGCAGAAATCGTTAGATCTCTCGGGATGACTATGTGGCAATTGAGAAACAAGCCGTGGAAGCAAACACAAATACCAACAGATCAACCCAGTTTCGAGCAGGGGTTGATCCAAACCTATAGACTCCTCCTAGATTTGATCAAGTGTTCAATGGGGGGAGAATTGATCGATGTTGCTGTGATCTATTTGAGGAAGAGCCTTGTCAATAAGTTTAGGATTCGCTCGAAATATTAGGGGGGTGGATGATGAGATTGAGAGCAGGCTATTTCCTACTTGTAACTGGCTATGTTGGGTGTGTTCTCTATTTTTGGTTGGTTACACACTGGTTGTGGCTTGAGATTAAGGGAATGAAAATGTCTGTGATCGAGTGGTTCAGGGTGGTATACGGATGAATGGACTGTTAGCTTTTTTCGGAACAATCAGAGACGACCAAGATTTCAAAAGGGGGTTCAGGAGGGGAATTGGTCTAGTACTAGCATGCTCGGTTCTCGTATATCTTTTGATCTGCACTCTTAGCCAACCACTTTCCTACTTGATCTCTAAGTAATCTAGCGAAACTCATTTTCACTTAGATTCACCGGACTGTTTACTTTCAGATCCATTTATGATATAATATAATTGAAAGTATAAAAGGAGGTGAAAATGGTCTCTTCAGATCGAGCTCTAGACTCAGATATTCCTCTTTTCAAGAAGCCTCCACGATCGCGCCGGAAACACAAAACTCGCAAGAGGCGAAGCCCAAAAATCAAGCGAGCAATTGTTGATGGACCTTACAAGGGATTTACTCTGATCTATGATCGAGATCACCCAATCTATCCACGCAAATGGGTCTTGAGATTCAAGGGGATTTTGGTTCAGGTCTCGCGTGAATCACCACTTGATGCTTGGGACTTACTCGTTAAACTGAATGCCTTATGGTTGGATGTTCCCGAACAAGTCACTCAGGAGGAGGCAGATCGTGAACGAGCTCTCTACCTTAAGGGACTCAAGCGAGAGGTCTTTTGGGACACCGCTAAAAAATATTTTTGAAAGGAGAAAAGAAAGTGAAAAAATCACAGTTGAGGATACTTACATTACTTGCTATTGTCTCGACGGTGTGCACGTGCATAAGCATATGTAGCGCGGGAATTCTACTTGCGGGTACCCCAACCGAAGTCATATCAACACCGACTAGAATGTTTGGGGCAGCTTGGACACCCCGACTCCCCACGGCAACAGTTGAACAGACAAGCACACCAACAAGCACAGTTACACCAACAAGCACACCAACAAGCACAGTTACACCAACAAGCACAGTTACACCAACAAGCACAGTTGAACAAATTCAGATAGTTCCATTACCTACTCAAACAACCTCTCTATCAATACCAACTGTTAAAGTTTGTTGCAAATGGTGTAAGAAAGGTAAGGCGTGTGGAGATAGTTGCATTCCGCGTGATAAGGTTTGCAATGAAGGACCAGGTTGTGCTTGTGACCAATAGAGAGGTACAGAGATGGAAAAGCGATACACGTGGCAATACTTTCTGTTCAGGACATGGGGACTTGAATTCTACGTGCAATTGCGGTTTCATGGGATTGGTGTTGGGCTAGATATTATCATGCCAGCTTTTGTGATTCAGGTTCCATGTCTTGCAGTGTGGATTGGACGGTTGTATGCTAAAGATTGGCACGGTACACCCAACAGAGGAAAATTGTGAAAGTCTTTTGCAGGAGGTTGAACGATGAGGATCTATAGTGGATTAGTTGAGGCTCACAACGAGATTCAACGCGATCTCTTTGAGGTTGGCGAGTGGGTTAAAGGAGCTACGGTTCAAGACAAGGATGTCTTAGGAGACGAAGCTTTTGACTTTATGGAGTTAAGACCCTACATCTATACTTTGACGCGATGGGCCGATCGAGACGACTACATTGATAGATTGGAGTTGTCGTCGATCTGGATACAGGAGGAGTTCAAAGAAAGGGTGAATAAGCAAAGTCTCAATCCTGGTTCAGCCTGGGCTTTTCGCCATGAAGTATGGAAAGAATTCCTCCAAAGGAACGATCGGTTCTCTTATACTTATAGCGAGCGTTTCCATCTCGGAAATCAATTCCACCGAGTGTTTGAAGAATTGCGAATTCGACCAAACACGCGTCAAGCTGTAATCGCGATCTTCAATCCAATCCTCGATACAGAAAAGATGGGAGGATTTCAACGAATACCGTGCTCGCTCTCATATCAATTCTTGGTTAGAAACGGTCAACTTGAAATCATCTATTCAATGAGATCCTGCGACTTTTTCACACATTTTCCCTATGATCAGTTATTAGCGATCCAGTTGTTGGAGAGGATGGGAACTCGGCTCAATCGAACATGTAGTCGATTTACACACATCATTGGAAGCTTACACGGGTTTAGGAAAGACTTCCCCGAGGGAATTTTCTGATGCGAACGATTCTAGTTGATAAGGATCAACAGCTCATCGATCTAATCCCAACCCTCGTTGGAGCAAACCGAATCGCGATTGACACAGAAACCACCGGACTTGACTGGTGGATCGATGTGATCATTGGGATGTGCTTCTCAGTGGATGGTGAAACAGGTTACTATGTACCGTTTGGTCACGAACAAGGTCCACAATGTTCCTTTCCAATCGTCTCTTATGTTGTAGAGTTGATTGTTCGAAATCCCCTTTCAACGAAGATCTTCCACAATGCAAAATTCGATCGACACCATATTCTCTCAACCTTCGGGCTTGAAGTTCTTCCCCCGATCGAAGATACAATGGTTGGGGCTTTCCTGATCGATAATACTGAGTCTAAGGGTTTGAAGTACTGGACTACTCGGTTGTTTGATGATCGATTGGAGAAACTCGATAATCGAATGGAAGCCATCAGGAAAAGCCGCGATCCGCAGTCTTTCGTTTCACTAACTCCAACAGAATTCTTCGAATATGGAGCGGGAGACGCCATCTTCACTTTCAAATTGTGGGAGACCTTTGAAAGGGAACTCGGCGATCAAATTCACCTCTATTCAACTGAGGTAGAACTGACCGACTATGTGATGATGATGGAGAGGAGGGGAGTGCTCATCGATAAGGACTTTCTTGCTTATCAAGGAGAGAAGATTGATGAATGGTTACCCCGGACTGAAAGTGAATTGGAAAGAGTGGTTGGGTACAAACTAAATCCTCGATCTCCCAAGCAAGTGGCTGATCTCCTCTATACTCGTTTGAAGATGCCGATCTTAAAATATACTGATAGCGGGAGACCATCAACGGCCGAAGAAGTTTTGTTGAATCTACCAGATCACCCAGCGATTGACTTGATCCTTCGAGTTAGGACACTATCGAAGGTGAAATCAACCTATGTTGATGGGATCATTTCCAAGCTCACAACAGGAAATCGTCTACACTGTAGTTTCAATCAGTTGGGGGCTGAGACAGGTAGATTTAGCTCTTCAAAACCAAACCTGCAGAACCAGCCCCGCGAAGGAAGCGTCCCTGTTTCTATTCGATCTGCTTTCGTTCCAACCCCCGGTACGCTCCTTGTTTTCCATGACTATAAACAGGTGGAGATGAGAGTTTTTGCACACTATTCAAGAGATTCGCAACTCATCAGACTATGCAATGAAGGCTACGATTTCCATCTATCTACCGCTGCATCCATCTTCAATAAACCGCGTGAGGAGGTCACGAAGGCGGAACGCAAGTTCGCAAAGAACGTTAATTTTGGCTATGTCTATGGGATCGGACCAACAAGTTTAGCACGTAGACTAAAGATCGAACGCAATGAGGCAATTTCCTTCCTTCGCAAATATGATAGACGCTTCCCAGGTGTTCCGATCTTCATGAGGGAATGTAGGAAAGAGTTCGAACGATTGGGATTCGTTCAAAACATTTTCGGACGGAAGCGTTCAATTCCATTCGATAAGGCATATAGGAGTGTGAATACTAAGGTGCAAGGGACTGCGGCAGATATTATAAAGAACGCAATGGTTAGATTGATTCCCCTGCTCAGATCTTGTAGAGTCTATCCTTTGATGACTGTTCACGATGAATTGATTTTTGAAGTTCCGTTTGACCAACTTGAAAAGGTCAGAGAGATCAAAGAAGTGATGGAAGATTTTAGATTGAGCGTCCCTATTGAAGTTGATGTGGAGTTTGGTTGTTTCAGTTGGGGAAACAAGGCGAAATGGGATTTCGATGAATTTCCACTTAACTGATCAATTGGTAGCTGGAATTGATCCCGGGCGAAAGGTTAGCGGACTAGTTGTGCTTGGCCTACAGCCAGTTATTCACGTCTACCAAGCCTCACGCGCAACCAACAAAGCGGTTTGTGATTTCCTTTGGAAGCTACCGCTTGTTTCGGTTGCGATAGAGGGTTTTCGATTGTACCCTTGGATCTTACATGATAAACGTTGGGATGACCTACCTGAGGTGAGAATGATCGGGGCAGTAGAAGAGGTTTGTAGAATTAGGAAGATCCCGTTGATCGTTGCGTTTCCATCTGAAGTTAAAAGAATGGTTTCAGACGAGCTCCTTCACGCCTTAGGAACATGGAGCAGAAATCCGCATATTATGGATGCCTTTAGGGTCTTTTGGTATACTTCACTTTGAGGGGGAGATGATGGACTTTGAGAGTTGGTGGGAATTAAACGAGGAATACTGTGGGGGTCAATCGGCCAGATATATCGCGTTGCGGGCATGGTCTGCAGTTAAAGCATATCACAGAATACCGATGGAAAAGAAAGTCCGGATGATCTCACACGAAGGCGAGACTTTGAAACTGATCAATGACTTTTTCCTAACACACTATGTTAGTGTGGATGAAATCACTCGAGAAGAGCTGATCAGGCTGTTGATGAAAGCAATCACAGCTGAAGATCCATACACCTAAATTGTTTCCTTTTGTTTTTAGAAGAGACCAGCGGTTCTCCCCGCTGGTCTTTTCTATGGAGACAAACCAAGTAGAAAGGCAGGTAATCGCGCGATGAATGATTGAACAATCGAGCTTCCCACTAACCCAGAAATAACTGCGATCAAAACATATTGCCATATATTACCGATGCGTTTTTGCAAGACGCTAACATCTTCTGAAAGTATTTGGTGGTCAGCATTGTGCATTTTCCATCGGTGTTCTTGTTCTTGTTCGACGAGGGGAGTTTTCTGTGCTAGCCCTTTAAGACGATTGGAGTTTTGTCCTAGCGCTTCCAATCGATTGTCTATCGCTTGTAGTTTGAGCTCTACTTTTGTTGCAAATGTTCTGAACTCGATGACTAGCGCTTGAAATTCTTCTTGATCGATCTTCATTGAATGAGTCCTTTCAGAACGATCCCAGCTCGCACCAGACCTCTAATGCGAGCTGGGATGATCTAGAATGAGAATTGTTGTCCTATCTCTTGATTAGACTGGTTTTCTCCGTCAGCCAATCGTCGAAACCGAACGGCTGGAAAACCATCTTGTAAAGAGCAAAGGCACTGGATAAGGTGATGACCACCTCGTGGATGATCTCGCTGGGATCAGCAACTCCTTTCAACACCACATCGACTGTTGCAACAGACAAACATACACCAAGCGCGATCAGAGAGTTCTTGCGCTTAGTGAATCCTGACTGCTTCAGTGTAGCGATGATCAAGGGAGAGATCAAAATTAGGATCTGAACAAGATCTGTTTCCTCCATCAGTTTCACCTCCTTTCAAAGTTGTTTTGGTCTATAGATTTTCGGCGGCCTCATCAAAGATCTGAGCAATTTGCATATCTATCGCTGCTTTCTCTCTGAACAGTTCTCCAAGACTACTTGGCACTGGAGGAGGGGGAGGCGGGGGCGGAGGCTCACCATCTGTCCGCCACTCAACCCAAGCAGTATAGCGCCTTCCCTCACCAGTATTGAACTGAAAAGCCAATGGCTCTGAGATAAGCTCCTCTGTAGCGCGGCGGATCAGAATCCAGAAGGTCCTGTTGGTCTCACCCGGTTGTGGAGTGTAGATTGCACCAAGATTGTAGTGGTTTAACGTAGCAGGGTAGATGGGATTAGGATCAGTCCAATCCGGATTCTGCCAATCATCGCCCACACGCAGATCAACCCGGGTATCATAGAAGTTTTGGGAGCCCTCACATTTGACCGCAATGTGGTTCTCACGTACTCCTTCGGGTGGTAACACAATCACCTGACGGTCGATCTCAACGAACATTCCTTGTGGCATTGGGTCTTGCCCTCCTCTCTTTAATCTAAATTTTTGGTCCAGATGGTCGTGGAACGTCCCGGCCAGCATCCCCA
>Ga0111172_1050_pt1 | contig 21250 bp, 25 predicted proteins | sample DeeMarSWOR324_28_FD_80233 | JGI IMG/M metagenome (GOLD analysis project Ga0111172, IMG submission 80233) | Anaerolineae bacterium SM23_ 63 | reverse complement strand
TGAGGGTGAGGGATCTTCGATTGAAGGGGCCGAGCCTGCTTTGATTGAGGGTCCTTCTGAAGAGGGTGAGAGCGCCTGTGGGAGCGCCTGTGAGGACGGGGAGGTTGTGGTTTCTGTGGGGCCTGCCGTGCTTGTTGAAGGTCCTTGAGTTCTTGGATTGAAAGGGTGGTAAAACGCTAGCGAGGGGGGCGGACGGAGACTCCCAAACGAGAACAGCCGCCTGATCGCTCGGGCGAGACCGATCGAAAGAATCGTGATCGTCCACTAGACTGTTCGCATTCGTCCACTAGATTGATCGAGAGAATCCTAGAGTTCGTTCGAGAGAGTCCAACAGTTTAGTAGCGATCGTCCTAGGGTTCGTTCGAGTTCGTCCTAAAGATTGTTCGTGACTGTCCAACAGCCTAATAGCGACTGTCCTAAGGTTTGTTCGACGATTGAAGTTGTTTGTTCGCGACGATCCTAGAGTTTAGTAGCGATCGTCCTAAAGCTTGATCTAGAGCGACGGTTTTTGTTTGCGATTGTCTATTGAGTTGTTAGCGACTATCCTAAAGATTGATCGTGCTTGTCCTAAAGCTTGATAGTGACTGTCCTCTTGTTTGATCGAGACTGTCCAAAGGTTTGATCGCGATCGTCCAACTGTTTGTTAGCGATTGTCCACTGATTTGTTCGCGATCGTTCTCTCGCCCACTCCACTCTATTCTACCGACCGAATGTCAACCACCCCTTTCCGCCGCGGGAGAGAAACCTAGGCGTTCAGAAAACTTTTTGGGGGGAAACGAGAACAAACACAACGCACCCTCGAAAAGACCCGTCCCGTCCGAAAAACCCGCCACGTCCGAAAACTAGTCGCATCCAAAAAACTAGTCCTATCCAAAAAGCTTGCTACCGTCCAAAAAGCTTGCTACCCTCCAAAAAGCTTGCTACCGCCCAAAAAATTTTTCGGGGGCCCAAACGAGAAACAGGAACAGAAAGCAAAAGCAAAAACAAAAACAAAAACAAGCTCTCCAATCGAGATCGACCAAAATCGAGATCGGCTAAAATCGAGATCGGCTAATCGGATCTATCCAATCAAGCTTATCCTACTCCCTACTTGCTCTTATCCTATAGATCTGCTGTTTCTCTCTTCTCCTCCTTACCGAGCGGGCCGGGCGATTCTCGCCCGCGATTGAATCCAACCTATTGATCCCCATCTTTTAAGGGCAACCCGGCCCGCTCAGGTGAACACACAGGAGGAGCTCAGGCGAACTCAGGTGAAAAAACAAAAAAGCGAACCCACAACTCCACCAACGGTTCAACCCAACGAATCCACGATCGAATCCACGATCGAATATTTGAAAAGGGCTTACGATGCGGGTTGTCCTCGTGAACAAATAGAGTTGTTTTGGAGAGGGTCCTACTGTGCTCAACCTAAGCAACTCCTCTTCCATGCTGCCGCCCGCTTATGCGATCAACCAAACGGACCAACCGAAGTAGGGTTTGGCGGGGCAAGAGGAGGGGCCAAGAGTCACGCTCTTCTCGCTCAACTCATGTTGGATGATTGTATGAGAGTGAGCAACCTTAAAGTCCTTATGCTTAGGAAGGTTGGGAAGGCGGTCAGAGAAAGTTTCGAGGACCTCCGCGGAAGAGTCCTAATGCATACACCCCATACCTACTTGCGTTCAAGCGGGGTAGTCAAGCTACCGAATGGCTCGCGGATGGTTTTGGGTCACTTCAAGAACGAAACAGATATTGACGCCTATTTGGGTTTAGCTTACGACGTAATCGGGGTTGAGGAAGCAACCACACTCACCTACGGGAAATACAAAGACGTCCGGACATGTTGTAGATCGAGTCGACCAGACTGGCGCGCAAGGACCTATTCAAACACTAATCCTGGCGGGATTGGCCACCAATGGTATAAAGCTCGTTTCATAAATCCCGCTCGCAATGGGTCCCAAACAAACACTCGTTTTATCTTTTCAACCGTTGAGGATAACGCCTATCTCGATGAAGAATATAGAAAGAACTTAGAGGACCTCACGGGGTGGAAAAAACGGGCTTGGCGATTTGGTGACTGGGATATTGCTGCTGGTCAGTTCTTCACGAACTTTAGAGAAAACATTCACGTTATCGATCCATTTCCCATTGACGAAGGATCAAAATATTGGGTATCGATGGACTATGGTTACAGTCTAGCTCATTGGAACATCGCATATCTTATTGGGGAAGATCGGGGCGGAAATCTCTATGTGATGGATGAACTTGCTCACAGGAAAACACTTGTTCCCACAATCGCAGAGGATCTTCGCTCGATGCTCTATAAGTGGGGTGTCACCGAAGAACATTTATGGAAATTCATAATCGGTAGTGATGCCTTCGCTCGCAAGGGTGTTTCGGGTCAATCGATCACGGACAAGTGGAGAGAGGAAGGTTTTTCTCCAGAGCAAGCTCAGACGGATAGAATCAATGGAGCTGCTGAGCTTCTAATTCGATTGGGAGATCAAGAGTCAGGAATTGCACCTTCAATCAGAATCTTTCGTAACTGCACCCGGCTCATTGAGTGTTTGCCCGCTTTGGAACACAATCCCAATCGCCCCGAAGACGTTTTGAAAGTTCGAGCGGATGATGAGGGAAGGGGTGGAGATGACCCCTACGACGCTCTTCGCTATGGATTGATGGTTGTAAGGATAGGATCTGGATTGGAAGTTGGCATTAGTCCCGTAGCAAATTGGCGTGGATGATATGGAAAGGAACAATTGATGTGGCTTTTTGGAGTAAAGTTATGGCAGGATTGAGAGCCTTCAAAGAGGCATACATGTCTGTGGATGTGCTTCTTGACCAAGATTTTGGAGACTTTGAGGTAAGGAAGCTACGCTATCAGATATATTGGGCCTTTTTCGAAAATACTATCTATCGAGATAGGATTCATAGTTGGGCGACATCATATCGTCATCAATATGCTCTATACAAATACATTCGCTCAATTTACAATCCATCCTACCGTCTCGGCGATTTTTGGAAGATTCACTTGATGGGCGGATTGCTGGATCCAATGGCAGGTGATGGAAGGGTTGAACCCTCAGCCCTACCAATCATCATTCCACAGGACAATCCCAAAGAAATCCCATTGCGCAATGCTCTCAGCCAACTCTGGTCCTGGTCAAATCTGCAGAACTGCAAAGACATCTTCACTCTATACGGTGTAGTGATGGGAGATGTTGGGTTGAAGGTCGTTGATGATCGAACGAGGAAGAAAGTCTACCTAGAGGTTGTTCATCCGGGACTGATCAAATCAATCGATCTTGATCCTTTTGGCAACATAAAAGCTTATGAGTTCGAAGAGGAAAGGTTCCATCCAGAAAACAATAACAAGGTTGTGACTTACAACGAAGTGGCGACACGAGATGGAAACGATGTAGTTTATCGTACATTGCTTGACGGAAAAATTTACCCCTGGAACGGTTCCGAAGGTGAATGGACGGAACCGTATGGGTTTGTTCCGTTGGTTGTGACCAAACACAACGATGTCGGTGCTGATTGGGGGTGGAGCGAGTTTCATCCAGCGCGGTCCAAGTTCCATGAAGTCGACGATATTTCCAGTGCTCTTTCAGATCAGATCAGGAAGACTGTGAATGTTGTTTGGTTGTTCACGGGGCAGAATAAACCAAAGGATCCCTTGCTCCTAACCGGAACAGATTCTTCAACCGTTTCACCTTATCCTGGTAGAGAGGAAATAAACGCACTCTATGCTGGGAGCCCTCAAGCAGATGCAAAAGCCTTGGTTGCTCCTCTGGATCTAGCTAACACACTAGGATACCTCTCCTCTCTACTCACACGATTGGAAGAAGACTATCCCGAACTAAGATACGAGAAACTCCGTATTTCCAATGTTAGTGCTGAGACCATTCGAGAAGCACGAAAACCTGTTAAGGAGAAGGTGAACCAACGCAGAGCTGGTTATGACTATGCTCTTGCCCGTGCCCAACAAATGGCCGTCGCTATCGGTGGATATAGAGGCATATTCGAAGGGTTCGGTCTAGATAGCTATGAGGCGGGACATCTTGAACACCATATAGGTAAGCGACCCGCCTTTACTCCCGATCCAATCGCGGATCTGGAAAAGACTCAACTCCTCTGGAAAGCTGCTGAACAAGCGGGAAAAGCTGGTGTTCCCCTAGAAGCTTTCCTCCATCTACAAGGTTGGAACCAAGAACAAATTGATAAGATTGTTGATAGTGAAGAGTATAGACGAAAACAAGAGATCAAGGATCAAGCACTAATGGGACTTGGAATGATCGAGCAACCTTCTTTTGAGGAAGGAGAAGAAGGAGAAGAAGGGGATGACGAGGCTTGATCGCTATTGTGATCTTTTGGACGATCTCGAACAACCTATTGAAGAATCGATTGATGAAGCTATCATCGTAGATACCATCCTCGAATTTGAAGAGTTCTTGAGCGATGGATTTAGTTACTATGCGCCCGAAGGTAATAGTCGTCTCCTACTTTTTCACATCGCCAAAAAGATCCTCGAAGCACTAGAATAGGGAGTTGGGACAGGAGATTTGAGTGGGTCGAAAACGCGTAATAGCTAGCGCTCAAAGGATGAACCAAGAACTCAATCGAGTCTTCTATAACTTAGGAACGAAGGATCAACCTAAAGGAAAGATCCTTTCGGCCTACCGCCAAGCTCACCGTTCAATTCAAACTGCAATTGAGCACAACGCTATCAACGAAATCGGTGAGATCATGGGTCTGCTCGAACTCGCCATCGGGGAGACTACGAGAGACTCACTGGAAAGAATCGCTAGAGTTGGCTACGAAACGGGAAGAACTCAACTAGAAGAGTATAAGGTTGATCCGGTCGAATGGGAAGATCCTGGAATTGCCTTGATGCAAGATATGTGGATGAATCATGTCCGTGACCAATCACTCCGTTCTCGTGCTCTTTTAATAGCTGGGGGAGATCCAGCTCTTCTGATCGGAGATGTAAGTCGGCAGGGAATCATCAGGCCGGGCCCAACCATCCAATCTGGAGCGCGCTGGCTATCAATGATGGGGAGTCTGGCTTGGGCAAAAACGGTAGGCCAATCAACCAAACGCCCTGGAGTTAAAGTAGAGTTTAAGCGCCAGGCGATTGCTTCTATCGATCGCAAAACAACTGATTGCTGTTTACAGGTACACGGGCAGATTGTTGGATTGGAAGAGTTCTTTACCCTAATAGGAACTCCTAGATACGCTGATGAGATCAAGGATCCTCCCTTTCACGACTACTGTAGGACAAGTCAGGCTCTAATTCGGCCAGATGAAGTTGGAGATGATCTCACACAAGCAATGGAATCAGCTGCTAGAGCTGAGCTCGATGCCCGTGAACAAGATCGAATTCTGGCCCAGGAGATTAGGGAAAAACTAGTAAAACTTGGGGTTGAGCCCGACGGACGAGTAAGAGCGGGCGATTCTGATGAGGTCAAACGATTAAGGGGTGAACTCACCTACGTGAACAAGCGCGTCTTCATCAAACCTGGATCAGCTCTTGCTAGGCGCCCACCACCCAAACACGTTTGGAAACCTGTGAAGCCACCGCCGAAGGGAGAACCTCCGACAAGAGAGGAATTGCTTGCTGCACCTCTTCCAACTCAGTCCTACGCTGGATGGCAAGCAAGCGATAAAGATGAGGCGCAAAGACTCGCCAAGAACATTAGGCGTCACAGACGCAAACTCGAAAAGGGCCAGATTACACAAGAACAGTTCGATCAAAGAGCGGGAGATCTAATCAAACGACACCAAAAACTAAGCGAGAAATATGGTGAGAATAGTCGTTTTCTTAATTTGGTCGGGGAAAAACCCAAACCGCCCTCCGGTCCGCTCCCTTCTAAACTTCCCCTTCCTTCTGGTATCCAACCCGATCGGGGAGAGATCCGAGCAAGTTTTGGAGAGGTAAAGGAAGCTGCGGGGCGGATCAAAGAGTTGGAGGGGCAAACGAGTCGGGCGGAGAAGGATTTCATCGCTGGTAAGATTTCTGAAGCCGAATTCAATAAGATCTTCGGGAAAAACGCGATCGAAGTGGCTAGACTAAGAAAGGTGAAAGAGAAATCGCTCGCTGGACTCCTAAAACTTCCCGAAGGAGTTAAGGGAGTCAAGTTCTCTCCTGAATATAGTTGGGTCAGTCACAAAGAGATCAGGAAACTCAACAAAGCTATCAAAGAACTGGAAGAACGCATTGTCGAACGCAAGGCGGGTCCTTTCGGACTCACAATTGTAAAAGGTGCGAGAGGTAGTTGGGATGGATGGAATGTTACGTTGGGAAGTGCGAATCGGCGAACTCTCCACCATGAATTAGGTCACATGCTTGAAGCGCGTGATCCTGTCCTTCGTCGAATCGTTAGACAGTGGCGACTTCACCGTACAAGGGGAGAAAAGGTAACTCCACTCGGTGGAGGTTATGGTGAGAAGGAGATCGCCAAAAAAGACAAGTTCGTCGAAGCTTATATCGGGAGAATCTATAAATCACAAGATACTGAAGTTGTTTCGATGGGTCTCGAACTTCTTCTACACTCTCCTGCACTACTCATGAAAGACTCCGAGCACTTCGATTTGATGGTCAATGTTCTGAGAGGGACGGAGCTGGAGTGGGCGCGAGAACAACCGTGGTTTAAGGAGTGAAATGGTCACGTTTAGAATCTTTGGGATCCCCGTTGGAATTCATCAAGGTGAGGTGATCGTCGAAGATCTTCGGGTCAAACGCGTCCTCGAGTTCCACACCAACGAAGAAACTGGGGTCGAGTTGAGTCCCGCCGATGGTGATCCCGACTGGGCCCTTGCAAATTTCTTCTGCACACGTTTCAATGGACGAATCATCCGGGGAGGTCCAGTCACAATCAACCCTGACCTGATCTACTAAGTGAGAACAGTCTTGTCAGAATCAGAAGCAATCTACCGGTTTGTTAATAAGCATCCTGGCGTTTTGGCGGGTTATCTTCACGGGGCATTAGGACTGATCCCTCAGAATATTCCCTCGAAATTGATCAGGATGGAACTTAAAGGTTTTCTACTGTGTGAAGATGACCAGGGTAGACTCTTTCCTCATTCGCGCCAGGGTATACCTAGCAAATGGTTAATTGAAAAATTGATCGGAGTAGACGATGCCATACAAAGCTAGAGGGAAATCCGTATTGATTTTCAGGAAGGGTAAGTGGGTCCTCTTCAAGCGTCACAAATCCCATACAGACGCTCAACGCCAATCAACAGCTTTGAACATGAGGCACGCTGACATTCCACCAATTAAAAAGCAAAGAAGGAAGAGATAGCGTGGTAGACCAGTCGGCCTACGAGGTGGGTTCCACTAGGCGAGTAATCACCTTATTCTTCGGAGACACACACGGAGGACACAAACTTGGTCTACTCAATCCCTTAGTAACTCTTTTCGATCTTGATGAAAGAGGAAATCGCGTTCCGTATCATCCTGAACTAACTAGTGTCCAACGCTATCTCTGGTCTTGTTTTCAGGAAGATCTAGGTGAAGTAGAAGAAATCGCCGATGGTGACGAGATCATTGTAATCCATGTCGGTGATTTAGGACATGGTACAAAGTATACTGAACAGCTTGTAAGTACGAGACCCGCAGATCAAGTCCTTATTGCTGTAGGAAACATGGAGCCAACTCTCAATCTACCAAACGTCAAGAGGATGCGAATCATTCATGGAACTCAAGCTCACACGTTTGGTGAAAGCACAATCCCCATAATAACTGCTGGATTTCTGGATGCGAAGTATTCAAACGTTGATGTTTCGAGTTTGGCTCACGGTCTTTTCGAAGTAGATGGTCTGGAAATTGATTGCGCACATCATGGACCCTCACCCGGTATTCGAACGTGGACAACGGGGAATCGCTTACGTCTCTATGTTCGTAGTGTTATGCAAGATTCTCTTGAGAATGGTGAAGATCCTCCGGGTGTTTTTATCCGTTCTCACTACCATACGGGAATCCATGAAACCGTACGGAGAGAGACTAATCGGGGTCACTTCAAGACAGAAGCTTTCATCCTTCCCTCCTACTGCGGATTGAGTGAATATGCTCAACAAGCAACTAGAAGTAAATATTTGATCAGTAATGGGATGCTTGCCCTAGTAATTGAGGGGGGTGAACTTGTAGAATACTATAAACTTTGGCGATCAGTTGATCTACGAACACGGGAGTCGCTTTAACAGATGGACAAGAAAGTAATGCTCAACGAAGTTTTGCGATTGAGCCGCCCACAACCACCCGGACCTGATGAATTTGGTTGGAGAGAATATAGAGATCATCTTGAGTCCGTTGAAGGATTGCGACTCTGTAGGAAATCAATTCAAGATCGTTTGAATTCACTCGTAGAAAAGAACATCCTAACCAAGAGACAAACCATCTACAAAGGAAAACAATGTCTCGTTTACAGACTAGTCGAGCAAAGCAAATAGGGAGGTAGTCATGGGCACGCTGGAATGCGGTGCAATGGTAATGAGAGGATATTTCGACGTGTTCGACCGTGCGATAGGAGCGATTGAACACATTGAGAAGCTGCTTGAGGAGACAGATATTCCGACACAACTTCACGTACCGACTCCGATGAATCCCGATATGCCTACGCATATCTTCGATCCAAAAACTGAGATGCAGGCCGACTTGGGCCGCGCTAAAGAGATGGTTGCCGAAGCCTGTCAAATTGCGCAGAACACCATGGCAGAGATACCGTGAAACCCATTGATCAAACAATTTTTGTGGGACCAGAATCAAATTGTCTAGAAGCATGTGTTGCGTCCGTTTTGGAAATAGAGCTTTGCCAAGTACCAAGTTTCGATAGCGGAGAAAGAGACTGGTTTATCAACTTGGGAGAGTTCCTGGGGGCGTTTGATTTAGAGCCCTTGCGCCTGGATGTAGAGGGGACAATTGATCTCTGGATACCTTCTGGTTACCATCTCATCTGGGGCGAAACTTGTCGCGGAACATTTCATTCCGTTGTAGGATTTGCGGGAGAGGCGGTGCATGATCCCCACCCAGACAAAACTGGGCTGTCAAGCGAGAAAGTTTGGCTGGTATTCGTTAACAAACTTAGTGATTGCCGAAACACATCAAACTATATGAAACGTGATGAGTGAGATATTATGATGTCTACAGTAATCAAAGTGTGGCATTGGGAAGAGTGCAGTGTATCGTTTGATTGTCCCTTCTGCCACGCAAAAGAAATCACTCTATGTGAGGCGGGCGATGAACATAGTTGTTGTTGTGGTGCCCGATTTCAACTCACACAATCTGTCGTTATTACACCGCCAAAAGTGATTGATGTTCTGGCGGAGATGCCATAAAACTAATCTCAAACCAAACTAAAGGAGGTACGTGATGTACACGCTATTCGATTTGTTGTTTCCACTCGCTCTACCCTTCATGACTTTTGCTGATGGTGGGGGCGGTGAAACAGACGAGGAGTCCGGGACAGATTCGGACAAAGAGGAAAACGGGGACGGGGAAGATTCTGAAGACGAGGAGATGTCCGAAGAATCAGAAGAATCAGCCGAGGATCTTGAATCGCTCAAAGAGGAACTGAAGAGAACCAGGAATGCTTTGAGATCTGCCAACAAAGAAGCTAAGGAGCGTCGTCTCAGACTCAAGAAACTTGAAGAGGAAGAGACCAAGCGAAAACAAGCTGAAATGAGCGAGTTGGAAATCGCAAAGGAGGAACTGGAAAAAGCTTCTAAAGAGCGAGATCGCTTGCGTGAGAGTCGTACAGAGCTGATCATCCGTCACGCGATCGAGTTGGGTGCAACGAAACTAGGTTTTGTTGATCCGGGTGATGCCTTTACATTGATGGATATGAAAGAGATTGAAATCGATGATGAAACAGGAAAAGTCGAAGGTATCGATAAGGCATTGAAAGCACTAGCCAAAGCAAAACCTTATTTGCTCGGTCAAGATCAGGAAGGAGGGCATGGAACGCCCCTATCAATTCGGGGAAAGAAATCCCAGATCAAAAAGGACGCTCTACCAAATCGTTCAATGGCGCAACTCTAGAACATATTCACAAAATCAGAAAAGGAGAAGTACACAATGGCTGATATTACTGTTACAGCTGCGAAAGTGGCACCCTGTTTCGAGAAGTTTGGAAAGTGCGAGATCTATAGTCACGTCGCTGGTGTTACCATCACGGCCGGTCAGGCTGTTTACATCGATGTGACGACTGGACTGTTGGCATTGGCTGATGCTGATCTTGGTGGTGCTGGTGGTCAGGCCTGTCAGTTCAGAGGGATCGCTTTGACCGGGGGAGGTGCTGGTCAGGCCATCGATGTGCTCATGCACGGGTGTATCTACGGATTCACTCTTGCTGGGAACTACGATTCTTTGGTCTACCTCTCTAACACTGCAGGAGCACTTGCAGATGCGGCCTCTGGAACCAACAGTGTGATCGTTGGTCGGGTCTATCCTCTGTCCGATCGAATCGCTTCTACCGGCTATCCAAACAAGGTCCTGTTCATCGACGTGCCTATGGCCGCCGCGAACTTCAGCGGCTAGGTAGGCAACCAACCAAACAATCAAACAATCAAACAACCAAACAACCAACCTTTAGGAGGTAAAAACAATGAGCGGAATTTATGGAATGCTTGGTTTGTCCGACACTGACAGACTCTTTGTCAACACAATCGGACAATCCGCCGTCTATGAAGCTACTAAAACACTGCTCGAACGCTACAATCAGGATTTGAGAGCGGCTCTCGCGGTGTTTGTGGAGCGTCAAACACCTGATTACAAACTCAGATACAAACTGCCCGGTGGTGGTCGTCTTCAACGCCGGGGAGGAAGAACGGATACGGCTCGCGTGAAAGCCTATGGCTCTTGGGATGTGGCTTTACCGTTGGAAGATTTTGGAGCAGCCATCGGCGGGGATGATGTTACTCTCGCCTACATGAGCATCCAGGAATATGATCGCCATCTCAAAACGATCATGATCCAGGACATCAACACTGTTCGTTTCGAGCTGCTCTATAGTCTGTTCCACGGTGCTACACGAACCTTCGTTGATCCTCTGTATGGTTCTCTCACAGTCCAACCTCTGGCCAACGGCGACACCGTGACCTATCCACCTGTGTTGGGAGCAGAAGCTGAGGCGACCGATGATCACTACTTGATCGCCGGCTATGCTGCAACCGCAATCGACGACACGAACAACCCCTATATCACAATCCGTCAGGAGCTTGAAGAGCACTTCGGCGCTTCTACCGGTGGCGATGCTGTCGCGGTTTTCATCAACCCGGCTGAGTCCCCCGAAACAGAAGACTTGACCGATTATGATGCGGTTCCGGACAAGTATGTTAGAACCGGTACTCAAACCGCTGTGCCCGTCAATCTTCCTTCCGTTCCCGGTCGCGTCCTGGGGCGGACCAATGGAGTTTGGGTGATTGAGTGGAGGTGGATCCCCGCTACGTTTATGCTTGGAGTTCACCTCGACGTCCCTGCTCCCCTGCTGGAACGGATAGACGAGCCCGATACGGGGTTGGGCTCTGGGTTGCAGCTGATCGCAACTGAGGAGGATTACCCCTTGATGTCTGCTCACTATCGTCACAGATTCGGTTTCGGCGTGGGTAACCGCTTGAACGCGGTTATCATGGAAGTGAGTACCGATCAAGACTACGGTGCTCCTACCATCTACGCTTAGTCAAATCCCCAACGCCAAAACAAGAATCAACTATAAGGAAAATCATCTAGGAGGTCACACTATGAAAGCAAGCCGTGCTTCAATGAAAACGGTAAGGAACATGGAGGAAATCAGTGAGCGCTTAGCCCAGATTGAAGATCGACTGGGTCGGATTGAAAAAGGGCTCATGAAACTTCTCTCACTTGTTTCTACCGACAAATCGCCCCAACCCCAACAGGCTAAGGCGGTTGAAAAGGGGGTGAAACATGAGGGATAGAACCCGACGCTCTATCTGGTTGATTCTATCACTTCTGGTCACCTTTCTAGTCGTCGCCGGAGTGGTTTTTGCTGACAATCCTGATCGATTCCGGGCACAGCGCCAACGGTTTGACTGGATCGTCACAAGGAGGCTGAACGTTAGCAACCAAGCCATCTTCAGTGGCGATGTCGATGTTAGTGGGGACGTTGATGTTACTGGGGACGTCACTTTTGACGATGATATGATCGTTGGAGGTGATCTAACCGTTGAAGGTGATAGCGATCTATACGGTGAGATCACAAGCAGCGAGGCCGCAATTACAATGACCGATCTTGTTCACATCACTGGAGCGAGAGATGGAACAACCGGTTACGACTATTTCGTAACCGTTGAGGGTGATCTGGATGGGCTTGGAAATGGGGCCAAAACCTACGGTCAATATATCAGCGTCGAACGACCGGTTGGTAGTTCGGTCCAACATGGTAACATCGATGATGCCGGGCTCAAGGTCAGAGTTGAGACCAACGCGATCACAACCACCGCTGGATACGTCTTGAACGGTATGGATGTCCAGGCAAAGACTGACAACAACTCTATGCAACCTACTTTGCGAGGTGCTCAAATCACCGCTGACACAGATACTGGCTCATATACAGATTATGCATATGGACTTCGTGTCTATGTTGAGGGTGAAGGTGTGATCACGACAACTATGCAAGTAGCTGATTTCGAGCTTAGTCGGCAACAAACAACCGACCCCACCTACGAATATGGTGTAAACATCAGGAACACATCGAGAGCTGGTGGCGGCGCAGACGTTGCGTTGAGAATCGAATCCAGCTATGGTGCCGGGGGAGCAGCGGCAGATGATAACTGGGATTACCTGATAGATATGGATCCCGCGGATGCTGCCGTGGCTGACATCCGACTTTCTCAGGGGGAAACAATCGACAACCTGGTCGATGGTACAATTCGGGCTACAGGAAATCTCTCTGTCACCGAGTCAGTAGGAGTAAGTAGCTGGTTATGGACTTACCCCGCTGCAACCCTAGACATCACAAACACAAATACAATCACCCCGACTGGTTCCTACCAACCTCTCTCAGTTAATGGGGTTGGGACGGCCACCACCGGAGACCCCTCAATCAGTGACGGTGTTCACCTTGGCGACATCCTCATCTTAGTCAATACAGACGATCAGGACATTGTCATCGTCGACGCCCAAAACACTAAATCCGGGGGAGACATCACATTGTCGGCAGACAATGATGATAGTGTGATGTATATCTGGGATGGGAGTGATTGGGTCTGTTTGGGGTTCCACGATAACTAGTCTCTAACAACCCCATAGACGGCTGGATCAACTTCAAGAACAAGAGATGATCGCAATCGAATCTGTTTGCAACCAAAAGAAACTGTGCAGATTGCGATCATCTCTACACCAAAAGGAGAATCCATGACAATCACTAGGACAAACGTTGAAACCATCATCGTTGCTCGTGTTGGAGCTCTAATGAGATTGGAGGGAATCGACCTCGACGGAACAACAGTCGACGGTACGAACGAAGACCTAAACGATCCAATCGGAGTTGCCCTTCGATCAATGGGTGAATCAGTCGCTGACATCTCTTCTGTTTCTGACGCCGATCTGGAAGTTGTTGCTGAGGCGGATTTCAATGAGCTCCTAGATCGAACTGAGCTAAGAACTCTAGAAACCATCGAAAGCAATTTCAAACTCGTGGATATTTCAACTGGACCACGCAGTGAGAAGTTTTCTCAAATGATCTCATTCGTTCAGGCTCGTAAGAAACAACTCATAGACAGGATCGAGAAGGAATATGGTATCGCCTCGTTTGAGGCTGGATATATTGCGATGGACTTTGCAGAACACGACGACGAGTAAAGCACAAAACCAATCAATCTAGGAGGAAAACAAATGCCTAAGGAATTCAAACAAGGAGCACACTCAGCTGGAGCCGATAGGTCTACCCTTCCTACATCGGGTCATAGCGGTCGGCAGATCAGGAGATGGGTCAACGAGAAAACCGGGATAGGAACAGAAACCGTCTTGTCTGATGCACCATCGGGAGTCTACCCTGGTATCTACTACAATATGAGTGAGGGCGAAATCCTGCACATTACGGGTATTCACTACGGGCTGTTCACAATCAGCGATTCCCTAATCGTCGAGTTAGGAATGTGCTCTGCCGTTGCGGGCGGCGGAACTTTCATCCCCTTGACCCCAAAATTTCATATTGCCACAGGCACAGCTATTGCTGGTCATCTCGACCAAGAAATAGATCTTGCAGCTCGCTCGATCGCAATTCCCTACAGCGCAGCCTCACTTTCAATTACGATGCGTGTGAATGCAAATGATGCTGATGCATCAGCGACTGTGGGTTGGACCGGTTACATCCAATGAGTGCATCCTTTCAAAAACTTGCAACAGTAACTTGTGGGACCAAGCGAGCTACTGTAGGTGCGACCGGATTGCGATCTGCTCCAGCAGTTTATCTATCTAACTTGAAGTGTCTTCCGTTGGATCCTCTAGAACCGGACATTAAAACAAGTCTGGAACTGGACACGCCACATGAGCTCCTACAGACAATGATTGAAGGTGGGCCAGACATCAAGGAGGGAGATACTTTAACTGTTGGATCAATCGAATACAAGATCCGTTCGGTAGCTGATTGGACCTGGAGCCCGAGCGCAACCAATACCCTACTACTGATTTTGGAAGAGTTTAAGACGTGAAAGCCAAGACAACAATCAAGGGGATTCAAGAACTTCAGGCATACAATGTAAGGGCGATTGCTGCGCTTCAACCAACGGGCGCAGCTGGAGAGGCTATTCAATATGGAACATCTGCACTCCATCGAGCAGCAGTAGTCTACACCCACGTAGTTACTGGTTCTCTCCGTGGAGCCCATCATATGGTGATCGAAAACCAAGGAAGACGTGGGAGGATTTTCATCAACCCTCAAGTGATCAATCCCAAAACAAAAACTCGTCCGGCGGTATACGGTGTCGAAGAACATGAGCGTGGTGGATCTCATGCATTCTACCATATGGCGGTTGAGGAGCGGGGTAAGATCATACTTGAGAAGATGAACGAGATCCTTGTAAGGGGGCTTAAGTAGATGGCTGTAAATCGTGAACTCTGCCGAGACAAGTTCGCTTCACTCCTCGAGGACGATCTAGTAACAACAGATGAAATTGTTGAAGCTGTATACAATCGAAAGGTTGATGATCCCGGAGGTAAGTCTCCAATTGTCGTTGTGTTGAGTGCTGGTTCAAACCGACCACCAAACAGATTTGGAAGACACTCAGCAGAATTCCTTTTGGAAGTTCAAATCTGGGTTCTCTATTCCGATCCAGATGCAACACCTGCTTGGACTGAAGCACTTGCTGAGGATCGCCTGGATTTAATTGAAAAGGGGGTGGCAGAAGTTATTGAAAACAACTCTGAAGTAAGCGGTTTTTGGGACGACATCGACTATGATGGACAATCCGTTATCGCCGATGTAGCAGTTAGAAGCGGGGAGGCTTATCTGCTTGAAAAGATCCCCGTCAGAATCGAAATCTACTAAAGGAGAATCAAAAATGGAAAAGAGAAATTTCGAACGATCACGATGGTTCTTGATGGCAGCATTGGTCGCGGTTTCAATGGTCGTCTTTGGGGCGGTTACTCAGTCCACAGCTGCACCTCTGCAGGTCCCACAAGATGCACCCTCAGCCGCTTTGTATGCTGTCGCCTGGAACACTGCTGGGATTACCACCGATACAAATTCAAGTGCATATCTCACGCAACACTATGCCTACCACGATCTGTTTTGCTCGATCGACCTCTATTCGACCGGTAGGTTAACAATAACCATGCAGTCCAGCCCAGCTGGAACCACATACTACGATACTTACCAGCTGGTTGCAACTGAGGTTGATACGGACGTATATACTCGAGTGCTTTCATATGGTCGATATGAAAGACTCAAGATGGAGACTATGAACACCAACTTGATCACTCCAACTTGTACATCCGTCTTCTTCAATAACTGGTTCCCCTCCAACTACACTCAACAGAAAGAGTAGATAAGATGAAGAACCAAGGGAGGAAAGTGAAAGTCCTCAAAGGGTTCTCACTACCCAGTCAAGGTCTTTACCTTGAAGGTACGGAAGTTACACTTTACTTTGGGGCAGTTGCTGGGATCGGTGTTCTCGATCAAACTCTATACGAAAAACTCTTGAAGCGAGGAAGCATCCAACCAATAGAAAGGGAGGTTTCAGATGCCAGTATTTAGCCATAAAAACGCACACGTTGAAGTTGATGTCGCTGACATCTCTGGTGAAAGCAACGATTGCAAATTGACCATCGACATCGGGGTAAGCGAAACAACCTGCTTCGAAGATGATTGGGATCAGTTCGAAGAGGACATCGCGGCTTGGTCCCTAGCGATCAAGGGTTTCGCCGCTCAAGATGCAGACGAAGTCGACGCCGTCCTATTTGCTTTCGTTGGGGCTGGCGCTCAGGACTTGGTTTACTATCCGATGGGCACCCTATCCGGTTACAAATATAGCGGAAAAGCCATCATGACTTCTTACGCTGTAGGTGGTCCGGTTAAAGGTGCTTGTCCCTTCGCAGCTAACTTTCAAGGGACGGGTGAATTGAGTCGAACTGCTTTCGGAGATTAGACGATGGAAGAGGATAATCGAATATTTCCGGAACCCGATGACGATTTACCTCGACAGACTTCTGAATCGTACATTGAGATCGATGCAGATGCGAATTTGGAACTACGACATTTCAAAGCTGTTCTAGTGCTAAGCAGTCTTAGCGGGATGGATCTGAACAATCCCCAAAATGCTTTGGCGGCGGAAAAAGCTCTGAACGGTGCTTCCGATCTGTTGAGCCAGCGGATAATCAAATGGCACTGGCTGGATCGAAAAGGTGAACCATACAATGTCGCTCCAATTGAAGATCCTTCAGTAATTGACAACCTTACGATGAACGAGATCAATTGGATGATTGAAAACATCTCAGGACAGGTTCAGGAAAAAGCTACGTCGGGGGGGACCTAAGGAGGTTGACCGAGTTTTTGCATACCGGGGGTAGTCAACCTCCTGAATGGTATATCAATCTAGAATTGGCTGAGATATGGCACTGTAAGCCATGGGAACTAGATTGTGCCCCGATCGAGTGGGTACTTCGTCAAGTTGCTTTGTGCAACATTCGTGCAGAGCTTGACCAATTAAGGAGAGACGGCCTTGGCGGATAAGACATTCAAACTCGCAATCATCGCCGAAGCTGTAACTGATAGTGCTACTAAGGGCCTAGGTGCTTTAGGTAAAACCTTGGGCGGGATCGGACTCGCTGCTGGGACTTTAGGCACTGCGGTTGCTGGCGGAGCTGTAGTTGCCGGTGGAGCCCTCCTGAAACTTGCTATCGACGCCGCTCCCCTTGAAGGTATTGAAGATGCTTTCGAGGGGATTACGGCGGCGAGTGGGGAATCGGGGGAAGTTATGCTGGCGGCCTTGCAAAAAGGTTCTCAAGGCTTGATCACTCAACGAGACCTCATGCAGAAATACAACCTCGCGGCCTCACTTGTTTCTGACCAATTCGCTAATCAGCTGCCTGAGGCGATGGGCTATCTATCGAAGGTAGCCGCTGGAACCGGAGAAGACATGGGTTTCATGATGGATTCAATGGTTCGTGGAATTGGTCGTCTTTCCCCGATGATCTTAGACAACTTGGGTATCCAGGTTAGCTTAAGTGAGGCCTACGATGCATTTGCACCTACCATTGGTAAGGTTGCAAGTGAGCTAACTAAGCAGGAACAACAGACGGCTCTGACTGCTCAGGTGATGGAGAAATTGGCTGAGAACACAGCCGCGATGCCTGAGGTTGCTGGTACGGCAGCTACATCATTCGGACAATTAACAACCCAAGTAAAAGATCTCAAAGATCGAGTTGGTCAAGCTCTTCTCCCAATCTTGCTTGCTTTAATCACTCCTCTAAACGATCTTGCTGCTGAATATGGGCCAAAAGTTATCGAGTGGGCAAAACTTGCTGGTCAATGGTTGGGTGACAAGCTCCCGGTGGCAATCAATACATTGAAAAGTCTGTGGTTGACCTACTGGCCTGTTGCACGAGACACCCTTGTAGGTTTCTGGAATGCCATCAGACCCGCTCTGGAGTGGGTTAGAGATATACTCACCAAGTTTGCGATTGAATATCTTCCTCGACTTCAAAATGCATGGAATACTTGGAGAACAGGACTAGACGCTATCGTCGAACTATACAATACCCAATTGAAGCCGGCTTTGCAAGACCTTTGGACCGCACTTCAACCTCTATGGGAAACAATGGGTATCGGCGAAGGCGTGTCGGGAGATCTTTCTGGGGCGATCGGGAAATTTACTGGATTCATGGCAGAACTCTACGCCTCTGGTATTATCGAGGGTATCAAGGTTGCAATTCAGGGGCTGGTTGTAGTTGTTAAAGCTTTGGTTGCAATCTATGAATTAGGGGTTCACTGGGGTATCCGAGTAAGAGATGTCATCCACTCGATGGTTGGAGTATTTGACAATATCCGACACCATATCTCTGTTGTTGTAGATGCTTTTAGAAACTTTAGAGATTCACTTGCTGGGTTTAGTCTTCCTTGGTGGTTAACTCCCGGATCACCCACTCCATTAGAGACGGGATTAACGGGAATTGCGAATGCCCTATTAGATGTGCAAGGACTCTCTAGATCTGGTATAAGCTTTGGCAGAATGAGTCTGGCGGGAGCGGGAGGAGGGATCACAAACATCAATATTGTGAATCGCTTCGGACCAGATAGTGTTCGAAGCGATAAGGACATCCTTAACATTGCCGATGAAATCGCGCACAATCTTGAACTGCGCGGGATAGGACCGGCACTGTAATGGCATTAGTACTGACAATCGGAGTTACCGACCGCACATCTGTTCTACGCAAGGACTCCCTTGTTATAGAACAGCAAGCAGCTGATTTCATCACTACCTGCTCACTAACTCTATTTGATGCGAATGGAGATATTATCATCACGGCTGAGGATGATATAACGGTTGTTGATGGGGAAACTTATTTTGGCGGTCGTGTTGTTGACATCAACTATTCACTCTCCACAAAGAACAGTCGTTTCATCCACATACGTTGCCAAGATCTTAACTATCAGTTGGGTGAAACAGTCATTGATTCGGAGGAGGTATATACTGCCGAAGCTGACTCAGACATCATAGACAACCTATTCGATACATACTTGCCAGCTGTTGACAGCGAAACACACGTCGATACAATTCAGGATCCTCTAACAATTACCTTCGAACCTTGTACTCTTAGAAGTGCTCTCAGTCAAATCTGTACTCATTCCGGAGGCTACTTCTATATCGACGTTGACAACAAACTCCACTATTTCAGTGAGGAAGCTAATGCTGTAGCTTGGTGGCTTAGTGATGATCCAGATCAAGTAGATTCTTTTTCCTATCTTCTTAGGGATCCGGCGATGGAATCTACTGCGGTAACTCGTCTTGATGGAGTCTACGTAATCGGAGCTGGTGTTGAGGGATGGAGAGGGACTCATGCTCCCGGTGATCGTCAAGCTCTTGTCAGGGACAACCGGATCACCACTGAAGCAGGGCGTGATGCAAGAGGTGATGCAATCCTCGGCAAGTATGGTGATCCACAGGTCACTCATACGGTCAGTACTTATAAGAGTGGTTTGCGGGCTGGAATGGACGTGAGATTGATCAATTCCCTCTATGGAGTTGACGATACTTTCACGGTCCGTCAAATGCTCATTCGGTGGGATAGATCTGGAACACCCTACTTCACATTAACTCTGGGTTCTGTTGTTAATCCCTCCCTGATTAGTGAACGTACTTGGATAGATACACTTGAAAGTGCACTGAGACCGGTCTCAGCTCCACGTCTTCCAACAAGTTCTAAAGGATGGGCCCACAACATTGTCTTTAGCGTAAGCGACAATGATACTGTCGCTTGGGCCGGGGCGGGCGTGATCACGTTGGCCGATGGAACCGCATATACAATTGATGCGGGCAATACGGGCAACATGGCTGCGATCACTTATATCTATTTCGATCTAGATACATCTGAAACAGTTCTTCAAACCACTACAGATTCAAGCGTAGCTGTTGGATCCAAAAAGATCCTAATAGCCGTCGCAGAGAACGTTGCCGACGCTACAAAATATGCAACCTATCAGGTATTCGGTGGCGAGGGTCAAAGTTCGCTAATCGTCCAGGGGAACATTGCTGCTCTATCTGTAACTACCAACGAGATCGCAGCGAATACTATTCTTGCTGGGAACATTGCGGCGGGTGCGATCGAGACGGATGAACTAGCTGCGTTGGCTGTCACAGCAGCAAAGATCGCGGCCAATACAATCACCGCCGATAAAATCTCAATGGGAATAGGTGACAACCTATTCAGTACCGCGGATGGTCTTCTCCTGCTAGGGCCCAACTGCGAAATCAATCCAACTGAATGGTGGTCGGCACGTAAACAGAAAGCTACAATCAGCGGCGCTTTCCATCAAGAGGCTGGACGATGGCCAGGTACTCGTGGGTTAGTTATTGAGGGAGCAGCCACGAACCTGTGTACTAATCCTAGTATCGAGGTAGATACCACGAGTTGGGCCGTTGTCGGTGGCGGTACTATTGCACGTAGCTCAGACCGAAGCGTCAAGGGCGACTACTCGTTAAAGGTTACGCCCGGCGTTGGTGTATGGGATGGCGCTCACTATACCGATCTCACGTTAGTCAATGGTGAAGACTATATCGCGTCTGCGTGGGTATTGGGTGCTGTTGGAGTACCCTACTTTATCGGTATATGGGATACCGTAGCCGCTGCTTACGTAGGTAGCCACACGAACTTTACAGGAACAGGCGCTTGGCAAAAAGTTTATACTGTCGCGGGCACTGCTGCCGGCAATAATGCCGCCCGCCTTAGAATACAAAAGAACAATGATGTCTCAGTGGCACCATATTACATAGACGGCGTTCAAATCGAGATGACGGATTATGCTACTTCCTATCTTGATGGTACACTGGGTACGGGCTACGCCTGGACCGGCGCGGTTCACAACTCAACTAGTACAAGAGCAGTTACCGAAGTCAACCTGGACGCCCTCATCGGGTTAGTTTCCTCCAACAATACGCTTTCCTTCCGCATCATGGCCCAGATGCCTTATGACGCTGATGCGACGTGGCCCTATGCTGTTTTCAACGTGCTATTTGACATGCGGGCGGGCGCAGACAACAACAATCGTATCTACATGATGTTTGGTCCCGGCGCCGATGATTTCCAGGTCTACAT
>Ga0111172_1072_pt1 | contig 21401 bp, 14 predicted proteins | sample DeeMarSWOR324_28_FD_80233 | JGI IMG/M metagenome (GOLD analysis project Ga0111172, IMG submission 80233) | Anaerolineae bacterium SM23_ 63 | reverse complement strand
CATTGTTTCGATCGCGTGCAGGTCATGCCCGGCGATACGTATATCAAGACACTAAGTTTCACCAACCACTATGCCTACCCCCGCGATTACCGAGTGACCTTCGTTCGGCAGGGGTCCCTCTGGAGTTGTGATGGGGACGGAAGGGATCTGGATTACGAGACGAGTTGGAGCCCTGGTGCAGATCTGCACTTAGAACCAGGGGAAACGGAATCAGTTACTGTCAATATGACCTTCCCGGATGAGGTGAAAAACGAGTGTCAGGGAGAGGCGGGTCATTTGGTCGTCCGCCATTATTTTCTTGATCGTGATCAGGGAGAGGGGGCATGCGAGTGCGGTCTTTCTCCGATGCCCGGTCTGCTAAAGGCGGCTTTTTTCGGATCCAGTGATTTCGTCCAATGCCCGTGTGCGGAAGTCGCGTGGGCACAGTTCGAATTCGATCAGCCATGAGATTGCTTTTGCCACCGAGTAAGGAGGATTCATTGGGCGCGGCGGGGAACGGAGCGTTCCATCAGTGTATTGAGTTGATCAACACCGGTGAGATCTTTCGCGCAAAGACGGTGCTCGCGCTTGATGTGGTCTGCAAAGACGCGGATAACGTCGCGGCGTGGGCGCTGATGGCGCATCTGGCTGACGACCGAGGGGAGGGGATTCACTGCCTGGAGCAAGTTCTTCGCCTACGGCCCAACGATCCCTATGCAAAGATGCGTCTTCTGGACCTGCGCAATGAACGGGCCAATGGGGGGAAACCTTCGGAAACCCAGACGCGGCCATTGCGCTATTCGCAAAGGGAGATTTTGTGGGGGAGCGAGGACGCTTTGAGTTCCTGGAGTGGCCTTCAGAGAAGAGGATTTGGAACTTCAAAAGGGTTTATCGGCTGGGGTATCATCCCGGAGTTGCAGGGAGCGTGGCCCACTGGTCTCAAGTTCCGCTCCATGATTACACCTTTCTCGGAGAACGGTAATCGGCCGAGAAAACCACGTAAATTGACCAGCACCTTACGAGGTGTCGTCGACGTGCTCTTGATCACGATCATCATTAGCGCATTGTTGCTGCTGTTGACGCCCCGGTTGATGGGCGCGAACCTGTTGGTCGTTGTCAGTCAAAGCATGGAGCCGACCATCCCCATGGGTTCGATTGTGGTCTCGTACCCCAAGGCGGTTGATGAAATTGAGGTCGGTGATGTGATCACCTTTTCCGTAGCGGAACTGGGTGGTGAAACGGTCTATGTAACACACCGCGTGGTGGAGGTGATTGAGAACAGCACGGATGTGAGGTATCGAACGCAAGGTGATGGGGTGAACGAACCGGACATGGTATTAATCGCTCCCGACCAAATCGTCGGGAGGATGTGGTTCAACCTTCCTCTGGTTGGATACTTAGTGGCTTTTATTCGCTCACCGTTAGGCTACTTGACGCTTGTTGGCTTGCCAGCGTTGTTGATCGTTATCCATGAATGGTGGCAGATCCTGAGGCCGCGGCGAGAGGACAGATCTGCCCAACTTACTGTTGCCCCTCTCAGCGTGGGTGGGGGAAAATAAAAAAAGCCGTCAGCAATTAGCTATTAGCAATTAGCGGTCAGCCATCAGCGGTCAACTTTCAATTTCACCATGTGTTGCAGAAAATGTGCTTTTCGTCGGGACTGAAAGCTGACGGCTGAACGCTGACAGCTTGTTTTTTTGTGACACAAGCAATGAAACATGGTAGGTATTTTTGGAGTCCAGCAGCTCTGCTGCTCACAGAGCCGATGGAATCCAGAATCACTCGAGAAGGTTGGGCTCTCATGGAACTCAGGACCAGCGAGGGGGATGTTTATTTCAATGCATGCACGAGGGGCCGAATTGACATACAATCTACCCCTGTGCTACACTGATATTTACACTACTAGTACCGCAGTACTAGGGTATGGGGGCGGCTAAGCGAAGGTGCGCACCGGGACAAAGCGCAGGGGAGGCTAGCGCATCTTCTCACCTTAGCCGCAATTGTAGAGCGAGAAGACATAAGAACATTGGCGTTGACCTATGGGCCTTACGCCTTGTTGGAATTCCAAAACACCAGACTGGAGCGCAGTTCTGTTTCGCAGTTGATATTCTCGCGAGACTACATAGCACGGGTGAATGGTTTCGGTGATCACAAGTTCGCATCTCATTTGAGGTTAGAGAAAGGGGAGAAGGAGGGGTTATCGAACTGGATATGTGTAGGTAGCATCGGTCAAATCACGGCAGGATCAGACACGGTATAGTGAGGAGGAGAACCGTGAAATGGCTTGCTTTGGTGAATCTAGCATACGTCCTTACGACGATGCTATTGCTAGGGATCAATGATCTTCGAAAGTACTGGTTGAGGCGTTTGAAAACATAATTCGTCCGCTTATAGGACGATGCATCTTTTATGATTAACAACAGGGGTGTAATGAATTACGCCCCTACATCATTGAGAAATTAATTCCACCTGTAGGGGCGCAATGAATTGCGCCCTTATGTCATATTTTCACTCATGTCATTCCGAGGAGCATCGCGACGAGGAATCCCTATGATGAGGCTTCTTAATTCGTAGAATCATAGGGATTCTCACCCTTCGGGTACGATATCGTCGCCTACGCTTTGCTCCGGCTCAGAATGACATACCTTTTCTACCGATGTAAGCGCGCACGATCTTGCGCCCCTACGCGTAATGAAGCTTCCGGCGAGCTTTAAGCTCGCGGGAAGCTGTGACATTTTTGGAGTCCAGCAACTCTGCTGCTGGCCATAGGCAATTAGCCATCAGCAATCAGCGGTCGGCCTTCAGCTTCACCATGGAATTGTAGAAAATGTACTTTTAGAGGGATCTGAAAGCTGACGGCTGACAGCTGAGGGCTTCTACTGGGGAAAAAATCGTAGGGGCGGGATTACCCCGCCCTGACATTATTATTTATCATCTGTTCTGAAATGATAGCCCTCTCTTTCCCATCAACGAGATTCTTCGCGCCTACAGCGCTCAGAATCTCATCCTTATTAACAATGTAGGGGCGACTGGCCAGTCGCCCCTACGTCATATGCTTCGTGCTTTCGCCCTCACACCATTGTGGGGCTCTCCTCCTCTTCGTCCGCCTCAATCCGCCAGACCTGATTAGCACGATCGATGTAAAGTGCTCCCTGGATGTGGTCGATCTCGTGCTGGAATATGCGTGCCAGCCAGCCGGTGGCCTTAATTTTAAAGGGCTTACCTTGACGGTTGAGACCTTTGACTGTTACAGACTCGTAGCGATCGACTTCGCCAAAGTATCCGGGCAGTGAAAGACAGGCTTCGTTTCCCTTAACCGTTTCATTTGAATGACGCACGATCTCGGGGTTGACCACAACATAAAGCTTGGGCGGCTTGGGCGGAGCTTCCGGATCTTCGCTCCCCTCGGCGTACTCGACGACGATCACCCGTTGATTAACACCGATCTGAGGCGCGGCCAAGCCGACGCCGGAAGAGGCGCGCATGGTTTCAATCATGTCCTCGATCAGTTGATCTAACTTGGATGTGAAAGCCTTGACTTTGGTCGCTCGATCTCGAAGTGTAGGGTGTGGTGAGGTGAGGATCTCGTGTGCTGCCATACTAACCTTTGCTTTTTGCTGGCCTCTCCTTGTCTCGGGAAGCGTATTGGTCGTGATAAATGTCCAGTAATTCTACCATTTCATCGCGACGCTGACTGCGCTCACGATCGGTCCTGCGATGGAGAAAGGTTTCCTGGGCATGGACGATGTCCTGTTGCACGCCGATGGGGTCGAATACACCTTCGAAGGTGAACTGCTCCGTACCTATGTTGGTGATGACATCGCCATAATTTAGCATAATGCCCAATAGTCCCTTGCGGTCGACCTCGGTGCCGAGGACGTTTTCTAGTGGAGCGACCTTGCGCATCTCCCGCGCCAGGGGCTTCTTATAGACGTCAACAATCTGTTCGGCTGTGATCTGGTAGATATCGTTCGCCCAGTCCACATAGCGATAGATCCACCATGAAAAGAGGGGGATCAGCGCTGCGCCGGTGAAAAAGAAGAAGTTACTCAACGTGCTTACTGTCACCAAGCCGCCCAATCGAGCGCCCAGGAGGCCGACCACCAACATGATGAGCATGGATGGCAGGCCGATCTCTCGTAACAGGACGGCCCAGTGTTTGCGGTAGGTTATGACGCCCTTTTCCTCGAAACGCACTTTGAAACCAAAGCGTGCTAACCCATCGGGACGAGGCGCCGTCCGTTCAGGTGCAGGAACCTGCTCTTCGATCTCTTCTGGTTCCAGTGTGTCGGTCTCGGGTTCCAGTCGATGTTTCACAATGTGTTCCAGAGTCTCCCGATCTGTATCATCCTTCTTGGCACGCACACGCTGCCAATGCTCCTCCACCAGCGCTGCCATAGCGTGAGGATCCTCAACGTTGCGAAAGATAACCCGGCCGGTGTAAGTACGGATGATCACATCTCCATAGCCAAACGTCCGGCCTAGGACGTCCGTGCTGATGCTTACCGAGAGCACCATGTGGAGAGGCGATTCGACCCGGCTATCGTAGATCCCGATGATCTTTTCGAGCCACACGACCCGACGATCGGTGACGATGTAGTAGTCGTTGCGCCAGTCGATCCAACGCCAAACCCCCAAAGCCACACCAGCCAGGGCCAGACCGCCAGCGATCCAGAGAAACAAGGATCCGCCTTGGGCGAGTCCATACCAGACCAGTGCAGACGCGCCAAACAGGAGAAAAATGGGGAGCGTAAGGCCTTCGTAAAGGAGGACCGAATGTTTGCGCGATAAACCATAAATGACCTCGTCCTCAGCAAGCCACCTGAAGCGGAGTTGGCTCGCCAGAAGGCGGCTTTTCGCGGAGAATCGCAGGCTGGTAAGCGCTTTTGGGTGAGCCTTCATGAAGTTCGACATCGCGCTTCGGTCCCAACGATAGACGGACGTTGGCTGGTTCGCACGAACGGTCGCGATGCGAGGTTGACGGTGGATTAACTCGGACTCACCGAAGGTGTCACCAGGTTCGAGCGTAGCTAAGCGTTGGACAGGACCCTCGCCTTGTTTGCGAAGGACGTCGACCTCCCCACGAGCGATGAAATACATCGCTTGCGCGCGTGTTCCTTGACGCAGAATAACGTCACCTTGGTCGAAGTCCTCACGCACGAGCGCCGTACCCAAGGACTCAAGGTCGTCTTCATCCACCTCGCGCAGGAAGTGGGCGTTGCGTAGCAGTTCTCCTGGTTCGTAGCTAGGCATGGGCAAATTGTAGCATGGGGTGGTTTTTAGTGTTTGATAGCTCCGGTCTCACTATTGAGGTAGAGGCGGTAGCCGTACTAATTCAGTAGAGGCGGCTCCCACGCCGCCGTATGACCGGGCGTGGGAGCCCGGTCTACTGTTTAGAGGAAATAATCCCTCTCCCTTTTAGGGAGAGGGCGGGGGTGAGGGTGAATGATAGGTAAGGTTGGATCAAGGATAGATCCGTTTTGGAGTGCGCAAGCTCTGCTTGCGCCTCCTTCGGCTAGCTCAGGACAATGCTAAAGCAGAGCTTTTGGACTCCATAGTCAATAACTCAGATGTTGCTTAATAAAGAGGGTGAATTTTTTCAATCAAGCTCCCCTCACCCTAACCCTCTCCCCAAAGGGGAGAGGGGATCTTCACGAGGCTGACCTTTTAGGGCTGCCACATGATGTCATTGCGAGCCCCGTAGGGGTGAAGCAATCTCCTCAACGATAAGGTTGCTTCGTCGTGTCCTCGCAATGACAGATTGAGGGGAGGCTCCTCCTAACGACAGGAAGAGATGCTGTAGACGCTACACTGCCCTGCTTGGGTACCGCATTTGAAATAGTCACGATCTTCACCCTCTCCCTACCTGGGAGAGGGGAACTTCACCTTCGTCGACCCCTCTGAGCCTATGTGAAAACGATGGCATCACTCCAAGTGACTTCCATCATTCTGACTTCGTATGCATGGTATCGCCTACCTCCCCCTGTGCTATAATCGCCCGCGTGGAGTTTCTCTCGTGACCAAGAGGAGAGCCTCATCAACCTCTAGGCGCCGTCGCGCCAGCACCTCAAGATCAAAGAAGCGTGTCAGGTCCACCAGGTCGTCGGGTTCTACGAGCCGGCGTAAATCGACCGGATCCAAGCGCTCATCTACTACGCAGCGCTGGAGCTTATCCCGTGATCGCAAGCTGGATCTGATAGGCCTATTACTCGTTGCTCTGGGCCTCTTCACCATTATCAGTCTTCTCTCGACCCGCCAAACGCTGATCGGTGGTGCCTGGCTTGACCTGCTGCGCATGACCTTCGGATGGGGGATGTTCGTCATTCCACTGGTTATGGTGGTGATTGGCCTATGGCTGCTGCTTCGCACCTTTGGCGACCGGCTGCCCAAGTTGGAAATAGAACAGATCCTCGGGATTGGATTGCTGTATTTTGCTCTCCTGGTCGTCCTGCATGCCTTGACAGGGGCGCTGGAATTTGAAAGCGGAATGGAACAGGCACGCCTTGGACGTGGGGGTGGAGCCATCGGCGCAGCGATCCTGTCACTCACCCTAGGCGCGTTAGGCATCGGTGGGACGGTTGTCGTACTTGCAGCCTGGCTGTTGATCGCGTTGACATTCACAGTAGGTGTTTCCATACCTGAGTTGGTCACGCTGGTTGCAGGGGCTGTCAATTGGCTGAGGGAACAGCTACCCAAACGAAAAGCTCCGGTCACATCGTCTACTCCCATTTCGCGGTCATCAGGAACACCAACTGCGGTTCAACACGGCCAAGCTGTCGATCGAGAGGATCAACTGGCCAGGGCTCCGACGCAATCCACATGGGTGCTACCTGTCATGACAGAAGTGCTCGACCCCGGCGCTGAGGGCAAGGCTGACGAAACCTTCGATAAGGAGCGAGCACGGCTGATCGAGGATACCCTGCAATCCTTTGGGGCTCCGGCTAGAGTGGTCGAGATTAACCGAGGACCCACGATCACCCAATTTGGGGTCGAACCCAAATTCATTGAGGGGCGGGGTGGGCGTCGGATAAAGGTCAAAGTGGGCAAGATCTCGGCTTTGGCCGACGATTTGGCCTTGGCTTTGGCCGCCTCCAGGATCCGCGTCGAAGCGCCGGTACCCGGGAAAGGATACGTTGGTATCGAAGTGCCCAATCAGGAAGTCTCTCTGGTTGCGTTGCGGGACGTGATGGAAGCCGAATCCTTCCAGAGAGTGTCCTCACGATTACGGCTCGGGCTTGGCAAGGACGTCTCGGGCAACGCTGTCGCCGCTGACCTGGCTTCCATGCCTCACCTGCTGATCGCCGGCACAACGGGCTCGGGCAAGTCGGTGTGCATCAACGCCATCATTTCTTCTCTTTTGCTGCAGAACACCCCCGACGAGATGAAGTTCGTCATGGTCGATCCCAAGCGCGTCGAATTGACCAACTTCAACGGAATCCCTCATCTTTTGGCGCCGGTGGTGGTGGAGTTGGAGCGGGTGGTCTCAGCCCTGCAGTGGGTGATGCGAGAGATGAATGAGCGCTACCAACGTTTTGCGAAAGCGGGTGTTCGCAACATCGATGATTACAACCAGCGGATGCTTCACCTTCAACAGAAAACGCTGTACACCATCGTCGTGGTGATCGACGAGCTGGCCGATCTGATGCTTCTGGCTCCAGACGAGACCGAGCGTGTCATCACCCGTCTGGCGCAATTGGCACGCGCCACCGGTATTCACCTGGTGATTGCCACACAGCGACCCTCCGTCGATGTTGTCACGGGTCTAATCAAGGCCAATTTCCCCGCTCGGGTCGCCTTCGCCGTGGCCTCCTCTGTTGACAGCCGGGTCATCCTTGACCAGCCAGGCGCTGAGCGGTTGCTCGGGCGTGGGGACATGCTCTTCCAAGCGCCAGACGCATCCTTACCGGTGCGCATGCAGGGGGCGTTCGTCTCCGAAGCGGAGCTGGCGCGTTTGATACGCTATTGGAAGAACGCTGCGCTGGGTGGCGAAGAGACACAACCGAGACCTGTGACACCGATTGAGGTCATTCCTCCAGGAGCTGAGCTCAAACAAGCTCCGCTTTGGGAAGAGATGGCCGATCTGGATGATGAACTGGACCCCATTTTCGATGAGGCGGTCGATGTGGTGCGCGAGATGCGCCGGGCCTCGATCTCGCTGTTGCAGCGGCGCTTACGTATCGGCTACACAAGAGCCGCTCGTTTGGTGGACCAACTTGAAGAACGGGGCATCATCGGTCCAGCACAAAGCGGGTCGCAGCCGCGGGAAGTGCTTGATTACGGCGAACTAACCTCACCGGAGGAAGCCTAATACCCATGGGTTTCGACACCTAATTCGATGATTGAGTGATAAAAAAAATCCAGGGATCAAATCAACGAGCACGAATTATTTGCAACCCCTATGAACCCATGCTATGATGGTATTTGTTCATTCTGGGAGGACGGACGGCAGAAGGATAGCCCGTCTGGAAAGGAGTGAGCCTAGCGAAATCTACCCCATCGATGTCCTGAATTGATACGAAAAAAATTTCTATTTCTCAAGAGGAGGAGTGAGAAAAATGAAGAAACTGAACGCCGTCATTTCGGTGCTGCTCCTGGCTTCTCTTATGCTGGCGGCCTGTGGCCCTGCCGCAACCCCAGAGGAAGAGGAGCCATTTCGCGTCGGTTTCGTCACCGACACAGGCGGTATCGATGACAAGAGTTTCAACACCACGCAGTGGAATGGTGTCCTGCGCGCGATAGAGGAGTTGGGTGTCGAAGCCCAATACATCCAATCCGATGAGGCCACTCAGTACGAAGCTAATATGACCGAGTTCGCAAGCCAGGGTTATGAACTGGTGATCGCATCGGGTTTCTTCCTGGGAGGCGACCTGGCTAAGGTTGCTGCCCTTTACCCCGATAACAGTTTCAGCATCGTGGACTACACCTATCCTGATCCGTTTGGTGTGCCGGAAGGTACGGTTGGTCATGCAGAGTGTGTCCCCAATGTTATGGGCCAGGTCTTCAAGACCGATCAAGCTGCCTTCCTGGCTGGCTATCTCGCCGCAGGCATGACCCAAACTGGTAAAATCGGCTACTTCGGCGGAGCGAAGATCCCCACGGTGACCATCTTCGGTGTGGGATTCCAGGCCGGCATGGAGCACTACAACGAGGTACATGGCACAAGCGTTGAACTCATCGGTTGGGACAATGAGACCGGTGAGGGTCTTTTCACGGGTGACTTTATGGACCTAACCAAGGGTAAGGAAGCCACCGAGTCCCTCTTTGACGAGGGTGCGGACATTTTCATTCCCGTTGGTGGTTTGATCGGCTCACCCGGTTTTGATGTCGCTCGCGAGCGCGGTGGTTGGGGTATCTGGGTCGACGTGGATGGCTACAACCTTTTGCCGGAAGCCCGTGACGTGCTACTCACGAGCGTGATGAAGAACATGGATAACTCGGTCTTCGACGTCATCCAAGCTACCATGGATGGTGAGTTCAACGGTTGTGGTGTTTATATTGGAAGCCTGGAGAACGGCGGTGTAGGCATAGCGCCCTACCACGATTTGGAAGGCTCAGTTCCGGGCACACTCAAGCAGGAGATTATAGAGCTGACGCAGGCTATTATCTCCGGTGAGATCGCCGATACAGGCTGTCTCTCCTATCCAGAACACTGCCCAGGTGGTTTGTACTAGGTCAAAAACGCCCGAAATTCGAGCATTCGAACAATATCAGGCGGTGCCAAGTTGAAACCTTGGCACCGCCTGGTGCAAACCTTAATCTAGCAGTAATCCGAAATCATACTAATGAGCGAAGGAGAGATGATGCCTCCATTGCTGGAGTTGCGTGGTATCACCAAAGTTTTCCCAGGTGTTCTGGCCAACGATAACATCGACTTGACCCTCAATGAGGGTGAGATCCTGGCCTTGCTGGGGGAAAACGGCGCTGGCAAGACCACGCTAGTGAACATCCTTTACGGCCTCTACACCCCTGATAAGGGGGAGATTTATTTTCGTGGCTCCAAGATTGATATTCATGATCCCGACGATGCCATTCAACAGGGGATCGGGATGGTCCATCAACATTTTATGCTGATACCTGTCTTCACCGTGACAGAGAACGTGATGTTGGGCGTCGAGTCTATGAAAGGCGGTATTTTTCTTGACAGAGAATCAGCTGCCGAGCGCATTCGCGAAATCTCATCGCGGTTCGGATTGCAAGTCGACACAGATGTAATGATCGAGGATCTTCCCGTTGGGGTCCAACAAAGGGTGGAGATCATCAAGGTCCTTTATCGCGAGGCCGATATCCTTATCCTCGATGAGCCAACCGCGGTGCTGACGCCACAGGAAGTGGTTGAACTCTTCAAAGTTATTCGATCTTTAGTGGATCAAGGAAAATCGGTGATTTTTATCACTCATAAGTTGAAGGAGGTTCTTTCCATCGCCGATCGCATCACAGTCCTTCGTGATGGGCGTGTTGTCGGGACAACCACTCCAGATGAAGCAACCGAAGCGTCCTTGGCGAAGATGATGGTGGGACGAGAGGTCATCCTGAAGGTAGAAAAGGAACCCGCGGACCTTGGAGAGGTTGTGCTGGATGTTGATGACCTTCATGTCCTGGATGACCGGCACTTACTTGCCGTGAATGGTGTCTCTCTTGAGGTGAGGGAAGGTGAGGTGCTGGGGGTCGCTGGGGTGCAGGGGAATGGACAGACGGAATTAGTCGAGGCACTAACGGGTCTGCGGCAAGTTGAAAGCGGTCGGGTTGTCATTCTGGGGGAGGATTACACCGATGCTACGCCCCGTTCGATTAGAGAAGCTGGCTCAGCACACGTACCCGAGGATCGTCAACAGGATGGATTGGTTTTATCCTTTCCCGTGGCAGAAAATTTGGTCTTGAACACTTATTATGAATCACCTTTTGCTAAAGGTTTGGCTCTCCAATACGACAAGATCGAAGATACGGCTAAGGATCGTGTCGAGTTGTTTGATGTACGAACTCCTAGTATTTTTATTCCCGTCTCGAGCCTGTCCGGTGGTAATCAACAGAAAGTCATTGTGGCCCGGGAGTTTTCACGTCCCATCAAATTATTGATCGCCTCGCAACCGACGCGCGGTCTTGATGTCGGTTCGATCGAATACATTCACAGCCGCATCATACAGAAAAGAAACGAGGGTTGTGGAATTCTTCTCATCTCGCCCGAGTTGGACGAGATTATGAGCCTTGCCGACCGGATAGCGGTGATGTTTGAGGGGCAAATTGTTGCTGTGATGCCAGCTGTAGAAGCCACGCGCGAGCAGTTGGGATTGTTGATGGCGGGTGTCCGAGAGGAAGAGCCGATCCGAGCTGAGATGTAGCAATCTTCATATGATAAGGACGGGAGAAAATCTTGAACGAGGGAAAAGAGATACTCAAAGATTCTGAGACTCAAGAGGAAGAAAAGCGTAATATCCTCCAGCGGTTATTTGTCCGACGTGGTTGCCTGCAGGCTGTGTTGTTGCCATTTTTAGCTGTTCTTACAGCGTTTGTCATTGGGGCGGTGATCATCGCTGTCTCATCACCCGAGGTCCTAACAACTTTGAGAACAGAAGGCCTGCTCAATGGATTGGGCGCAGCATTGAATTTGGTCCTTGAGTCTTATGTTGCCCTCTTCGAAGGCTCGTTTGGCAGTCCGGCTCGAATCCTGCGAGCCATGGGATCTGGAGAAAAGCGAGCTTTGTTAGACGCGTTTCGCCCACTGAGTGAGAGCCTGGTGATCACCACCCCATACATTTTTGCAGGACTTGGTCTCGCCTTGGGGTTCAGGGGCGGATTGTTTAACATCGGTGCAGAGGGGCAACTCTTTGTGGGTGGTCTGGCCTCGGTTTATGTCGGCTATTCGATCACGGGTTTGCCATGGTACCTTCACCTGCCGTTGGCTATGCTGGCCGGCATCCTGGGTGGTGCCTTATGGGGGGCGATCCCCGGTTTTCTGAAAGCTCGAACCGGGGCGCACGAAGTCATCAACACCATCATGATGAACTACATTGCCTTTCGGTTAACGGATCATCTATTGTCGGGTCCTATGGCTCGACCTGATGGGTTGCCGATCACACCCGAGATCGCGACAAGTGCTTATCTACCAGCTTTATTCTCGCGTCCGATGCGAGTGCATGTGGGGTTCTTCCTAGCATTGGGAGCAGCTGCACTGGTGTATTGGTTCCTGTGGAAAACCACCCTCGGCTTGGAGATCCGCATGGTGGGGGCGAATCCTCACGCCTCCCGCTATGCCGGTATCCGCATAGCTCCGACCATCGTGATTACCATGGCGCTTAGTGCTGCACTGGCTGGTTTGGCTGGTACAAGCCAAATCCTCGGAGTGGACCATCGCATGGTGCGGGCCTTCTCAACAGGCTACGGATTTGACGCCATCGCGCTTGCGTTGCTGGGAAACAGCCATCCTGTAGGTGTTGTGCTTGCCTCGCTTCTCTTCGGTTTCTTGCGCGGAGGTGCAGCACGGATGCAATCTATCGCAGGTGTGCCGGTTGAAATTATTCGGATCATTCAAGCCCTGGTCCTCATCTTTGTCGCAGCACCGGAGATTATTCGCGGTATCTATCGGTTGAAGGTTGCCCGTGAGGAAGAACGTGTCCTGATGCGAGGTTGGGGTTCATAGGGAGAGGTCAATGTCACAAGCAGCTCTTGTTCGCACTGAGGGTCGAAGTCGTCGAGATATTGCGATAGGGATTGTGTTCCTGGGTTTGGCTTTATTAATCGTCGTACTGCTCCCGAGGGGTACCGTGGGCATGAAATCGACCTTTGTACTCACAAGCCAACGTGCTGGAGTCACGATCGCAGCTCCAGATTTGATTTTTCCGACGGATATCGCGCTCTATGTGTTGGGAGGCATAGTGTTTTTGGCCACTGTTTGGCAATTGGTCAGGGGCTTTGAGCGTGTCAATCTTGTCGTAGCAGGGGTGGTCGGGATCGGGATCCTCGCCTTCCTCGTCTGGGCCTCGCGGGACAAATCGATCAACATGACCGGGATGCTCGTTAGCAGTTTGGTACGAGCTACGCCCATTGCATTTGCGGCGCACAGCGGTCTTTATAGCGAGCGCTCGGGTGTGGTAAATATCGGCATTGAAGGCATGATGTTAGCCGGCGCATTCACCTCGGTTGTATTTGCCAGCGTCACAGACAACTTGTTCATCGGCGTGATAGCGGGCATTGTGGCCGGGATGGTTCTTGCGCTGCTCCATGCCGTGCTCTCTATTCGCTACATGGTGGATCAGATTGTAAGCGGCGCGGTGATCATCATCTTGGCGCTTGGCCTCACCAGTTTCCTACAACGATCTGTTTTGAATATCTATCCAGAGTTGAATCAGCCTGGGTCTGCCATCGCTGCTTTTCCGATCCCGGTCCTGTGGAAGATACCAGTTATCGGTCCGATCCTTTTCAACCAAAGCCCGATCATTTATACGCTATTTGTGCTCATCGTTGTGACCCGCATTATCATGAACAACACACGTTGGGGACTGCGGGTCCGATCGGTGGGTGAACATCCGCGGGCAGCGGACACCTTGGGGATCAATGTGTTCCGGACACGCTACATCAGTGTGCTGATCAGTGGGGGCATCGCCGGCTTGGCCGGTGCGTACATGAGTATCGGCGCCGCAGGTCGCTTCAACGAGGGGATGACCGCCGGGAAGGGCTTCCTAGGATTGGCGGCGATGATCTTTGGCAACTGGAACCCTGGGGGCGCATTCTTCGGGTCCTTGATCTTCGGTTTCTTTGACTCATGGCAGGAGAAGCTGTCCATCCTCCAGGTGGGTATCCCGGTCGATCTTCTAGGCATGGCGCCCTATCTCGCGACGATGGTCGTACTTACTGGCTGGTTTTGTGGGGCGAGCCAGGATGCCGGCGGCCGACGGGCAGCCGTACGAGAAGCAGTGACGTAGGGATTCTCTACGATTAGAAAAATCCATGTTTTTAATTAAAAACAGCGGCCTGAAAGCCGCTGTTTTTTTATCATGAGACGAAAATATACACCAAATTAATGTCGAAGCTGACTATGAATTTCTGCTGACGGGCAGGGATCTTAATTCCTTTTTATGAAAAGCGATGGATGACCTCTTGTGATTCTATGAAGGAAATGTTATGCGGTAGTTCTAATTTGGAGTCCGCAAGCTATACTTGCAGCCGGAAGCAAAGCTTCCGGACTCCAAAGCGTTGGTTTTATTTGGACAATGATTGAACGGCACCATCAATTTTATAGTTTTGTGTCTCTCTGCCTGATGTACTGGAAAAGTGATATCGGTAAAGTTCGTATCTCCTCGATGCCGAGTAACAAGGCCAATGCGAAGTAAATCAACCCGCCCAGGGCGCCTCCGCCCAATAGTAGGACCAACCTGCTGGGGCTGAAGATGGCCTCGATGGCCAGGATCAAGCCGCCCATGACGAGCGCCGCAAGGGCAGCTTTTCCGGCGTCTAATAGGATACGCCGGGCATCGACCCCTCGCCAACGTAGGTGCAAAATCGTCAGACCGATCAGTGACTCCACGCCCACCGCAACGCCGTTTGCCAAGGCTAAACCGCCGTGTTCCAGACCTCCCTCAGCCAGGGGTTGGGAAAGCCATATGGCCAAGATGATGTTGAGCGCGGTGGTAAAGAAGGAAACCAGGAGGGGCGTCAACGTATCCTGCTGGGCGGCGAAGGCCCGAACTACCACTTCCAGCACGGATTGGCTGATCATCGTGATCGCGTAAAACTGCAGGGCGAAATAAACCAACTCGGTGCTTTGGGCGGTGAACTCGCCGCCCTCGAATAAAACCCCGATCACGGGACGGCCGAGCACGATCAGCAGCACAGCCGCTGGAAGCGCCAGCGTGAGGATCGCCCGCAGCGCACCGCTGAGCGCCTTCCGTTGGGCATGGATGTCCCGTTGAGCCGCGAGTGCGGCCATGGTGGGAAAGACGGCGATCCCGATGGCGGTACCGATCAGTGTCCAGGGGGTGTTCATCACTTGGAAGGCGTAACGCAAGGAGGAAACCCGTCCTTCACCCAAGCCTGAACCTAAGTTAGCGTTGATCCAGTCGATGCTCGCCCGTGCCATGAGCAGATCGACGACGCGCGGTGCCATGAGGATCGCTACGACTCTCAATGCGGGATTACGCCAGCCGAGCGTTGGGTACCAGCGGACACCGTAGCGAATGATGCCCGGGAGCTGGACCATTAAATGCAGTAACGCGCCGAGCACCGCACCCCAGGCCAAGCCGAATATACCTAGCGAGGGCACAAAGACCACGGCGCCGATGATGATCCCCCCACTGTACATGCTCGGTGCGAGCGCGGGAAGCAGGAAGTGTTGGTGCGCGTGCAGGGTGCCGGTAAGAATGCTGCTGATGGCAAAGATGATGGTTGACAACAACAATACTCGCATTAATTGAGCGGTGAGATCCTGGATCTCAGGGCTGAAGTGAGGGCCGATGCCCCACGGCGCTCGAACCAGGGTTGGCGCGAAAAGGACAAGGAACAGTGAAAACAATGTTGCCAGGATGAAAATGTTGTTGATCACCTGGCTTACTAGCTTGTTTGAAGCTCGTGTATCGCCATTGCCGAGGCGTTCTGTGTAAACCGGGATGAACGCGAAAGCTAATGCGCCTCCGGCGAGCATGGTGAACAGCAGTTCGGGGATGCCATTGGCAGCGGTGTAAGCGTCCAGCGCGGCGCTGGTGCCGAATTTACCGGCAATAATGCGTTGGCGAATCAACCCGATGACCATCGAGGCAGCCAACCCGCCCATCACGATCAGTGTCGAGCCCGCCACCCTTCTGGTCATAGATGCTATGGGAGGTTGTGAATTTGTTCGATGCGATTCCAAGGTGTTCATATTAAATCTACTGCTTCGTTAATGGACTATGATGGGATAGTGTTGCCATAAGAGGGCGTGGCATCTCGTTAGCCTTTTTGGTCATTTCTTATATCCCCTCACAACACTCAAGATGAGAATATTCTTTGGAGTCCAAAAGCTCTGCTTTTGCATTGTCCTGAGCTAGCCGAAGGAGGCGCAAGCAGAGCTTGCGCACTCCAAACCAATACAATGTTTGTATTCTTTGGAGATAAGCTTTCTTGGGTTTCGTTATGATAGGTTTCTTCACTTTACACGACATCCCCTCTTGTGTCATTCCGAGCTAGCTGCGCGAGCGAGGAATCCCTGAGATGATGCTTTATAGTAGTCCAATCATAGGGATTCCTCGCTTCGCTCGGAATGACATTTCCCCACAGGTTAAACCGAGCGATCGCTTCAGCATCGCTCAGGATAACCTCTCCCAACATGTCATCCTGAATCCCTCGGCACTGCTCGGGACCTTCGGCTCCGGGAAGGATCCCTGAGATGTTTCGTTGAGTTCGCCTCATCATAGGGATTCTTCGCACCTCACGGCGCTCAGAATGACATTAAACTGCAAGTCATCCTTCGACGGGCTCTTCAGGTTTTATCTAGATCGCCTGAGGCACACGCATTACGACGAAGCCCCCATACGTTCGAGCTGCTCGAGAGCCGGTATCCAATCCGGATGGTGCACCAAGGCCTCTCTTAGATCCTCAATAGCACCCGCCACATCACCGAGTGCTTCCTTGGCTAAGGCTCTCCAATAGAAACTTTCTTCCAATATCGGTTTGTCGACGGTGTAATACAACGTGTTGTTGGCGAGATTGATGACGTCCTGGTAACGACCCGTGTAGTAATAAGCCCAGTATGGACCTGTTTGATACCACATCAGGCGGTAAGGTCGAATTTCCAAATCAAGCGATGGGTAAAGGTTAAAAGCCTCACCGTAGGCGGAAGCCGCTCCGGCGAAATCCTTGAGCGATACCAGATTGCTGCCACGATTGAACCAGGCGAAAAACTTAGCTCTGCCGGAGAGGGTGAAGATCTCATCCGAAGCCAACTGCGCGGCATATTGATAATTGTAGGTCTCATCCACATGGGGGCCGAGCAATGAGAGTACCTCTGATTCCCGTTCGGGTGGATAGATCACAAGGTAGAGGTAATTGAAGTGCCTCCAATACTCCTCGAGTTGATCGTAGGGGAGGGGTAGGTTAGGACCACCTTGATAGGAGTCTTGGGCGGTAAAGCGTTCACGTTCGTCATCGTAACCGGTGATCAATTGATAATGACCCATCCAGTCTTTTCCTGGCACATCAAAGCCCTTTTCGACCAAGATAGGAAAACCTGCAGCCAGAAATCGTTTGATCAGATCGATGTCCCCACCCACGCGTACGAATACGTTTAGAGATGTCTCCTCCTCTACATAGGCGGCCATCTCGTAGGGCATGACGTTCTTATCATCCTGGATGGGTTTCAGGAACGCTGCCGTGTCACGTTGATCGCCTTCCCAATCCCAAAAGGAGAGAGCCATCGATAGGTTCGCCGGTCCGCAGTTGTTGTACTTCTGATACTCATGACGGATGTTGTCTAGCTCCACTTTGGCCGGAATCGGAGTCGGTGTGTAGGTGGGCGAGGGAGTTATCGTTGACGTAGCGGTGTGACCTGGCGTAGATGTTGGGCTGGGTGTCCTGGTGACCGTTGGTGTGTAGGCGCTGAGGGTCGCCTCGACCATGGCGGCGATGGTCGGATTGGGGGTGAAAACGACCTCTCCGGGGGGATTGAAGGCGTATTTAATCTCAGCCCGCAGCACGGAGATGCGCCAGCCGATCTTCTCCTGCACATAGGGCAGATTGTAGACAAACGCGGCAAGAAGGACGCAGAGCAAAATCGCGACGAGGACAACCGCCAAACGTAGGAGAGTTGAGCGAGACATGCGGCGATTATACCCGAGTGGACCGGTTTTCGACCTACAGCTTTGAGTTCACTGAAAATGGGTCAACACCAAGAGGAGGGACGATACATTGCCCTGCTTGGGTACCGCTTTGAAATGGTCTCGACCTTCACCCTCTCCCCACAGGGGAGAGGGGATCTTCACGGGGCTGATTCTATTAGAATTGCCAAATATTGTCATCGCGAGCGCTCCTTCGACAACCCTTCGGCAAGCTCAGGACATGGCTCAGGACAGGCTCCGGGGCGAAGCAATCTCCTCAACGATAAGATTGCTTCTTCTCACTGACGTGCTCCTCGCAATGACATCACGTGGTATAGGGTATTCTCGCTGTACGTGGGCATGGATTTTGAGACGGCCCCACAAATCACACTCCCTGCACCTCGCGGGAGTTTTCCCAATTCATGCAATCTTAAGCCACGATATCCCGACGGATGACTTGATCTCGCTCAGGACCGACGGAGATGAGCCTCACCTTGAGTGTGGTGAGCTCTTCTACACGACCAATATAGCTCTGTGCTTCTGGAGGCAGGTCATTCCAGTGGCGTGCCTCCCAGAGATCGGTATGCCACCCTGGAAGTTCACCGTACTCAGGTGTGAAAGGGGAGAGGTCGGACGGACCATCAGGCAGGTCTGGGTATCGATGTTCGCCATCGCGGTAGGCGAGGCAGAGTCTGAGTGGATCGAGACCGGTGAGGATGTCCAACTTGGTTAACGCGAGTTCTGTGAAGCCATTCACCCTGACGGCGTATCGCAGCAACACGCCATCGAGCCAGCCAACACGTCGAGGTCGGCCAGTGGTGGTGCCGAATTCGTCCCAGGGGTTCTCACCTTTGCCACGCAGTCTTTCCGCGGTTTCACCGAAGACCTCGGTGGGGAACGGACCGCTCCCGACTCGGGTTTGGAAAGCTTTCGTCACTCCGATGATACGTCGCAGGTGCTTCGGACCAACCCCCAGGCCGAGTAGGGCGCCAGGCGTGGTTGGATAGGAACTCGTGACAAAGGGGTAGGTGCCATGATCGAGGTCGAGTAAGGTCCCTTGTGCCCCCTCTGCGAGAATTGTTTTTCCATCTTCGAGAGCCTGAGCGACGTGTCCACCCACATCCGCCAGGTAGGGTTGTAGGCGTTTGGCATACTCGCAAAAGGTCCCAGCGACCTCATCAGGATTGGGAGAATCGAGGTCGTAGATTTTCTCCAACAACTCACCCGCAGCCTGCATGTGCTCCTGCACCTGAGAGGCGAATTCCTCAGGTTGTCGCATGGCCTCCATACGAAGGCCACTTCGTGCGGTTTTATCTTTGTAAGCGGGTCCGATCCCGCGACGCGTGGTACCGAGCATGTCCCCGCTGCGGCGGGTCTCCTCGGCCGCATCGAGCGCGATGTGAGCGGGGGTGAGTACATGAGCAGCGCTGGATAGCTTCAGGCGATTTGGAGAGACATCAACGCCTAGCGATCCCAAATGATCGATTTCACCAAGCAGGATGGTTGGGTTGACGACCATGCCGGATCCTAGTAGACAGGTTGTGTGGGGATGGACGATACCCGAGGGGATCAGGTGGAGCTTGAAGATTTGTTCGCCCACGGTGATCGTGTGACCTGCGTTGTCGCCTCCACTGTAGCGGGCGACGATGTCCGCCTCAGCAGCGAGGAGATCGGTGATGCGGCCTTTGCCTTCGTCGCCCCATTGGGCACCGATGATTACGTCGAGAGGCATAAGGCACCTCCGCGAGGAGTATATCATGGGGGAGGGGATTGGGCACTTGGGCACGAGGGTGAAAGGGCAGTTTCCATGGGATCAGGGCTCGGGGATTGGGGATTAGATTCCTGGGCACTTGGGCACCAAGGCACTAGGGCGAAAGGTAAATATCATTCTGCGTGATGCGTGAAACGTGATACGTGATAGATCTTAGGGATGAAAAGAGGATTTCAGTCATCCTGAGCCTGTCGAAGGATGACAGGTGTTCATTGCCTTGAGTAAGGGCGTAAAGGTAAGGAAGAACACCCTGCGTCTTCGACCGTACGCCCCTCCCACAACCCATCGATCGCACGCATGATATGTTACGGGAATTTACGGGCGGGGTTACCCCGCCCCTACAACTTAATTACCCTACACCCCTGGCCCTGAAGAGACTATAATGCGAAGGACTGAGGTTGGATCGCTGTGTCTCATTCTATGGGCAGAATCATTGTGATGTTCACCCTCCTCGGCTTGATCGGGCTGGGTTTAGCTGTCGTTCAACCGGTGGGAGCCAGTCCACAGGCGAGGCCATTGGCACAGCCTACCGCCTTCTTGACGCCAACACCGGGCCCGGATGGCAGGATAATCTACATTGTTCAACCAGGCGATAGCCTATGGCGAATCGCGGCCATCGCCGGGATCAGCGTCGAGGAATTGATGTCGCGCAACGGTATTCAACCCGGGGATTACATTACGGAAGGAATGGAGCTCGAACTAGGGATCGCAGCACCTGCAAGGCCGACGGAGATTCCGGGTGCTGAACCGACCGAAATTTCACCACAGCTTTCCCCTACTCCGATCTCCGGAACCGGCGAAATTTGTGTTCTCCTCTATCGTGATGAAAACGGTGATGCAAGACTCGATGAAGGCGAAGAGCCCTTGGCTGATGGACAGGTAAGCGTTGCGGATGTGTCTGGGAGGTTGGCGGGTGAACACACAACGGATACCAATCTTGAGGGGTACTGCTTCCAGGATCTTGAGAGGGGTGACTACAACATCAGTGCCGCTGTTCCACCGGACCACAACCCTACCACAGTCATGAACCTTCCTCTCCGATTAGAACCAGGAGACATCAAATACGTCCAATTTGGGGCACAACCGAGTTCGAGCATTCAAGACGCGATGGGTGTAGATGGTGGAGGTCGATCCACACTGCTTGGATTGCTGGGTGTATTCTTGTTGCTCGCAGGATTGGGCTTGGGTTTTTACGCTTCTCGATACAGACGCCACTCCCCGCGATAGATTCTCGATATTCAGTGCACTGAAAAGAAAACCAGCAAGACTGTCTCAAAAGCGATACCTAAGTGTAGTGCCTGCAGCATCGATTGCGAGCCGAAGCAATCTCCTCAACCAAAAGATTGCTTCGGCGCACTGACGTGCTCCTCGCAATGACCTTACGTTGTATAGGGTATTCTCGCTGTCCATGGGCATGGCTTTTGAGACAGCCCCCTCTCGCTGTACAAATTATCTGGCGGCCTCAGTTTTTGAGTGGTTAAATTTCCGCGAATCTTTATCGTGAAGGGTAATTTCCTGCTCGTTAAGGGTCGCTTACAGACAGCTTACAAAACACCCCCGTGAGGTGGACTTGTTTCTATAATAAAGGTGCCAATTTGTAAGAGGTATACCTCCAAAATTCGATTAAGCTCCGAACACGGAGCGCATAGCGACAGGAGGTGGCTATACGGGAAAGCTAAATCCTCCAAGACTGCTCTCCTAGAGTGGTCGACAAGAAGCGAGGTCTACTGCCGCTACCTCGCTTCTTTTTATTTAAGGTTCTCATCCAAATCGTGTGGATAGCTTATCTCTCGTATTATGATTGATCTTAAGCATCGTAGAATGGCATCCCTGATACGGTATTCAACAACAAAAGCCTATTCGAAGAGCGAAAC
>Ga0111172_1055_pt1 | contig 21486 bp, 24 predicted proteins | sample DeeMarSWOR324_28_FD_80233 | JGI IMG/M metagenome (GOLD analysis project Ga0111172, IMG submission 80233) | Anaerolineae bacterium SM23_ 63 | reverse complement strand
CCCACACGCAAAGGCGATCATCCGAAGTTGGTCGAAGTCAGATGCTCAAAGTTTGGCAACTAAAGTGCTTGACTTGGACTCAGCTGAAGCGGTACGTGAGTACGTGCGTTCCAATCAACCGGAATAGAAATCGATTTGTCGGACAAGGATTGGTGACGCGCATCGCGAAAGGGATTTGTTAAGCTTGTGTTTTGCCTTGAGACTGTCTTGGCGAATTACTATGACAAGATGTAGGTGCAGTTTGTACAAATCGCTCCGAATCGGCATCCTTGGCAGCGGTAGCGTCACCAACAAAGCATACCTACCTCTTCTAAGAACATGGCCACACACAAGGATCGTTGGGCTTTACGGCCGCACGAAAAAGAATGTGGAAAAAATCTGTTCGGATTGGCAAATAGAATTCGGCACCACAGATTTGGAAGCCTTGATAGAGAAAAAGCCGGATGTGGCCTTTGTCCTAACTTCAAGATCGTCACATGAAGCACTCACGCAGGAGCTCCTCCAAGCCAAGATTGATGTATACGTCGAAAAGCCTGCAACAGAGTCCAGTAAAACTATTCGCGCCTTATCGGATCTCGCCGATGAACTGGATCTTGTACTCATGGTTGGTTTCAACCGTCGCTATGCGTTGCTTTACCGCCAGGCGAAAGAGATCTTCAACCAACGCCCTATTCAAATGTGCATTGTCGAGAAGCACCGTCCCTCTGCTTATCACACCAGCCTGTACAATAACTACCTCGAGGACACAATCCATCAGATCGATCTATTGCGTTTCTTCTGCGGTGACGTCCAAGCTCTTCACACTTCTTTCGAAATGCACGAGGGCAAACTCATCGGAGCTTTAAGCGTCGCCAAGCCTGCAGATGGTGGGCTCGCCGTTGTCCTCACCAGTCTACAGGCCGGTTCCTGGCAGGAACGAGTGACACTTCATGGCGGCTCACTCACCGTCGAGGTGACGGCCTTTCGCGAGTTGATCGTGAAACATGAGGATCGGATTGAGGTGTACGGACCTGACCGATCAGGTAGATGGATTCCGGAACTGGTTGAGCGAGGTTTCCACGGTGCCATCGAGCATTTCTTCCATTGTGTTCGCGAACACAAGACACCGCAGACGGATGGTTATGAAGGTTTTCGCACACAGGAATTGGTTGAGGCCTTGGTCACATGTGCGGGTGAGAAGCTGGTGGTAACCCCACAATTCTAAAATCTACCACCCTCGATTCAGTTCAGTGAGCTTATTACTGAAATTTTGGTGTGTAAGATTCCGCATTATTTCCAGCCGGATTTAACCTCTATGTTCAAGAAGACGAGTCCTTAAGTCTGGAGATCGCAGACCGAACTCCTGTTGGATTCTTTCCCAACTAACCGTCTGTGGAGCCCCTGATATTCGACGATCTCCATACTCAAACTTAAGCCCAGCGCTGATCTCTTCAACTGTTTCCCCAAGATCTAAGACACGCCATTTTTCGCTTGGTAGATGATAGATCGAATGATTTAATCTTTCTTCCTGAATGAGCGTTACCAATGCCTCAGCTACATCCAAATGATGGGCCAAAGGAAGGATCTCATTGACGGCATAGTCAATCCGCACCACGCCACCAGAATTCAGTTTATTGAAGATCTCGGCCCGCCACGCTGAGGTTAATCTTGGTATACCGGGTCCAACGACCAAGGGTATCCTCGCCGAGACGAACTCAATGTCATACCGATCTGAAAGTGCGATTCCAAACTTCTCGACGAACCTCTTCGTCTCTCCATAATAATCGGTGGGTTGTGGAGGGGTGCTCTCACTCACTGGCTCCGTTGAGCCGGGCTGATCCCCTATCGCGGCATATGAGCTACCAAAAATAAAGCGACGAACACCTTTTAAGCGGCACAAGTCAAGCAAATTGAATGAGCCATATACGTTTACCAAAAATGCGCGTGAAGGATCTTTGATTGCAGAACTAAAGAGAATCGCAGCTAAGTTCACGACGGCCTGAAATGGATATTCATTAAAGACCCGTTCCAAGCTATTTCTATTGGTGATGTCCACATCCAGACAGACACATTCTGGTGCATCGTCCTGCTTAATATCCAAACAAATGGTATCGAATCCCGAATCTATGAGCTTCTGGCAAAGTGAACGCCCAACAAAACCACATCCGCCTGTAACGAGTATCATATAAATGCCTCGTTTCGCTGGTTCGAGGATCGATCGCACTCCAACAGGCAACGTCTGAGGAACGAGAATGGATCTCGTCCTATAATTCCCATGGAAAAGCAGGAATGATCGATGATCAGATTCTGGAATCGATGTATCATCCTACCTTCAGCAAAGATAAATACACAAGCTTATTCCAACAAGACACTATAGCACATCACGCCTATAATGGTGATGAATACAAAGGTGCTTGATCTCACATAAAATTACACTCGAGGAGTAGGAAGGGACAAATCCACCATGAATAGGATAGATATCAGAATAGAAGCTGTCCTTGAAAGAGGCGAAAAGTTCTTATGCGGTGTCCTCCCCTTGGGAGACCCGGATCTCACAACGTCAAGAAAAATCCTCGAGATCTTCCTCCAATCAGGCGTTGACATCGTAGAATTGATGTTACCGAGTCAAGATCCCTACTTCGATAGCCAACCCATCGCTGAATCGAATCGACGTGCCTTAACGGCTCAATCGGATTATCGGATGTATTTCAAAGCCATTGCCGAAATTCGCAAAGATTATCCAGATGAACCTTTTGAAGTCATGACTTATTCCGATGTCGTGAAGAATGTTGGTCCCTCACAATTCGTCAATAGCCTTCGTGAGGCAGAAGTGGATGCCCATTTGCTTGCTGATGCAACTGCGATCGCACCGGATGTCATTCATGATATGGATCCGCTGCTTGAAGACGCGGCGATTTATCGCATTCGGTTCATGCCACATCCCTTCCAAGAGAACCTCTTGGAGGATATAAAACAATATGCCCGTGGTTTCATGATTCTACAATCGATCGCCGATGAAGCAGGCGATCGCATGAATGTTGCCGAAGGGAATCGGGAATTAATCACCAAGATCCGCGCCACGGGCACACATGCAGCGATCATGCTGGGCTATGGGATCAACAATCCAGCCAGAGCCAAGGAGGCGGTAAAAGTAGACCCTGATGGCATGATCGTCGGCACGGCTATAATCGAAAGAATTGCTGCTGGAGACTACAGCGGCCTGTCTGAATTGATCCGGGGAATCAAGGACGCCATGATACCCTAAGGCTGCTCAAACTTTTATTAAAATTTCGAGTATTGTCGGTAATATTTTATAGGATCAATCCAACCCTCATGACCGCACGACCTTCTCAAATGCTATCCATCGAGGTGTGAACAGCATACCTGGCTAACTTATCAACCAATAAGCAACCAGGTGAAAATAGATAGACAACTCTCCAGACCCACAGATCTGTGATCTCAGCTTGGTCAAGATCGGGTCAGAAACTAATCAGGTGATAGATATTCAACAAAGGAGGCATCGGTTCAATGAAAAGTGAAAAAGTGATGAGGCATTTCGAGATGAGTTGGCCAGAGTTTGAGATCCTTGCTAAGAAAACCAACTATGCCATTTTGCCTGTTGGAGCGATCGAGCAACATGGCCCTCACCTACCCATGGGAACAGATGTAATCATAGGCGAGTATCTGACCGAGAGATTGGCAATGGCCACCGGGGCAATATTGCTCCATAGTTTGGCTTACACGCCCTCCTTTTCCTGCCGTTATTACCCCGGAACGGTGCGGGTTTCTGACGAAACCTTCACCAGTGAATTGGTCGAAATCGCTGAGTCCCTGTACCTGCATGGGATCGAAACCATCTACGTCTATCTCGCACACCTCGGTGCTGCGGCGGCGTGCAAAGCGGCGGAGCGGAAATTATTACTTACATCCAAAGCACGTTTGATAAATCTCCTCTTGCCTGGATACCAAGAAGCGTTAGGTAAATTCTGCCGCTCAGAAAGGTGGCACCCTATCTACGTGCATGCTGAAGAATATGAAACCTCTGCCCTCTTAGCGATCCGTCCTGACCTTGTCGACATGACCAAGGCGGTCAAGGAGTACCCTGAAATCGACCCCTTGTTGGGTTCAATCTCCATCCCCTGGAATGAGTTCTCGGCAAGTGGTGTAATTGGCGACGCGACTGTTGCGACTGCCGAAACTGGTCAAGCCATCCTTGACTATATTTACGAAAAATCCCTGGAAGTCATCCGGATTCACCAGGATTCTTTAGAACCATAGGTAAGGAGTCCTGATTAAATATACGAAAAACAATGAAGCTAATTGGGAAATAACCAATGAAACGACAAGGGGGCATTAATACTGATGTTATGCCATTCAACCAATGAACAAGACCAGATTAAACGCTTACAACTTCCCCTCCGCCACCTCCACCAAGGTTTGCAGATTCTCGATCGGTGTCGTTAGTGGGACTGCACACTCCGGAGATAAAATCTGGACCCCCCCTTCAATCGCTTCATGACACGCCTCAGCCACTTGCTCAGGCGTACCCACCAACAACACTTCGGGGTTGTTGATATTGCCGATGAGGGTCATCTCGCCCACTGCTATAGAGACGGCCTGGTCTACATTGACCTGCGATTCGAAGTGATAACAATCGATACCTGTTTCCACGAAATACCTTAACCTATCCGTCGTGTCGCCACAACAGTGGAGAATGGTCGGGCAACCAATCTCTTCGATGATCTCCTGATGAATAGGGAGCAGAAGATCACGATACATAAATGGCGAGACCATACCTCCCGTCGCATGGTCGGCCAGACAGATGACGTCCGCACCGGCTTGCATTTGGGCGATAGCAAAGTCAATCGTGACGGATTTTAGGATTTCTAGGGATCGTCGGGCTCTCGCCGGTTCTTGAAGCGTACTGATCAAGAAGTTTTCCACACCCATCATGTGATAAGACAACGTCCAAGGACCCATCACCTTTCCAACGACGATGACTCTCTCCCCATAAGCCTTACGCAAGTACTCCAGCGCATCGAGAACGACCTGAACCGCCGGTGCTTCGATCCACCCCTTTGGAATACGAAACTCTTGCATTTCCGCAAATGGGTGTGTCTTTACAGTCGGCATCAAATCTGGCGCCCCCCAATCCACCTCACATCCTAAGGCCGACGCTTCCTGGGTGACACTCGCGATCGGCATCACGGTGTCATATCCTAAGACCTCATAACTTACCGTGGCTAATCGTGCCATTGTTTCAGAGTTTAGGTGAGCCTCAGGGAACCACGCTTGAGCGATTTCCATCAATTCGACAGTGATCACCGAAACGACGTTACCCACAGGGACCCTGTCAACCTTTCCTCCGAGCATGGCCGTGAGGAACCGTCGTTTTGGGGACATAGGCGGTTTTGACATGATCCTAACATCCTCCGTACTGATCGAGCGCATCTTGCGAAAAGCGAGCTTCAGAGATGAAAGATAGGTCTCCGCATACCTTCTATCTAAAGGCATCTCTTAGATCGATGTCATGACTCTAGGGGTAGATTAATACGCTCTCCACCTCTTGCTGCCGAGCGATACGATGCCTCGAGAACCTCCTGTGTCGCCAAACCGACCTCAAAATCGATCGTCGAAGGTTTTCCCTCGGAGACACACAACATGAAGTCGTATGCTGAGGCGAGATGGGCATCTGACATTAACCCCTGAGATAATTTTGCGCTTGGCCAAATTTGCGTGAGCGGACGGTCGCCATGGAATTCGTGAACATCGATCGCACCTGAGCTCCACTTCTTACGATCAAGATCATAATAACGGACGAGGTTGGGCTGGCTGATATGAAAGATCAACGCCCCTTGACTGCCGTATATTTCGAGGGCGGTCTCTTCGGCAGCACCAGCGGCCATGCGTGTAACCTCCAACACACCCACCTCCCCGCTCTCAAGTCCCATAGTGCAGAGGGTCCAATCATCCACATCCACCTCTTCGCGCTCGGATGCCCCACGTGAAGTGGGACGGGAAGAGATATAGGTCCTCGTTGCAGCTTGGACCCAAGCCACGTTCCCTATAAGGTAATGGATGAGGTCGATTAAGTGCGCGCCCAGATCCGCGAAGACACCGCCCCCAGATTGCGAATGACGTAAACGCCAAGACATCGGGCGTTCAGGATCAAGGTATCCACTATGGAACATGTGGCCCCGGAAGTTAAGGATCTCACCTATCCTGCCTGCCTCGAGCAAGGCCTTCATTTGACGCACAGCCGGTACATATCGCAGGACAAAGGCCACATGGGTCAGAATACCAGCTTCCCTCGCCATCTGAGCCATGGCTCGAGCCTCTGCGAGATTCATGGCAAGGGGTTTCTCACAATAGATATGAAGTTTCCGCTGTGCCGCCTGCTCTACTTGTTCCATATGCAACACATTAGGTGTACATATGTCCACAATATCCAGGGGATGGCTGAAGAACTCCTCCGGATTCGTCGTCCGGATGTCAAAACCAAAATCGTCCATGAGTTTGACCTCGGTCCCCAACCCTGAACGCAGCACAGCAGCTAAATTTGCGGTCACTGGTGGATCGCTGAGGCAAAGCGGAATATTACGATAAGCTGCCGCATGAATCTTGCCAATATATCCCAATCCGATTAAACCGATGTTTAGCGAGTTCGTCATTTTGTTTATCTCCTCACATTAACATGTTCCCATAGACACAATATTACCGAATATCGTCCGTTGACCTCAAGCACGACATGCTCCTTCACCATGACTTGGGCATCAAACAGGCAATTCCTGATCCATCATAAGGGGTCAACAATGGCAAAGTAGAAACCTCGCAATAGGTATAGTGAGTGACTACTTAGAAAAAAGCCAGAGGGTAGAAGCAACCCTCCAGCTTTTGCATCGCTTATACTCGTCCAAATCACATGTTTAAAGGTTCTGGTAAACAATCTTACCTTTGACCATCGTGAGGAAGACATTGACATCTTTATCGATTACGGTCAAGCTCGCATCCTTACCCTTTGCTACCGTCCCGAGTCTATCTACGAAACCCATCACTCGAGCTGGGTTCAATGTTGCCATTTGGACTGCATGATTCAGTGACACTCCCACTTCTCGCACTGCGTTTCCTACACATTGACTGAGCAGCGCAGTGCTCCCAGCAAGTGTACCATCTTCCAACGTCGCTCTCCCACTCTTGACCGTGACCTCGTGACCTACCAGGTCATAGACTCCGTCATCCAGCCCGGCACCGGGCATGGCATCGGTGATCAAAACCACCCGGTCAACACCAACAGATCTCACCAGGATCTTCATCGCACCGGGGTGGACATGGATCAGATCTGCGATCAACTCCGCAGTGACGTCATCCGATGCCAAAACCGCTCCGAACACCCCTGGCGCGCGATGTTCAAATCCACGTTGGGCATTGAAGGTATGGGTTACATGGTTCCAATTGTCTCGCAGCGCGGCGCTAGCAGTTTCGAAATCCGTATTGGTATGCCCCATAGCCACAACCACCCCAGCTTCTCTGAATTTAGACGCTACTTCCTCTGCACCAGGTAATTCCGGGGCCAGTGTCACTTGACGGATCCAACCACGCCCTGCATTGAGAAACGCCTCGGTCTCACCGAGATCCGGTTCCCGCAACCAAGCTGGATTGAAAGCCCCCTTCTTCTCACGACTGAGGAAGGGACCCTCGAGATGAAGACCCAAAGGCTCAGCCCCTGGCATCTCTTTACCAAAAAGCTCAGCGTAGATTTCAATGATAGCCGTTAGAAGCTCTGCGTCAGGGGCTGCTATGGAGAGCAGGAATCCCGTAACGCCGGTTTGAGCAACCCACTCTGAGTACTTTCTTAAATCATCTTCCATCTCATTAGGCATACCAAAGACGATGCCACGTCCACCATGGACATGAACATCGATGAAGCCGGGGGTCACCACATATCCGTTAAGATCTAACTGACGACCATCAACATGAGGAACATCCTCCATCGGGCCGACATAGGTTATCTTCCCCTCATCAGAGACAACAACCGCGCTGTCTTCAAGTAGCTTCTTAGGTGTAAGAACTGTCGTATTGATCAAAGATGTGGCCATGAATACCTACCTCCTATAGTTCATGATCCGATCCTGCACCATCTACACGCAGGGCATCCGCTCACTCAATCGGGTTCAGTTTGGGTAACGCATGCATCATAATCCTCACGTCTCCTCACTGTCAAGCATACCATTCATAAGACCAAAGTTCCTTCAAAACGTACGCTGGTTTGACCTTTGAATCGACGGGAGGCAATAATCCCGCTTTCAATCCAAGTCAAGGGATAGCCGCGTATCTAAACCATTTAATCCTCAAATGCTTCTGTGATGTGGTTTAATCATCTCAAGGATGGTTGATCCCGTTCAACAACAAACATGCTATTACTAAAAAGAGGGAGCAGATGTTATGGCTCGAAAGAGGTCAAACGCTCGAATCAGGCAAGGTCAAGACCTCGCCAGAAAAATCTTTGATCGAAAAATTAGCGAATTGGAATCTCTAAGCGAAGAAGAAAAAGCCAAGCTCCGCGGAGAATTTCCGCTTCTCTCACAAGCCGAATTCGAAGACGTCATCCGTCAGACGATTGAAGCCAAAAGTTATCACCAAGAAGTCGTAGGCTGGCATGCGGTACCCTCCGACATCGCCGTGCTGATCCTTGTTATCCTAACTGCGATTTTCGATCTACGAATAGGGGTTATCGCCTGCATCGCGGCTCTGGTTTTCTTTGAGAGCATCTTCCAATTCTATTTCAATCGGGACCTCTACCGTCCCCTCAGCACCTTGGTATGGCTGACCTATCCAGCTTACCTGGTATTCGCTTATCTTCTCTACCGTGAAGGGTTCGAGGTCCTATGGATTGCCGTAGGGGTGATCCTGGCTTTCCTTGGCACAAATTATCTAGGCCCTTTAGCTCGCATCCCTGTGCGCATGATTTTAGAAAACCGAGCGAGGGGGATCCAAGAAGCAGCCAAGATAAGAGCGGAACGGGAAAAGGAGCCTGGTACGACGAAGAAAGATTGACCATCAGAGCACGTATCCATTGGTATCTTCCAAATGATGTAGGGGCGGTTCGCGAACCGTCCCTACCCCGATTGAATGTCATTCCGAGGAGCTGTGCGACGAGGAATACCTATGATGAAACTTTGTGATCGAAAAATCTTGGGGATTCTTCGCCTACGTTTCACTCCGGCTCAGAATGACATTGGGGGATGTATCATTAATGTAACCGCAGGCTAAAGCCTGCGCTTCTATGCTCACTCAAAAGGGTGCTACTACACTTATCCTCCAAACCCTCTTCTGTAAGTTAAAACCTCGTAGGGGCGGTTCGCGAACCGCCCCTACTCTAGCGTTTTAGATTGTGTATTTATTATTTTAGAGGCAATTCGTGAATTGCACCTACTTTGTTGGGGCACTTATTTATGAATGGATGAAGTGAAAAGTCGCTGATATCTTTCCCCTGAAGCCGATGATGGCACTTAAATAAAATAATGATCAAAACGCCTGCCACTTTGTAAGCAAGTCAAAGAAGTCGGTGAACTCGATCGCAGGTACACCTTTCGAGAGGCAATACTCTGCCAACTTCCGTCGCGCGTATATCAAATCCGCCACACCGACCACTTCAAAATCACTGGTACCATCTCCGACGAATGCCACCTTCGAACCTCTTTCCTGGTATCGACGAATGATGGTCGGCTTTGATGTAGATCGTAACGGTATCTCCGGATCATACCAAGGATATGAAAAGCGGAAAGCACCCGGCTCAAAATGAATCTGACTGGCGATAATCCGAAGGCCAGTTATCCCATGTTGTCGAAGGATGTACTCAATATACCATTGCAGCCCATCACTAACGATCGCGAAGGAATAGCCACGCTTCTGACACATAGAGATGAATTCGGAGACGCCGGGGACGAGATCAACTTTTGCCAGCTCTCGCTCCATTTCTTCACGGCTTGCCGTTACAGTGGCGAAAGTTGATTCCATCTCCTCCATTGTTGAGATCTCCCCTCGCTCCCATCGCTCCGCATACTGGAGACCACATTCCGCGAAGGTTTCGTACAGGTGATCGATAATAACGAAATTTGTCAACGTCCCATCAAAATCACAGAAAACTACTTTATGAGGATCGATTGATCCATCCACCTCTGACACGATCACCTCACTTCCGTTTCTTCTTTTTCTTGGGGGGCTTACCCTTCAACGTCTTCGCCCACTGGTCAACTGCATCTTCGCTGGTGATATGCTCTTCCCACGACTTCCCGGCCTCCACCTCAGCCGCCATGGCACCAATCACATTCAGGGGATATTTCTCAACCCAGCGGACCCATCTTGGTTTGATAAAGGCTGGCGGGCGTGCCGCCCACCAAAGAATAAGGATCGCCACAGCGATAATGCCAGCCCAATAGAGGAAATAATAAGGTCCTAAGCTCTCCCTAAAATAAGCATCATAGGTGTAAAGGATAAACATCAAGCCCAAGGGCAAGTATGCATACGCGCCCCCACGGCTTCCCCAATACCACTTCTTCCAGGCGCCAACCCTCGCTCCCAAGCCCATCAATGCAAAGCCAATGCCCATGAGCCGCAATAGAAATTGCTGGTCGAAACCAAACATCCTAACTCCTTTCCAGCATCGCTAAACCATGCTTGGTCAACACCTCAGCAATGTCGTCCTGATACGGACTGCTAAGAGCCTCATAGGTCCCTGCTTCAAAGGAATGAGAATCAGGGAAATATCCTACTTCGTCGTTGGCATAGCTTACCGCGGCGGTATAAGGCGTGCTGCTCTTGGTTTTAAGGTCCAGAACGGTTCGGACGAAGGGTTCGCCTGGAAGTCCGACCAAGGCCAAGGGACCTAGCTTGAGAACTTGCAGTTCGGTCTCTATGTGCGTACGACCTTCCAGTGCCTTCTTCAATTCAACCTGGAGGGCCGCTCCTTGTACACGAGTTGTCGCCACTCGGATATCCCCATGAGATGCCCCGGAGTTCTTTAGCTCTTGAAGCTGAGCTTCTAACTGCTGTAGAGTCCCTTCGGCTTCCTCAATAGGAGGAAATGGTCGGATGGGAAGCTTTACTTGTTCAACGAAGCCCATCAGGTCACCAGGGCTTTCCGTAGCCACGGATGACATTACTTTAAGAACTTCCCCAGCCAGTATGTTGCCCATACGTTCGACCTCTTCAAAAGTCTGCTCTCGACGGGTGAAACGAGTACTCACATCTCCTGAAGCACCATTGGTGAAGAGAAAAACCGTCTCGGGGAAGATTTTATTAAGCGTTGTCCGCGCTGCACCGGGGAAATCAGCTGAGATTAATAAGTTTCGATGACTTAACACGGTCGGATGGCAACCGTAGTTCATCACTACCGCTATTGGTCGACCATCGAAATCATCGACCCGCAAGAGGATCAACTCATCGTCCATCGGTCCATGCTCAGGGTCGTTGCGATTACGACCGATCCCCTCGACGAGTCCCTTACCAACCCCCAACCTGGCTGGTTGTAATTTCTGCCTTGCCCACAGCGCTGCTCCAGCTAATTGTCGGACCATGATGCTTTGTAGCTCTTCATCTTTAGAAAAGGGAAGGCCCGGGAGTTCGTCAATATAACCCGCTGGGCCGGAATGGATGTGCGAGGGGGCGAGAAGGATGCCATCCCTTGGGACACCTATGGCCTTCTCTATCGCATCCCGTACCCGATGGGTGAATCCTAAGCCCACGCCGAGCAGATCCAAGCTAACTAAAGCTACTTGAGTCTCCTCTGATTTCAACAAGAGGGTTTGCGCAAAGAGAGGATCATGCACCCCTTGGCTGACACCCACCCTCGCGCCATATCCTTCAAGTGCGGTGCCCACCGGCGGGGTGATATCAATCTGCACTACGCTGGCGAATAATTCTCCCTTTGTCATCTCAAATCACCAAACCTTGATCCTGCCCCAATAGCGATCGATGAGCGGTTTATTAATCTCTTCATGTCCGTCGAGGTTGCCGCTCATGAAGACCGGTGGATCGATCCCGCGATCGATCAGATTCTGAGTCGCTTGGACAACAATCATGTGGATGATGAACATACCCAAGACACCCGATCCCGCCCCGACGGGTTGTTTCAAACCCTCGAGCTGTAACAGGCAATCACCTTTCGGACAACCATTATCGATCACCACATCCGCCAACTGATAAAGCTTTTTGCCGCTCGAATGGCGCGAGTTCGTTCCTTTTGAATGTTGGAGCGAAGTGATCGCTACGACCTTAACCCCCCGCTGTCGAGCGAAATCAGCCATCTCGATGGGAGCGGCGTTGCGCCCAGAATTAGAGACGATGATCAGTGCATCTGGAGGTGCAACTCTGTAGTAATCGAGAATGATCTCGGCCATACCTTCGACCCGTTCCAAATATTCACTCTTGATCACATGTTGATTTCCGGTCAAACTTGGCTCGAGGATCGCATCCACTGGAGCTAATCCGCCTGCTCGCGCGGCCACATCCTCAGCGATCATATGTGAGTGTCCGGTACCGAAGGTGTAAAGGATTCCGTCGTTAGCAATTGCCTCCGCCACGATCTCGGCCGCCTGAAAAACAGCTTCCATCTGTGTGTCTACAACTCCTTGCCAAAGTTGTTGGATTTCCTGGGCGTATTCCAAGGCTTTGTTGGTCATGATTGACTCCTTTCATAAAAATGTTCTTATTTATATTGGGGGCATCGATACGCAAGAAGATGAACTCGCGATTCATTAATCTTGCCGGAGCTTATCGGATCTATTCGTAAACCCATCTGAGAAAAACCTGCGGGAAGAGGACTGGTATATGTGGGGGTGTGGGCTGCGCCCACACCCCCACATATACCTCACCCTACTCCTCACGGATATTTCTGACTCCCCACTCTCTGTCTGATGTTAAAAGATCGTGATCAGCGTAAGGGGATCGTTAAAGCTCTTATGCAACCCAGTCAGGATAGGCTTTCGCAATCTTGGGCCAAAACTCCTCTTCGGAATCAGCCGGCATCATCCGGCAGGTGATATGGATGCCGTTTTCATGGGCGCTTTTCAGTGCTTTAACACCTACCTCGGTTAAGAAGACCGTGTTTGATAGCTTCTTCGAACCGCGCACATAAGCCTGATTTCCGAGATTTAGGACAGGCATGTCCAATCCCGCGTCTACCAACGCCACGCCGTCCTCTGGGAATTTAGCAATGATGAAGATATTTTCATTTTCCGCTTTGGGGCTGTTGCAATACGCCACGCAGTCCTCGATCGATAAAACTGAGACCTCGGCCCCGATGGGCGCTACGGCCTTGAGCAAAGTAACCTGGATCGGATCACTAGCTACTTTGTCGTTCGTAACGATGATATGATCGATCTTCATTTCCGCATTCCAGGAGACCAGAATCTGGCCATGGATTAAGCGGTTATCCATTCGCACATGAACAACAGGCATGCATCGACCTCCTCATTGAAGTTGGTTGTGATTAAGTCGGTTTATTTCTTTTTCAAGATCTCTGACAGCGTCCGTACACCACTTATGCCGGCTTCCTTCGCGATGTCGACACACTCCTCCAGGGAGCTACCGTCGCGCATCACGAGCAGTTCGGCTAACATGGGCAGGTTGACACCCGTGACGACCTCGATCCCTTCCCGCTGCATCGCAATGCGCGCGCTCGCGTTGAAAGGACTGGCTCCAGGAAGATCAACCAGAACGAGAACACCCTCACCCGTATCTATTCGTGAGATGGCCTGCTCTACCTTGTCCATCAACCCTTCAACATCCTCCATCTCTTGTAGGCTGAGATCAAGTAATGCCTCTTGGTCCCCGACAATCATTCGGGCAGCGTCTAGCAGACCGGAGGCCATCTCTCCGTGTGCGACAACGAGAACACCGACCAACTTTACCTCCCCGGATTATTCAACTAGACTATTCTAACATTCATAATTTGGTCCGTGAATGGAAGTCACTTGTAATAGAACAACTACTCTTAACGGCTATTACCTCGCAAGATCCCCTATTCCTCCAGCTTTTTAATCTTGTGACTTTGATGTCCGCAATGCTAGAAGAAAAACTTAGGTGCCCATTGCATATCGCTGTAGCGTCCCATGATCTCGGCATTATGCTCATCAGAACCATCCACATTGGCGCTGATCAGCACCGGAGGGGAGAGGCCTCGATCGAGCATCATTTGGATCACTTCTACCATGACGGCGTTCATGATCGCCGCCCCTAAGATCGTGGAGAGAGCTCCTGCCTTCATGGGAAGCCCCTCGAAGTCCATTGCGGCATCGCCTAGGGGAGTCCCGGTATCGAGGATGATATCTGCTACTTCAAATAATCGCTTTCCGCTCGAATGCCGCGATTCCACACTCTTTGAGTGCGTCAGGGATGTGACCGCGATCACCTTCAACCCCTGCTCTTTCGCTCCCATCGCTACCTCGATCGGTTCGGGGTTTCGCCCCGAGTTAGAAATCACAAAGATGACTTCCCCAGCTTTGATCGGGTACTGACGGAGTAGGATGTCTCCATATCCATCGATCCGTTCCACCATCCCCCAGGTGGGATCGGGTAGGTGGAAAATGGGCGCCAGGCCGCCCGCGCGTTGTGCGATCTCGCGTGCGATCAGTTGAGAGTGTCCGCTGCCAAAGGTGTAGATGGACCTATTTTCAGCCAGCGCCTCTCCGACCACCATAGCGGCCTCTTGGATAGCCTCTGCTTGGGTCTCGATGAGTTTCTTTAAATGTTCTATAGCAGTCTCTAAATACGCTTGATACATCTCCTGTCCTCACAAATGATGTGCTTATCCGATAAGACAGGGTAATTGGAAGCATGAAAACCTCCAATTACCCTGTTGTGCGTTATTCCCAGACGCCCACGATATATGTGCTAGCCGAAAATACCCAATGCGCCACCGAGGAAGCCGACAACAAGAAGGACACCGATGACCCGTATTGGGCTCCAGCCCCTCTTGAGTAATGCATAGGCTGCCCAGACGACTATTAGCGGCAGCATGTAAGGCAAGATGGCATCCAATTGCTGCTGGACATTGATGACCTGGGTGGTCATCTCGCCACGCACTTCTACGTCCCGAGACCACTCAAGCGCCGTGTTCAACCTGACGATCGAGGGCGCGAAGCCACCAATCACGATCAAGCCCACGATTGTGGCTAGTTCCGTGATTCTCATGATCGCGCCACTGCCAAGTTGAGAGATCAATCCCGTCCCCTGGTTATATGCCCAGAAGAATTGCCAGTAGCGCACGCCCAGGTACGGGAAGAATACCAACAGGATCGCCAGGATCGGTCCCAGTATGTTGCCCTCGAGCGCCATCACCGAGCCAATGCTCAGGATGATGCTGTTGTAGAGGGCCCAGACGAGGGTGTCACCGACGCCAGCCAACGGTCCCATCAAGCCGACCTTAAGACCCTCGGTCGTCTCCAAAGAAGCGCCCGCTTCCTCCAGCGCCGCATGTGCGCCAAGGATCAACGGGAAGCCAACCACGGGATTGGTGTTGAAGAAGTTCAGGTTGGTGATGAAGGCTTCCTTGAAGTCTTCCGGATCAGGATGGGTCTTCTGCAAAATCGGCAACATCGCGTAGCAATAGCCGACGGACTGCATGCGCTCATAGTTCCAGCCCAATTGGTTGAAGAAAATAAAGCGCCAGAAGGTTCTTGTTAGGTCACTGCGTGAAAGTTTCGTTCCTGCGGCTTCCATTTCAGGCCTCCTGTCCGCGATACTTGAGCTGTTGATAGACCAGCGCGGTAGCGAGTGCCGTCAGCGCAATACCTACCAGGGGTATACCGAGGTAGGCGAACAAGACGAACCCAAGCAACAAGAAAGCTGGATACTTCTCCACGGGGAGAATTTTCAACAGCATAGCGAAACCGAGGGCTGGCAGGATACCACCGGTGACTGAGATCCCATTGTTGAACCAAGGATTGTTCTCGAAGAAGGTCGACACCGATTTCACCGCAGACTCCCCGAATTGAACCGCTAGAAAGACTGGGATGGCTCGAGAAAAGCCCCAGATCATGTGGCTGAAGATCCGCATCATCCGCTCGAAGCCTTTGACATTCCCCTCTTCTGCGTAGGCATCCGCTCTGTGGACAAAGACAAAGTTTAAGAAGCGGTTCAGGATGTCAACCTGTGTCAGCAGAAGGGCTGCCGGGATAGCGAGGGCGATTCCGACCTCGAAGCCTTCGGCCTTCCCAAAGAATGTCCCTAGGATTGCACCCACAGTGAAGTCCGGAATTGTCGCTCCACCGTAAGTGTAGACTCCTAGGGCCATAAGTTCGAGGGTTCCGCCGATCAACATGCCCGTTTGCACGTCGCCAACGATAATTCCGGCGCCAAAACCGGCGATGAGCGGACGGAATCCCAGGAAGAAGACCGGGCCCAAAATGTCCCAGATGCATGCGTAAGCCCAACAAGCTAAAAGTAAGGCAGTAAGCATAGTTTATTTCCTCCTCCAAAGGATGGATCAGGAGTGATGATAAATATTACATTCAACAAAATCCTTAAATGTGTCCTCTCGATGTACTACCTCCTCTCTGCAATCCATGGGCATCTGGATGCTATCGTTCAACTCTCCTTGCCAAAGAAAGTAATCAAGCAGATCTTTAGCAGGGGTTGAACGTCAACGCCAATATATGGTGTAACTAGAGCTACACTAATTCCAACATTGGTTTGCCGCTACTCAATCCAACCCAACCGCGACCTGAATCCTCCTCCGTACCGGAGCCATTCGCTGCTAAGCCACCCAATGCGCTACCTATGGTTTCGCGGCAAACCTAAAAACGGATTATTTACATTTTCTTGTCAGGGATTTCGGGCGTTGCCGATGGTCTCTCCTCAAGCCGATGACAATGACGATGCGCCCTTCCGTGGCACATCTATGCTACGACTTTCTCAGGCTTTTGTCAATAAAACACCGTTCGATTGTCTTTCGTTACGCGATCAGATCTCTTCTTATCGTCCACGAACATCTGGAATAGGTGACGCTGTCCATCCTGTCACCCACTGAGATCATTTTAAATTCTAGACACCTTTATCAACGCCTAGCCTACTTTAAGACGAAGTCAAGATCACGAAGTAACTCAGGGAACGAATCAAACATCGCATACGAACCTGAAAAATCAGCCCCATCAAGGTGGTGGTTGGGAATGACCACACATCGCATTCCTGCTGAGAGCGCTGATTTCATCCCGATCGGTGAATCCTCGATCGCCAGGCATCGTTCAGGTGGTGTCTTCAATGATCCCGCCGCCGCAAGGTAGATGTCAGGCGCTGGTTTCGCACGTGCCACCTGATCGGAGGCAATCACACAATCGAATGCCTCTCTTAGACCGATCGCTCTCAGAACTTGATCAACGTAGGTTCTACCGCTATTGGAAGCGACTCCGATCGGTAAACCTCGAAGCCTGGCCTCCCTGATGAAATGTTCAAGACCAGCGACAGGTTTCGCATCTCTACCCACGGCCTCCATCACCCTGGTCCGATGGTCTTCAAGGATCTCCTCGACCGCGAGCGGAATCCCTGTTCGTTGCCTCACAAAGATCGCGGTTTCCTTCGGCTCCATGCCGACCATTTGGCGATATTCAGCATTGGACAGGGCTTTTTCATATAAAGCCAAGAACTCATGCCACATCTCAAGGGCGATCGTCTCACTGTCTACCATCACGCCATCAAGATCGAGAACGACGGCACGTATTCTTTTCGTCATGCTCACGTTCACACCATGGGGAGAAACTTATTATATTTATACAACTGGCTGACGATCCTACAGAATGTCAAAAGTGTTCGAATCTAGATTACAAAAGACCTGTTCGCGACCGTTCGACATCGAGTGGTCATCTTCCGAAGCGTGGTTTTATCATTCGGCTTATGAATACCAGCGACTAAAGTTATGAGGTGAAGGTGATGTAATCTCAACCTTCAGGGTTTGTTTGGAGGGCGCAAGCTCTGCCTGCGCCCAAAAGCAGAGCTTTTGGATTCCATAATCCATTAGCCTGATCATAAAACGGGAAGGAATTACCCCATCCCAATAACAAGAATAATGATCCCCCTCTAATCTTCAGAAGCTAAATGTGGCCGCACCCTTCGAAATGCTCAGAGTGTTCACAATCAAAAAGACAGTCATCCTTCGACAGGCTCAGGATGACTGTAATTGTGAGTCCAGCCCTACGATGCTCAGAGAAGCGCAGGCTAAAGCCTGCGGCTACAGAGGGTAAACATCAGGCGGTAAAAGATATCAAACAACCTCAAGAGTTAAGATATACTCCTTGAACAACTCCGATCTCGAGATTTGAAGATGAAGATGTATATAATTGGAACAACAATCTAACGGGAGGCGACCTTGACCACATCGAAAGAGATCGTCGTTCAACATGAAGTTGGTTTGCATGCCCGACCTGCGGCCATGTTTGTAAAAACTGCCAACCAATACACTTGTGATATCACGCTAGAGAACCTTTGCAACCAAACCGGTCCTGTTAATGCCAAGAGCATTTTAGGAATCCTTTCCTCAGGTGTTGAGATGAACCATCAGATTCAGATTACAGCAGAGGGGGAGGATGAGGAGCAAGCGCTGGCTGCGCTCTGTGAAATAATTGAGACGAATTTCGGCGAAGGCGACTAGCGATCTACGCAAGATTCGAAATGGATAACTACTGTGCTTGTAAAACAAAGTTATTCTCTAAATTATACGGGGGAAGTGTTCGTTCTCCACATTACCCTCCAACAATACGAAGCAGGATACCATGCCCAATCCGACACACTTCTACTTGTCATTGCGAGCCCCGCAGGGGGAAGCAATCTGACAGATGGAGGGAAGGCTCCCATGCCGTTCGGCTGAGCTCAGGTCGAAGCCTGACCGTTAGCCGCCGCCTTAACTGGAATGGAAAGATAATCGAAAAAAGAAGGGAAAAACTGATCCCATGGCAGGAGACATCCTAGAAAAGGAAATCCGTGAACAACCTGACGTACTTAAAAACTTGATCGCGAGCGAGAGTGATCATGTTGCACACGTGGCTCATGAGACTCGCGGCGCTTTCGATTATGTGATCATTGCAGCACGCGGTACGTCGGATAACGCTGCACGTTACGCCCAGTATCTCCTAGGTGCTCACAATCAAATCCCTGTCGCTCTGGCAACACCATCCCTTTTCACACTTTATCGTAAGCCACCTTTGATGAAATCTGCCCTGGTGATGGGAATCTCACAATCTGGTCAATCACCCGATATCGTCTCAGTCGTGGAGGAGGGTAGACGCCAGGGACAGCCCACAGTGGCTATCACAAACGATCCCCAATCACCTCTCGGATCTGTTGCTGACCATGTCATCCAACTACACACAGGTCGAGAAAGGTCCGTAGCCGCAACCAAGACGTATACCGCCTCGCTTTGCGCGCTAGCATTACTGTCCGCTCATCTTAATTCGGACGATGATGCTTTAGCCCAATTGAATGGTCTGCCTGAGAGAATGGAAGAAGTGATTGAAGAGACCTCGGTACATCTGCCAAGAGTGGAACGGTATCGCTTCATAGAACATCTCAGCGTAATCGGGCGAGGATTCAATTACGCTACCGCCTTTGAGATTTCACTCAAGATCACCGAACTCACCCAAACGGTCGCGGAACCCTACTCCTCAGCTGATTTTCTCCACGGTCCGATCGCAATGGTAACAGAGGGATTCCCGGTTATTGTCATTTCCCCCCGTGGTTCCGTTTTAGAAGATATGCGTGCGTTTGTCAAACGATTGGGTAAGCTTAACCCAGAGCTGATCATGATCTCCGATGAACCAGACTTACTCAATCAAGCCAACCTTGGCTTCCCCCTTCCCACGGACTTACCTGAGTGGCTGACCCCGATGATCAGCGTTGTTCCTGGACAACTATTCAGCCTGGCACTGGCCAGAGACCGCGGTCTGGATCCCGACAAACCAGAGGGTTTGACCAAGGATGTCATTCTGAGCGCCGACAGGCGCGAAGAATCCCTATGATCTAGCGAATTTAATAGCCTCATCCTAGGGATCCTTCGCTTCGCTCAGGATGACATTAACACCCAGTAATTGTATTTCCGTGTTACTCCCTCATTAAAATCACGAACGCATGTCCCATATCCTTTTCAACTAACCGCCCGTACTTGCTTCAACAGTTGAGCCGTCTCCTGTGCATCGATCTTGTGATGGACATCAACCTGTTGATTGGGTATCTCGATCCCAACCTCCTCAAGCACCTGGTAGACCGCGGTGTTAACCCGATCGAACATCCGACGGGTGTCCACATAGGATTCGATCCACCATCGCAATCGGAAGATAAGCGCATTGGCACCAAACTCCAAGAATAGCGCTTCAACTTTTCGATCCGGCAATACGCCCTCTACACCCCGAACGGCACGGACCATCGTCTCGCGGGCCAATTCGATATCGGATCCGTAAGCCACACCGATATTGACTTCAATTCGGTACTGAGTGGTTGGATAGGTATAGTTGACAATCAGGCTTTTACTGATCACCGAGTTCGGCACGATAACCATCCGATTGTCGCGAGTTCGAATGCGTGAACTCCGTAGGCCGATGTCCACGACATCACCCCAGGTGTCCAGATCTTGGATCTCAATCCTATCGCCGATGCGAAAGGGACGATCGATCATGATGATGAAACCGCTGATAGTGTCAGATAACGCCGCCTGTGCCGCCAAAGCAATCGCGAGAGATCCGACCCCTAGGGTCGTGATGAGAGCACTTACATCCACATCAAAATGCCCAAATAGGATGATCAAACCGATCAGAATCAAAATGATCATCGCAACCCGCCGGATAAAGGGCATCAATTGCTCGTCCAACTCGATTTCAGTTTGGGGAGCGATCACACCCGCATACCAATTGCTGAGGCGCATGGTTAGCCGCCAAAGAGCCATGAAACCCACACCGAGGTAGAACACAAAAAACAGGTCTTCCAACTCATCACCCCACTCCGGAGGGAGAAAGCCCAGGCGTCCTACCGCTACATCCAACGCAGTAACGACGAAGAACCAGTATAGGGGTACTCGCAGTCCGTCTAAAAGAACTGACCTAAAAGTAGGCTCTTCAGGATCCACTTGACGCTTGAGAAGCCGTAGAAATACAAGATTAACTAGCCAACGGCCAACAACAGCCACAATCAACACCAGCAGCAGTGAAAGGCCAATATCCATCCATTCTTCTGGTCGATAACCAAGAAATGACATTGTTCCACTCCTTATTAAAATCCTATCGGGGTGCTCCAGTTGGATGATCCTACTGCGATCATGTCATCTCCTCAATGAGCTGCTCCCCCGCCAAAATCTCCAACACGCCGATAACTGCTGAATTGTCCAAATCACGCATCCCAATTTGCAACATAGCTTCAAAGAGCTGCATCGCTATGGCGGTAGCAGGAAGCGGCATACCATAAGCACGAGCTGTGTCGAGCACAATCCCCAGATCCTTATACATCATGTGAGCCTTGAAGCCTGGTTGA
>Ga0111172_1048_pt1 | contig 23068 bp, 21 predicted proteins | sample DeeMarSWOR324_28_FD_80233 | JGI IMG/M metagenome (GOLD analysis project Ga0111172, IMG submission 80233) | Anaerolineae bacterium SM23_ 63 | reverse complement strand
TCTCCTTGCAAGATACCTGAATAGGAACGCTGCCAACGCAATTCGCCATTTGATCCGATCAACATCAAACGTCTATCGGAGATGTCCGTATGATCAACGAGCACATTGCCGTTGGGTAAAGCGACGGTGTCACCTAGACGGATCATCCCATTTGGCAGGGAATATATCAAATCTGCGGATTGATGTTCCATATCTAAAAGATAAATCCCATCATCCGCGTATATCCAAACTTTTTCTTCGTGAACAGCCAAGTGCCCACTTAATGGAACCTCCCACGCTGTCGGTCCATTCTCGTCGATCGTCCATATGGGGTCGGTTCTCCCCGTCGTCGTTAGGAACAACTGCCCATTCATAAGTGCCCAGTCCATGGGTCGTGCAAAGGGATTGTGCTGCCACAGTAGTTCCCCGCTTGATGAAACTCCCAGAATTCTATCTCTTCCAGCTACAGCTATACCACCATTGGGAAGAGGGAGAAGCGTTGGTGCTCTCGAGGAGCCCAGCGGTATCTCCCAAATCGGTTCTATCGGTAAATCAGGAGCGGAAATTTGGTCTTCACTATCTAAATCACTCATTTCATAAGCTACAAGTTCACGCCTGTGATTGAAGGAGTAGATCAGCGGGAGCTGACTATCAAACAGCGCATCGGTCGATTGGTCCGAAATCGGTATTTTCCAAAGCAGACTGCCGTCCTCAAAGTCGATACCCAGGATCTCTTCAGTAGTGATGGCCACAACGGTATCCCTATTCCACAAACCGAGGTTTTGAACGATATTATTCGCTGAAGACCATAGCCATTCCACACCGGGCGAGGTCTGGATTCGATAATTCCAAATGAATTGAGATGGGGGTTTCCAACCGGCTTTGGCGGGATCACTTGACCAATAGCCGCGGCCAGTCGAGGATGGCATGTGCTCACGAATCTCGAAATGCAGGTGGGGTGAGCTGCGGGGTTGGCCAATTTGACCGATCGGGTCGCCACGCGCGACGCAATCACCCAATCGCAGTGTCACACTGGGCGGGTGAAGATGACCGTAAAAGGACAGGATCCTGCTGCCATCCGGAAAGGTGTGACGGATGATGATGACCCCCTTGTCCCTACCCCACCCATTTGGCTCGGCATAGGTCACAACCCCGTGGCCAATACTGTGAACAGGAACTCCAAAGCTCGAAGCACGGTCCCCAGGCCCCCACCAATCTTCCCCCGCATGGTAACCATAATAAGCATCTCTGAACACACCAAAGTCCTGACCCCCGAAACGAACATTTTTTGCCTCTGGTGGATCGATAGGGAAATCGAGCGTGTCAACCACACCGCACCGCGCGCCAGGTTCGGATGACGGAGTAGATTGCTGAGCTCTCAGTAAACTATCGGTTATGGATATCGGTATTGCAGTCGACGTGGGAGTCGGCGTTATTGTCGGAGTAGCTGTCGGGGGAATGTCCTCAGTTGCTGGGATCGTGGTCTGCGTTTGACTTGGAGTAGTCATTAAAGATGTGGCTTGGAGATCCGTACTTCCGCATCCCGTTGCGAGCGCTGAGATCGAAAAGGCTGCAACCAAAAGAATGTAGCGATCATTCATGATTGTATTCCGATCTCCAACACCAAGAACCTCCCTTTATGACTTGTTAACCGATGATGGAATTGTATTGGATTTGATACGATCTTGTTACTTGACAGCATCATTGGAATGCATCTCAGATGAATCCCAGGCTTCAGGCGTAAACGGCCATCCCAGCTGCCGACAGATTTCCTGCCAACGTTCCTGCATCTCTGGGGCGCATAGAAAGGGTATGAATCCCAACTTCAGGTAGATCTTAAGCGCCGCTAGGCGATAATCCTCCGTATACAGATGGATTTTTCGGAAGCCCTCCTCGATGAATCGCGCGATGACAGCGGCGCTAACGGCTAAGCCTAATCCTTTGCCGGCATGTGTCGGATCACCGGCCAGCCATCCCAGCTCTCCCCCCGAAGGATACACATTCGAAAGCAGGGCCATGGCGCTTGCTACAATTTTGCCACTCGCCTCGTGGATGGCCATAAACCAGCCCTGTGGCAGAATTCTGGGGAGCCATGGCTGCAGCACATCTTCATCCCAGCCAGACCAACCCGCCAGTTCCATCAGTTGGAAGAATCGGGGATGATCTCCGGGTCGATGCGTGCGCAGTGAATATCCAGTAGGAAGCTGGACAGCAGGCGGAGCATTGCGCAAATGTTCCGGCCATACCATCTGTAATTGAGGGGAGGAGTTGTCCTCGGTCAAATGACCCTCCGGCCATATCACGCCTGCGAGCCTATATTGTATGTGGACGCAGGACAATCCGAGGAGCGGTGGGTAAAAGCTGCAAGTTACAAGCTGATGTCTGGCTACTGCTGTCTGACTACTGATCTCTGATCGCGTTATTCCACCTTCGGAAGAGTCACTTGTTCAGCTTGACCGATCGTCTATCCTATCCCACTCATCTGGAAACACGGGATTCTGCCATTCTGGTGGGGGAGACCATCTCTCCCATCCATCACAAAAGGGCGATTGATTTGCCTCCGCTAATCTGATTACCCGCTCCCCTTCTGCTCGAATCGCTTTGGCCTTCTCCATAGAATACAAACCTATCTCGACGGCTTCTTTGAACTCGCCCTCATCCTTCCAGCGCCATTTTGATCGATCAGGGCTTATCACAATATCCAGCAGGTGATCCATCGTATCAAAGCCAATAGATGTTCGGCGCAAGGGATCTTGAAGATCTACATACCAGCACTTCAACCTTGTGTGTTTACTTTCCCACATTGCGTAAACAGCATGAGACGCGCCAGGCGTGACCAGCATCAACACATCCGTTTCTTCCCATGTTCTATCAACAAGATCCAACTTATGGGTCGTTAGCAACTCCATGGGCGTAAGCCGTTTTTCTGGGATCTTGTTAGGTGTGCCGGCACGCCAATACAGTGCAATTAATTCGGGGGAATCCTGAACGACAATCACTGGCAGTACGAACCAAATGATTTGGCGCCACACACCCCGTAAAAGGATGATGTCGCTAGCTGACCAGCGAGAAATTGCGTTCACGTGAGGGACTCCAAAACACATCCAACTTCTAGACCCGCCCCCCAGCCGTCAAAGAATCTATAAAAAGCCAGGAGGCGGTGAGATAAAGCCGCAAGCTTTAGGCTGCAAGCTGCAAGCTACAGGCCGCAGACTATAAGCCACAAGATGCAAGCTACATGCTGATAGCTGATGTCTGACTACTGATGTCTGACTACTGATGTCTGACTGCTATTTTCCCATGATCAAAAGGGCAAATCACTTGGTAAATCTAGGGGTAGATTGAAATCGTACGGATGGATGTTAATTTCGATTTGAAACGCGCCTAATACGGGCCCCATATCAAGATCTAGGGTGTGTCGAATGAGGTGGGGAAGATAGTCGGTTGTCTCCACCCAAAGTTCGCTTGAGACTTTCTCGATGATCCCTGTGTCTGTCAGAATCGTGGGCAGGATACGATTCCAAATCTCCTTATCCTCGGATCGATAACTGTATAAAAAATAAGGCTGCCCGTCTAGTGTGGTTTCACCTTCCGTCTCCCATGTCTCGTTAAGGTGTTTGCCAGAAAAGGGGAGACCCATAACGGGATAGAAGTCACCGGCTTCAAGACCAGATATACCTGCCAAGCTGGCCAATAGCGAGTAAGGGTGTTCCATTGAAACACTCGATGATCCCTGAGCTCCCGGTTGCGATTCAAGCAGCGAGCTTGTCATGGTTAACCATTGATCGTCTAACCATAACCCACTTAAAGAGACCTTATCGCTCTTGATGTAGATTTCAATTGATTTGTCCGATTCAATCTCTCCTTCGATGTTAAACATAAGATACGATAGGGTTTCCGCATCCTGCTCCTGAGTCTCGAATTGGGCCATTCCACTCAGGATGCACACCTTGTTTCCTGTAGGCTCCAAGTAGTTCGCATCAATGTTGACTTTAAACCTGTGTACGGAATGCAGGGCTTGTTGGAGTGATTCTGCGACTGCGTTAGAGGAGATGGGAACTGGTGAAATGGGCTTTGCAACGGAGAGAGATCCGGATGTGTCGATGCCCTTGGCAAACGATATGCTTAGCACCAAGACACATAGAACGGAAAGCGCTAAAACCATCCAGGATATGTGGCCTATCCGCTCGCGGCCAACGAGCTTGCCCGTTTCTGGACAAAAAGATGCATCTCCGGCATGAATTTGGCCGCAGTGTGGGCAGTGCATATTATCTCCATATATCCAACTGCACCGATACCTCGAACTTCTTACCGACTTGCAAAGGTTCCAGTTCTATCCTACAGACTTGCCCCCGACGTTATTCGGTCTCTATGAACAGGATCATTGTAGCTCTCGCAACCCCGTTCTCCATCGGCGTGCCCGCAACGGCAAAATATGTGATCGGATTCGTGTAGCGCTCCCCCTCTTGTTCGAGGGATTCTTGAATCATAGAGGGTATGCTACCTTCGAGCGCAGCTGATAGTCGCCGGATATCTACAAATGTCACAGGCGACATATCACCCGGAAATTCCTGCCATACCTGATTGTAGCGTTCGCTGTCAGCCAGCGAAGGTCCACCTGTGAACAATTCATTGAGCGAACTTGTCGAAGACCCCAACATAAAGTAGCCCTCACCCATGCCGTATGTGAGGATAGTCTCTTCGATTGTCATGTCTATGAGCTCATACAGCGTGGTCTTCTCGGACTCTATTGTCTCCACCAAACCTATCTCCAGCATCGTAATTAGAAACCCGATCCTTTCCGTTACAGAACCGAGCTCTTCAGGGTCACTCGTCTCAGCAAGGAAAATAAAATCTAATGGAACACCAAGCCCCTCTGCTAAGATACCTTCTTCACTTGGCACAATGCCAAATGCCCACTCACCATCGAGCTTATTGAAAAAATCATCAAAAAGGCTAAACCCAAAAGTCATCTCGAAGAGCATCAACGACTCTGTGATGTCCTCCGCCCCCTCCATACTAAGCAAGTTCGTTTGGAGGTTTTCCATGGCCTGATTGATGCCCGAACCGACGTGGTAGACCAATGAACCTTCTGGCATCAACGTTTCTGTCTGCGGCCGCTTCCCTGCATCCTGGTAAGCGATCAGCGTCTCTTCGTCGATATCTTCCGGATCGAGGACAAACGCCAGGTCAACGCGTACACCAGCGTCTACGATGGATACCCCGGCAGCCTCATAGTGCGTCGGCCCGATTGACGCTCCCAATGCCTCAAAGGTATCCGCTTCACCCATGCTCTCAAAGAATCCAGATACCATCTCAAAGATCTGCCCCGAATCCATATAGATGGTCAGCATACGACCCGAAGGAAGCTCGGCGATTGTGTCGCGGAAGGCAGAAGAGTCCGCCAGGGATTCACCCTGCTGGGCATCAATCGCAGCCATGACATCGCTCTTCCCCATACCGAAGATTAGCAGGTCGCCGGAACGACTGAAGGTGTATTGCTCCGGGGCTTTTTGGGCGTCGACATAGTACAGTGTCGCGTCCTGATAGGTCTCTTCAAGAAACTGCTCACCGGTTTCCTCAACCATAACGTCGATCATCTTGTGCAGGAACTCATCAGCGGCCGCAGTGTCTCGAACTTCGATCGCGAATATGATCTCTGCATCATTGAGATCCCCGTAGATATCCAGGTCGAGATCACTCAACCCCATCGCGATTGATTCGCCGAGCCAGGGTTTCACATCATCGGAGTATGTCCATCCCCAACTCTTCTGCATCTCTTTGTCAAGGTCGCTGAACATTTCATCGATGGCGCACGTACCTTCCTCCTTGAATTCATCCGAAAACGCCCAGACGATGGGATTTAAGTCTTCACAGGTGATGTTCCCCAGATCGAGACTTAAATATATAGCCGCGTCGGTCGGGATAGCCTGGGCAGCGATCTCAGCTCTTTTCAAACCGAACACATTCCAGCCAAAGGGATCGATCAGCAACAGGGCAAGCAGAGCTATGACCAACCCCGTAGTTACCCCGGCTGCGATCATAAAGGTCCGCGTGCGATCGGGCGAGGTGGGTTCTTCTGAGGGATACTCATTCATCTTGAACTCCTTTATGCAGAGAATTTCTACTGAGGATTAAGGCCAGGGCTTTAGGGAGAGGGGTGTTCGGCTAATGTGCTCTACCTTTACTTGGACCTCATAATAATACATCCAACCTACAATGGGCGTGTTATGAGCAGAAAGTCGATCCAAGTGTCCTAAGCGCATTTCATTGTCCGCTCGGATTATGGGCCAAGATTCAGAGATGACACCGCTTTTGTCACCTGTCTCCGCTTTTTATATACTTCACGCCATCCTACGAACGCGGACTTCGATTCCCGGTTGCTCACTCAGCAATTCCACGATCTTCGAGGTATCGGTGTCACTGTAATGATAGGGATAAAGGATTTTCGGGCGAATAGTCATTGCGGCATCGGCGACCATCTCCGGCGTCATTGTGTAGGGGAGATTCATCGGTAGGAATGCGATATCGATATCCTGAAGCCCACCCATCTCCGGGATGTTCTCAGTATCCCCAGCCACATATACGCGTTTATCACCAAAGGTCATGATGTATCCATTTCCGACGCCTTTGGGATGAAAGGGTTCCCCATTTTCGCGTTTGTGAACGATATTGTAGGCTGGGACAGCTTCAATCGTCACCCCCATAGTTGTGTGGACATCCCCATTCCTCATCACTATCCCACCTTCGACCTGTTTTGCGCAGGTCTCGGTCAGTATCACCTCCGTTTCCTCCATCCGCACGAACGCTAACGCATCCAGGTCCAGGTGATCGCGGTGCTCATGGGTAATCAAGACGAGGTCAGCTTTGGGGAGCTTTGAATAGTCCGCTACTCTGCTGAATGGATCAACATGGATCATTTTCCCGTTAAAGTTCAGCATCAATGTGCCGTGACCAAGAAACGTGATCTTCAGATCACCGGCAGAAGTTGGTATCACATCGGTCTCGTATTGGTTGTGAGGACTCATTGACCCTCCTCTAAAAAAATTCAGATGTCAGTAGTCAGACATCAGTAGTCAGACTTTTATACTCAGTTATCGGTTTATCGCCACCGATTCTTGTCTACAAATGCATCTAATAAAATTGGATCGATCATTTATCGTTTGCATCTTAAGTCTGAATACTGATATCTGACTACTGACTACTGAAAGTTGACTTCAGTTCTCAGTGTGCTTCTTCAGTACGGCGTGTTTCACTCTCCCTTTCGCGAGCTCTTCCGCCGCCTCCGTTGAGCTGATGCCGTGCTTTTCCGCATGAGCATAGATGTCCTTGAGTGTATTCCCAATCTCAACGATTCGATCTCGCGCTTTAGAAATGTCCCAACCCATACTTTCCGTTGAAACAAGGAAAATGGCTCCACCGGCGTTGATGATGTAGTCGGGAGCGTAGAGGATGTCTCGTTGGTGGAGAGCTTCCCCATCCTGTGACCCTTCGAGTTGATTATTGGCACCGCCGGCCACGATAGAACATTTCAATTGTGGTATCGTCTTAGCGTTGAGGATTCCACCGGTGGCGCATGGGGCAAACACATCACAAGGTTCTCCGTAGACCGCCTCTGGCTCCACGAAGGACAAGCCCAACTCCTGTCTGACTTTATCAATACGCGCTGAATCCAAGTCGCTGAATTTAACTTCACAACCTGCTTCAAGCAGCAAGTGTATAAGCGGTTTTCCCACACTGCCTACGCCTTGCACCAAGATAGAAAGCCCAATCATATCCAAGGAATTGAAACGTCGCTCACAACTTGCCCGAATACCCGAGAATACTCCCAGGGCCGTATAAGGTCCTGGATCTCCCATACCGCCAAAATCTAAGGGACACCCAAACACACCGTTGAAACCTCGACGAATGAGTGCCATATCTGAGGAGGTTGTTCCCAAATCCGGGCCTGTCTCGAAGATGGCATGTAGATCGGCAAGCCACTGCCCATAACGGGACATTAATCCCTCGCGCTGGCTTGGATCAAAAACTTCTGAAATGTTCAAGACGGCTTTACCCCCCCCACGGGGGAACTCAACACCGGCCCACTTGTACGTCATTCCTTCAGCAAGCCGCATGGCATCGAATAGCGCGTCACGAGGCGTAGGGTAAGACTTGAGCCGGGTACCGCCGGTTGCTACTCCTAGGGCCGTCGAGTGTATCGCGATGAACATCCACGTGCCCGATTCTCGATCAAAGCGACTTATGACTGACTCACCGTCCCATGATTGAATGAGCGTTTCCATGGCTTCGGATCCTTTCTTGACAGCGATGCCCTTCCCTTGCTCCTAATTGTGTTCTGAATGATTTAAAACGGGTGTGTGACCATGATAGTAGCCCAACTGATGCATGCGGTTGTGCAGGGTGCGATGTGCCGATGTCAGAATCAATTGCATGCGCTTGTGGGCCACGTCATCGGCCCGCGTGCCGATCGTGTCCATATAGGCCAGCACGCCCTCGATCTGTTCTAGGATGGTGACGGCATCGGCTGCGGCGAGCATTGGCGATCCCTCTATGTTGATCATCACCGGAGAGGAGTGGGCGGCGATGATCTCCGGCTTGTCGGCATAATGACCACGCACCAGCAAAGCCAGCCAGGAGCTCTCCTCAACCTTGACGGACCAATGCCCACTCTTTTCACCTGGCGGCACTGCTAGGCTCTCTCGAATCTCTCCGTTCACAATCAGTTCCACGCGAGACATCGGTATTGTGACACTGGCGACTTGCCACGCCACATCCACCGTGCCCCCGTTGCCCGACATTTCAATGCGGCTCCCCATCGGGTGCCCGTCGATGGCAAATTCGAGCAATGGACCGTACGTTACGAAGGTCTCCGCCCGTCGGACCGCTTCCATCCAGGTCTGATAGGTAAACGGATCACTCGGGTCGATGTGCGCATAGGTGCGCACGGTTCCTACTGCTGTGCTGGCCGACATCTTATCCGTACCACCCACGGCAGCGACAAGGTATCCGCAGTTCAAGTAGCGGTACCAATCTGACAGAGAGTAAGGATCGATGCCGCCATACAAGTTGCCCCAGGACGTCATTTCGAGGGCGTCAACCTCACCGCTCACGATGCTGGCAGCTTGCTCTGCGCGGGGATTCGGAAAGTGCGGCAGGACGACCAGCCCCCCCTGTTCTTTGCATCGCCGCGCCCACTCGGTCAGCAGGACCTCGATGGGATCGCCCAGGGCAGATTCGCTTGGTCCACCGGTCGTCATCGGCGCGATGATCTCCCCGCGATACCCTAACAGAGAGATGTGGCCCAGAACGTGCTGTCGGTTCTCCGTTCCCACGCGCACCAAGTATTCGCCATCACCGCCGGCTTCCTTGGAGCCCCAGGTGGTGTGACCGTCAAAATCGCCGACGTTGGTCACCAACTCTCCCCATTGGCTGGCCAGCAAGTTGACGACATTCACACCTTCGGCCGACCCTTCCAGCAAGGCAGACATCGGGGAGAGGAAATGTACATGCGTATCAGCGGTAACCCATCCCTTCTCGCGCCACGGGAGTAGCTTCTCGATCTCGATTACGATTTCCCGAGTGTCAGATGTCACCTCGAGGACCTCGCGCACTGACCGAATCTCGAACCCCTTGGATATCTCGATGAACACCCTCCCCAGCGGTAAATTAATTGTCGTCTCCCCAGGGATGTAGGTGCAGGGGTGAGCATCAACGGGTTCAGAGGAATCATCTGCCCACAGTCTCGTATGATCAAGATGCATGAAATCCACGCTGTAATCCTCGAACCAGGCCGGGTTGAGGATGCGATGACGATCCACCGGCGCCAGGTATTCCCCTCGTTCACCGTGGACATGCAGCTTTACCGGCACTCGTTTGCCACCACCTCGCTCAACCACCCGCAGCTTAACCCGCTGCGTCGCCGGAGCCACAAATTGCAAGGGGACAGCTTTTTTCTCGCTTTCGACCTGCGACAGGGGGATAACCTGTCCATCGGCGAGGTGGAAACATGCATCGGGGTGGGCGGTGTACTCGATCAGCACCTCGTTCTTGGATGTTTCCGGAATCTGATTGTTGTAGGTTTCCGACCAGGTGTCGTCGGGGTATACCGGGCGCAGTGTCCCTGAGATGACCTGCCCCATGTCGAGCTGGATCTGCTGAAGCAATCCGTTCTCGTCGAGATCAGGAAGGAAGGTCTCTCCTTGCGGTAAGCTCAAGCACGCTTTGCGACGTGTCTCCCAGCGCAGAGGTAACGAGGACGCATCCCCGGCTGAGATTGCTGACACAATAACAAGCCCCGATACGGGCTCAAAACGAACACCGAGGATGATTTTATCCGGGTATGGATTCTCCCACGCCCACAACCAATTGACCCACTTCACATCAGGCCCACTGTCTGGCTGAATGACGCGTGTCTGAGCCCGTCCCCAGTCGGGGGAGAGTTGTTCGTTTGGCGTTCGCAAGGGGTAGGGCTTATGGTGCGCGACCGCCTCAAAGCAGTTCTCGCCCCAACGGCGCTGAAACGCGCCGATCTGATGGCGCCGGCGGATCTGGACGCATTCCTCTGTTCCATCGGCGTAGAGGATCACGTAATCGGCGGCATGTTCGGCAAGTTGCCCTTCCCCGCGCATCGGCGCGATGAATCCGCTGGGGTCAGGATTGGCAGGTCGCAGGTCTGACGTGTGCATGAAGACGAGCCATCGGGTCGTCGTGGGACTCAGTTCGACCGCAACAGCTTGGTCAATGATCGCGATCACATCTCCGATCGCAAAGGTGATGCCCCAACCGATGCAGGTGCCGCTTGGAGCATGCTCCAGGGCCAGGGTCATTTCGTTTGAGATCCCAACATCTGGTAACCCAGAAAGGGGCACGTTGCCCTCGAGGGTCACGTGGGTAAACAAGGATGAACTGGGGCCATCCTGAACGCTAGACATTTTGAAATCCCTCTGCGATTGTATGATTGGCTCCACTGAAAAAAGGTCGACTGCGAGAAGAGGACCGATATATGTGGGGGTGCGGGAGAAGCCCGCGCCCCCTCACATGCCCCTCCCAACTCCTCGAGGTTAGTAGTTTCAGTGTACGCATTGTTTTATTCCATCACCTGACAGCTAGGGCAGAAATAGCACGCACCGCCTAAATACTGCATTTTCTTTATCACGCTTCCACATTCAGGACACGGATTGCCGAGCGCGTTTTTGTCCATGATGCGAACATATCCCCCTCGATGGTTATAAAGGTCAAATTCGTCATATCGCCCCCCTTTTTCCATGACCTCTCTAACTGTGTTCAAGATGGCATCGTATAAGTCGCGCTTCTGATCGTCGCTGAGATCAGGGATGGGATATTTTGGATGAAGGCGTGCTCGAAACATGATGTCCTGAGCAATAGCATTTCCCAACCCCGGGATGATTTGGTCCTGCGTTAGCAGCCCCTTAACACTTTGTTTCTTTTCCGCTGCAAGGTCATCTACCAGGGTGGAAAAATAATCGAGCGTAAATTGGGGCTCGACTGGCGTTGGTCTCATTCCCTGCACATACTTTCTGTGCTGTTCTTCTCCCTTTTCGTAAAGCTCCATCGCGCCCCACATTTGAGTCGTTGCGGTGAAAAAAGAGTCATCTTCAAATCTGAGATGCAAATGAAATTTTTTCGGTACCTTGGACCCTGGAGGATGATAAAGAACCTTTCCACCGCACTCACCAAGCAACAACACATAACCGGGTTCAACGGGAATGAAGAGCCATCTTCCTTTGGCCCAGGCTTCGCCGATTGTCTTTCCTTTCGTCAGCCTCTCAAACTCATCATGACTCCTGTTGTACCAAACAAACTTATGCGGAGAGTTTCCAAGGTGACCACTTCGTATGGTCTTTCCTTTCAGCGTCTTATTCATCTGCTTGGCCAAGGTAACATATTCGGGCAACTCAAACATCTCTTCCCTCCTGAGTAATCAGACATCAGTTGTCAGTAGTCAGATATCAACTGTCAGCCATCAGCTTACAGCTTTAAGCTCTCAGCACTTTGGTTCAGTTTAGACAACGACTTTTACAATGACTATGTTTCGTTGAACGCTACTGTCTGACTACTGACTACTGACATCTGACTACTGTTATCTGACCAGATCCTATAGAGGATGCCAGTGAAGAGTTGTCGGAACATCTATATCCAATTCTCATCCGTCTTTGTCCGCTCACCGCCAGCATCGCCAGTGTTCAATGTCCCGGTTGGCTCGATAAGCATGATCTGACATACATCTTGAGCGACAGGTTTGTGCTCAATTCCTCGGGGAACGACACACATTTCACCCTCTGACAACTCCGTATGAAAGCCTCGAAATTCAATCCGCATGTCTCCCTTGAGTACGAGAAAGACCTCATCCGTCTCGGGGTGGCTGTGCCAAATGAACTCCCCTCGAATCTTCGCTAACTTAAAGTGGTAATCATTCATCTGAGCGATGATCCTTGGAGACCAGTACTCATCAAAGGTGGACAGCTTATCAGCGAGGTTAATTGCTTGAATATCCATCGAAAACCTCTTCATGATTTCCAGCTAATAGGCGTGAGCCTTGGACCGTTCGTCCCGCATGGACGGGACCGTTCGTCCCGCATAGACGGGACCGTTCATCTCCCTTTCCTCTCAAAATGATCAACCACCACTTCATCTATCTTAACCCAGAAGTCCTCTTGTTCCATCCCCAACTCAGAAGCCATCTCTCGCTCTATTGTCTTCGGATCCCGAGGCAACGAAAGCATCCCTCTCAGGAACCCAGGGCGCTTCTCCTCCAAGTACCGTACCAACCAGTACCCACGCATGCCGTGATAGGCGATCGCCTCTCCATCCATACGCGATAACTGGCGATAGGTTGGCGGTACCGCCTTTGGCATGAAGCTACGCATGAACTCCAACGTCTCCCATCTTATCGTCGGTCTTCCCGAGAATCGATCTGTCGTCACAGTTGCTATCCCTTCGTTAAGCCACATGGGCAACCTCAAATGCGCTGAACACGCATGCACCAACTCATGGCAGGTAACGTGCTGCACATTCACCTTCATATCCTTCTCTTCAACAAACATGCGAACTCCGATGCTCTTGTCACTTTGCGCTAACAGGCGCGGTGGTTTAACCCCAATTGCCACTCTCATGCCATACCGCTGGGTCCATGCAGCGCTGTACGGCCACGTCCTCCGAGCACGGAAGCACCAGAACGGCATCGTAACCGCCAATAATATTCGCCAGGGCCAAGGGGCCGATTGAAATACAAACCCCAACCAAGAGGTCATCACGTAGATATGGCAGTTCTCTGGTGGATCCAGCCCCCAGTTCTCCTGAGCTAGTGTGATGGCCTTCTCACAGGCTTGGCTGATCAAATCCGCGGTGTCTTGCTCGCCGGGGTTAAACACCAGAGCAATATTGCCAATGACACTTAATTTCATAAACACAAGACCTTCCTTATCATGCCATTATTCTGTGTAGCATGACGGCTTCGGGTTGAGCAGTCGGGGATCTATACTACCTCTCGTTAAATTTACAGCCCTATTATCCATCACCAAAAGGATTCCGCCCTGCTTCGCCGGTGCGAAGCGAAGCATCCTGTTAAATTCTCCAACGAATGGTTAACGGGCGGAAAATCCAAGAACTGCGAATCGTCTACTTCCTATGGGCTCGATCTCAATCTTTGGCGGTTGGCGTTTGGGCCATGGAGCAAGCTGATTGGATATCAGCCAACGCCCAATGTCTTTGTGGATGAGCTCGCGACAGCGGCTGTCCCAAAACGACTTCTTGGCCACATTAATCTCTAACTCAACCCAATGCCCTCTATAGGGAAGCTCCAGTATGATCGACTTCCAGCGTTTGTTGAAGTATGTGTCCCGGTCAGCAGGGGCCAGCTTCAAACCATAACCCGCGCCGGATGGATTGTGATTGCCGTTGTTCCACGCTGTCGCGATCATTGAAATCTCAAACGTGTTTGCCGCCTGCTAAAGGTTTCGAGTTGCGAAGCCGAAGGAGCCGCTCGCCACGAGCGCCGGCCTGTTCATTTAGCTCGGCTGTATCCTAGAGTTTTGCCAGGTCTCCGGCGAGTAACTGGATGGACCGGCATGTCCCTAATATTCAAGAACTGCGATCTCTTCGTGCCCAGTGAGATCTGCCGGGCATCTGGTTTCAGGATGAGCGTCTTCTGTCCTTGCCCGATCGTCTTTCTATGCCGCTTCGTTGCTCAGGGCCTTCGTACCCCTCATCCCTACCTTTCCTTCTGTCCTCCCCTGAGCGTCTGTCTTTTCCGCTTCGTCGCTCGGGTCCGGAGTAAGGGAGATCTTGAGAATCGCCGTACACCATGCCGACTTGTTTTTGTTTATCTGAGAATTCGCCTTCATCTGCCATTGAATGATCCTTTCTTGTTTTTTAGAACCCAGCTTAGGGCTTTGAGTTGAACGGTCGGAGAATGGGGCTTCGATTGACCCTTCAGCAGCCATCAACAATGTACTATGAGCAATCTATTTTGGCATTCGTCAGCCAATGATGATCTCATCCAAGGCGCGTTTTGGCACATGATGTACGCCTTCCTCATCGCGCCAATACTTGAAGTCTCCATCAGGTCCAACCACCTCAACCACAACTGTCTCTTTGGGTTTGCCGAGAGCCAACACCAGGAGGATATCGCAGTGCGGGGGAATCTCTAAAGCCTCGCTCAACTCCTGCTTCTTTATGGAACCTATGATACAACCCCCTAGGCCTTTATCTGTGGCACCCAGTAGTATGCTCTGCGCTGCGATCCCGTGGTCACACCCGAAAGACTGTTTCAGTTTCTTGTCGCCAAGGATGATGATGTACGCTGAGGGTCTTTCGCCTTCGATTGGACCAGGCCAATCCTTAATGTAGCCGGCCCAGGAAAGATGGGGGTAGATCAGAGCGTTCCTGTGTGCGTCGCAAGAGAGAATGTACTTCAGTGGTTGCACATTGGCGGCCGACGCGGATAACCTCGCAAGATTGACAAGCTCCCTCAGCGTCTCCAGATCAACGGTCGCTTCCTGGTGGAAGCGACGATAGCTCCTGTTTCTCAACACCAAGTCTTCTATCATCACTTTTCCTCTCCTTACTGGGATTATCAGCCTCAAGCCAAGGCGCCAGGGACAAGATGTCGAGAAATCAAAAGGCCTCGCATCTCTGGTCCGTCACGGCGAGTGGCAGGAGGCCATGAACCACTCCTAAAATAGATTAAGGCACACCAATTGAATTTCGGTGCGGAGAATTCGCAGGAATGAGCAACCAAACGTACCTTCCCCCACCACTGGGTGCCATAGGTAGGATTTCGTGAGCATCCCCCTTATCACCGATGAGAAACTCGTACTCAATTTCCGGCGCCGATGTGAAACCGATGATCGGTACTTCTTGAGGACCCGGGCAATCAGCTGTCCAGGTTGGATTGACCCGCTGTTCTGTGATACGAAGCTTTAACTCCCAACCCTCACAGAGCCCAGTTATCTCTGCATGAATATCATATACCCCTTCATAGTTCGTAACCGGACATTCATCGCAGTCTGGACACAAGATCTGGCCATATGTGTAGAGTGTCACATTTACCTCATTTGCAGGTGTTACATAACCATTTTCGTCAACATAGATGGAAAAGTACTGACCGGGTGGTGAAACCATTTCACGCCATGACAGATTAGGAAGATTTACCTCAAATTTGTGATAATAAAGGATATGAAAGAGTGTCTTCTCCCCAGGGCATGGAAGTGGTTCCCCTCCACCCCAGCCGGGATGCAGTCGCGGATCGATCGATGGTTTATCATCGTAACCTGCGGGATCATCATTGCCCAATGATTCCAATTCAGACTCCATCTGGCCCAGTTCTGCGTTATCTAAATTATCGGTTTGCGGGACGTCGCGCGTGGTGCATGAGAACAAGAATAATGAAATCAAGAACGTGAGAACGAGAGATTTTTTGATCCGAGCACCGTGTATGAACAGCATTCGGTGTCCTTGTGAAGAGATCAATTGCTCACTATAACCGCCAAGCAGTCCGCCAAAATGGTACCCAAGATTGGCTGCTTCATAACAGTTGCGAGCTGAGGTTTTGAGGTTCGTTCCATCACCGAAGATCTCGGCAACCCTATCATACAACCGCTTTCGTAAATCGCGCCGCACCCTCCCTTCAGCTTGATCGAATCCCCGATCGCCTCCGACGAGAGGTTAGGCGCTATCTAAGGGTTTTCTCGCGATGGCCATGATTTCCATTTTATCCAGATCAACGGCTGCGCGCTTCCAATGGCCCGCCGTCCCTCCCCAAATGTGCTCGATACGAAATCCTGCGGCGAGCAGCAGCAGGATCAACTCTGAAGGGACAAAGCCGCGCTCTCTCACGATGATGTTCTCTTTTGCGCCCTCACTGATATATTCGTGGGGATATATCTCCTCCAATGTTTGCGCAAATCTTCGCTCATTCTGTTATCTCGTACTTGCTTACTTTAAGATGACCCTTCGATGTTGGCGCCGGTGTTAAGATCAACTTTAGCAAATCAATAAGCACTCCACAATAACATCGTCCAACAACTCTTCCGGCTTTTTCAAGCCATCCCGCTTTTGTAATATCTCAACCTCTCTTGGAGAACCGTCCCCCACTTTCGTCGGGATCCCATATCCTGCCAGCAGCCCTTGATCCGGTTGATATATCGTGTCAGATTCATTTTTATTAACGCTAGCAACTACCACCTGGATTCATGGAATGAATACAGGATCTTTGCCAATTTATCTTTAAATGGGGAGATCCATCAGAACGGGTTGATACCTTCGTCTTTGGAATATCTAACAGCGGTTGAATTAACCCCTTACATTTCGTCAAAAAAACCTCTGACTGCCGCCGCGTACTCCGCTGGGTTTGACATGGCCACAGTGTGTCCCCCTCCTAGAATGACGTGGATCTGGGCTTGGGGGTAGATCTCCAACATTCCCCTTCGACCTCTCTCGGTTCTGAGGTGATCGTTCTCTCCCCAGATAACGAGTACGTCTCCACTCCAACTGCTCTCCTCACCTGACCTGTACGCATATTTCGTCTGTGCATCTCGACTGGTATGAAAGTGGCTCAATATATCTGGCTTAGTTAGGTGTCGCTCAAACAACTCCTTGAGGTATGCTTCCCAAAATGTGCGTTCTGATTCCCGAACGGTTATCACAGACGAAATGGATCTCCTGAAGATGTTCAACGCCATGTTTTCAGGAAGCAGTGACATCAAAGCCAAGAATAGGCTGTTTATAACTTTTTTCCACCTCAGCGCGATCAGTGGTGCTGTACCACTCAAAACGACCTTCTTCACTCGTGACGGATAGCGTCGTATCAGTGCCTGGGCCAATCCTCCACCATAGGATTGGCCTAGGACCAAGACCCCTAGCACCTCTTCCGCATCCAGTATGGCCGCGATTCCATCAACCAATTCGTCCATTGTGGTCAGCGGTGGATAGGTTGGCGCAATCACACGATAAGCATCCTCAAACATCTGGATAAAGCCAAAGGACGCCTCGGCAACCCGCAGCCCGCCAGTCAACAGCAGCAAAGTCTCCGTGCCCCTACCGCACGAAATGTATTCCCACGCTACGCCAGCGACGTTGATATGCTTGCCGGGATGCTCAGAGCGAAACTTGAGCAAGCGTTCTATCTGCTCTTGCGGAACACCCTCATAGCCTCTGTTGACAGAATTCATCATGCTCTATCTCCTCGCAGGGACCTCCCTTTCATCGACGACTCATCTTACGACCGCGAACTGGGTAATGCTGCAAGGATTTTCCAATTTTCGTGCAGCACGCGGCGTCCGATCCAGTGAGAGTCCATGTGCAAAGTTTTTCTAAACTCGCGGGACAACACTTTACCCATCATACTCGTTTTAGCGAAATTACAGGAACGCACTCCGATGAACCTTAATCTTACAGCACTTTCCTGCCAGCATTTATCTTTTCGTTGATTGTGCACACAGCCTGGCGATTGGTTAGGCCGTCGCCTCATCCATCGCCTGGTTCTCTTTTACGATGTCTAAACCCGCATGGAAGGCTTGGGTTATTCTCGCTTGATACTGCCTCACATCCCCCAGCTCAGTGTCGGGGTTCTCCCTCTTTCATGGCCTATCTCCTGATATCGTTATATCTTTATAGCCGCTAAAAATATGCCATCTGTAAGGATGGTAAGTGGATGTTGACAGCCATCTCTTGATAGAATATACTCCTATCATCCATCCCCTTACCATCCCGGTGGATGGTTCTCGGCAAGGAGGAGAGAAGCAATGTCCAAAACCGAAAAAATTACGATCAACATGAGCGTTGTGGATTTAGGTAAAGTCGATTTGCTCGTCCAAGAGGGTTTTTATCAGAACCGCACTGATTTCATCCGGGCATCGATCCGCAGCCAACTCTCTAAACATGAAACTGAGGTGCGCGATTCCATAACCCGTAATGCCTACGTTTTGGGGATTCTAGGCTGCAATCAAGAAAGTCTTATGGAAGACATAGCCAACGAAGTAAGGAGAAAGTATTACGTGGTAGGCTTGATGGTCATCGAGGATGATGTCACTCCCGAAGTGGCCGACAAGGCCATCGAAGCTATTAAAGTTATGGGCGTATTTCGGGCCCCAGAGGACGTGAAAGCTGTGCTATCTGATCGGATTCAATAAACCTGATTGAAGCTTGATTGTGGGGGAGGTATTTCAATTAATGAGTGAAGGAGTTCAATGCTTTGGACGCGCAAATATCCACCGCAAAATCTAAAAACTGGAAAGTACCCTTTTTCACCATCTGGACTGGCCAGGCTTTCTCGCTTTTGGGTAGCCATTTGGTGCAGTTCGCGTTGATCTGGTACTTGACAATCAGAACCGGCTCGGCAACCGTCCTGGCAACGGTCACAATGATGGCTTTGTTGCCGGGCGTGTTTCTCTCCCCTTTCATCGGCCCGTTGGTCGACCGTTGGAACCGCCGTGTAATCATGGTGGTTGCTGATACCAGTATCGCCCTCGTCACTCTCATCCTGGCGCTATTATTTGCGTTCGATGTCATTCAGGTTTGGCATATATTTACGTGATCATGTTCGTTCGTGCGGTGGGGGGGAGCTTCCATGGCCCTGCGATGACGTCATCCACATCCTTGATGGTTCCCAAAGAGCATCTCACGCGCATTCAAGGGGTCAACCAAACCCTAAACGGAGGTCTCAACATTGTGGCTGCTCCTCTTGGAGCGCTGTTACTCGAACTCTTCCCCATGAAGGGTATCGTCGCGATCGACGTGGTTACCGCACTGTTTGCCATCGTTCCGCTCTTCTTTATCCCGATTCCACAACCAGAACGCGAGCCAGAGGAAGGTAGCATCCCGACATCCTTCTTCCAAGATCTGGTGGAGGGATTTCGCTATGTGCTCTCCTGGCGTGGGTTATTAGCTATTCTCATCATGGCAACGATGATCAACTTCTCGCTGTCTCCGGCGACTTCACTACTACCATTGTTGGTCAAAGAGCATTTTCAAGGTGATGCTCTCCAGTTAGGTTGGATGGATTCTATTTTTGGCATTGGAGTGATCACCGGGGGTATTGCTTTAGGTGTGTGGGGCGGATTTAAACGCCGTATCAGAACCACCATGATGGGTCTAATCGGCATTGGTGTAGGCACACTACTCTTGGGATTGATTCCAGGAACAGCGTTTTCTTTTGCGCTGTTGGCGATGGCAATTACCGGGATTATGATGCCGATTGCCAACGGCTCCATCGGCGGGATTATGCAGGCCACCGTGGATCCAGGAATGCAAGGTCGGGTTTTTTCACTCACCGGCAGTGCAGCCACCGCGATGATACCTATTGGATTGGCCCTAGCTGGGGTGCTCTCCGATGCTTTTGATATTCAAATTTGGTTTCAACTTGGCGGTATCGTTACACTTCTGATGGGATTCGTGGGCTTAGCTATACCCGCGGTAATGACTATCGAAGATGGACCAGCAGGAAGATCAGATCAGGAGAATTAATTCTATTTGAAAGATTCTTACTTCTAATTGCCATCATGAAGCGGATGTCAGCCGCACCTTGCTTATATATAAGCAATCTTTCTCCACCTACTGAGAACATTTTTGTAGGAGGATGTACCTCGCTAATCGAAGGACTTGCTTATCCCTCCGCGATACTGCCTTCTGATTTCCCTTTTTAGGATTTTACCGGCACCGCTCTTGGGCATCTCACCAACCGTGATGAATTCCTTCGGCACCTTGAATGGAGCCAATCGGGTTTTTAGGTAGTTCTTCAGGGCGTCCGGATCGATCTGGTGACCTTCTCTCGGAACGATAAATGCGGTCACCAATTCCCCATACTCGTGCTCGGGAATTCCCACCACCGCACATTCCAGCACTTCGGGACGGGTGTATAAGACTTCTTCCACCTCCCGTGGATAGACATTCTCACCACCGGTGATGATCATATCTTTCAAGCGGTCCACGATGTACAGATAGCCGTCTTCATCGATTACGCCTATGTCACCGGAGCGAAACCAATTCCCCCAGAAAGCCGCTTCTGTCTCTTCAGGTTGGTTTAAATAACCCTTGGTCATATTGGGCCCACAAATGCAGATTTCGCCCTCTTCCCCCTCTCCCAGCAAGTTTCCCTCGAGATCTCGGATCTGGACTTCCACCAGATTCACCGGAGTGCCCACCGATCCGACCACGTGCCGGTAGTAATGATTGTACGTGACCATCGAAGCGCTTTCGGTCAAACCGTAGGCCTCGTAAATATCAAGTCCGGTCCGACCTTTCCAATCCCGCACCACTTCCGTGGCCATGCTGGCAGCCGCGGAGAAACAATACCTCACGGAGCCGATCTTTTTCCGCAGGTCTGGAAGTCTCAGCAATCGAATGTAGATGGTCGGTACGGAGTAGAACTTTGTCACCCGATGACGATCGATCGCCTCCAGCACCTTCTCCAGGTCAAAAGCAGGCTGAAGGATCAATTCACCACCGCTGAGAACCGTCGAATGCATAATGTGGACATGGCCGAACACGTGGTTTAAGGGCAGAAAACATAGGGCTCGATCCTTTTCGGTCGAGCGTTCATAATGCGCCACGTTGAAAGCCGACGTCTGCAGGTTTTCGTGCGTCAGCATGGCCCCTTTGGGGATCCCGGTGGTCCCGCCGGTGTAAAGGATGGCCGCGGTATCCTCCCGCTGTCGATCGACCGTTTTGAAGTCCGATGTGCCCTTCTCCAGCAGACGAGCACAAGAAATGTCTCCATGGTCAGAGACAAGCAGTTCTGGGGCGCCTTTCCGATCGTCTCCCAAATCCTCCAATTTCTCGTCGGTAGTAAACAGGATCCTGGGCTCGCAATCGGTTAGCGTTCTGTTGATTTCATCTTTCATCAGCAAGTGCGAGAAGGTCACGGCCACAGCGCCAGCCTTGAGGGCGCCAAAGTAGAAGACCATCCAGGCATAGGAGTTCGGAGCACAAAGTGCCACATGATCACCGGGTTGGAGGCCATAATCGACCAGGGCTGAGGCCATGCGGTTGGCATCTCGTCGGAACTCGGAGAAGCTAACGCTTCGATCTCCATCGGTAACTGCATGGTGATCGGAATAATGAAAGGCTGCATGATCCAAGTTTGCAGCGATGTTCATCTCCTGTTACTCCTTCTATCGGATCAGACCCAACGTCAAGTTGCTACATCTCTTGGTTCCAGACCTTGATCCGCGACTGGGCGATTCACCAGATAAATACCTGTGCTCACCAAAACGAGCGCTAGCAAAAGCAGATTCGTAATTGGCTCGTTCAGCAGCACACCGCCTGCGAGCACGCCGAAAAGCGGTGTAAGGAAGGTGAACGATGCTAGGCGCGAAGCGGGATAGTAGCGTACGAGCCAAAACCAGGCGAGGTAGGTGATGAATGCGACCCAAACAATCTGGTAGGCAAGGCAGCCGACGATCAGCGGTGTAGTCAGGACAACGCCCGGTTCATTCAAGGCCAGAGACCCCACCGGCAGGACAACTGCAGAGACGGCGAGTTGGTAAAGCAGTGTTTTGCTTGGCTTGATCCTGGCGAGAGGACTGGCTTTGATCAGCACGGTAGTAGCTCCCCACAACACCGCTGCCCCCGCGAGCATGATATCACCGATGAGCATTCGATTGGTGTGAAAGTTCAGCGACTCCCTGAACGCGAGGGCAATGCCAGCAAAGGCACAACATAGACCAACGACTTGGATCATTCGTAAATTTTCGCCCGGAATAAAGAGCTGCGCGCCTAGAGCAACAACGAACGGCGACATGTAGAGGAAAATGACGGCGCGTGATGCATGGGTAAATTCGAGGCCCCAGTAAATCAGGAGGAACTCCCAGGCGAAGAGAAGCCCCGCCGCGATTCCCCACCACAGGGTGCCATCCCTCTCCAGGATCGGTTCCTGACGCACTGTCATCCATATCAATATCAGAATCACGGCCCCGATTGACCGAATCCCGGATTGCAGAACTGGAGATACGCCCTGGCTTGCCACCTTGATCGTCACCTGCTGCAAGGCCCAACTGGCGCAAAGTATAACTAATATCGCCATGGCGGTGAGGTCTAGGGTCTGTTTCCTGTTCAGGTCATCAGTCATAAAGGGAACCTTCCAGGGGTGTAGAAAGCCCAATGCTTCCTCTTTGCCGCGGGTGGGCTAAAGTTCCCACTATGCTCTCTTCGACCTTTCCAATTTCAACGTCACAAGATTGTGGCTGTCAGGACATTGAACGTGGATGGTGTCACCTTCCCACCAGGGTAGGTGGCCTCCAAACTGGAAGGTCATCAGATTGGGAAAAATGTCATGATAGAAGAACCCACACAACCCACCAGGATTGTGACAACTGATCTCAAACTCTTCCCCCTCCTGATGGCCAGCGTTACAGTGACCCTTCACCCCGGTTACTGTGGCCAAGACTTTGAACCCTATTCCTGGATCCTTTGCCATTTTGATTGGTCTCCTTCATTTGAAAATACCACATCACCTGATTTACATCCCTAAATACCTAACTCAATAAGCAGTCGTCTGACAAATTCCATTCCGTCGGGTTCATACGCAGGAAGAACCCATGGCATCTCCTGCAACGTCTGTAGAAGGGCA
>Ga0111172_1047_pt1 | contig 23649 bp, 18 predicted proteins | sample DeeMarSWOR324_28_FD_80233 | JGI IMG/M metagenome (GOLD analysis project Ga0111172, IMG submission 80233) | Anaerolineae bacterium SM23_ 63 | reverse complement strand
ATTCATTCCGCATTTTGATCTTGTGATGCATCGATCAAGGGAGTTGCCAAATCCGAACTGTCCTATCCTCACTTCCTGAAGCTAGCCGCTTCCCATCCGGCGCCCAAGCGATACTTACCACCGGGAATGTGTGGCCGGTCAAATGGTAAAGACGCTTTCCATCTATTGCGTCAAAAATACTAATTGAACCGTCCTCGCGCCCCACCACCAAAAGGGATCCATCAGGTGACCAGTCAGCACATCTGATGTTATAACCTCCAAACAGAGAGCCAGTAACGCTTTCGAACTCGCGAACCACTTCTCCACTAAACGGATTCCATATCTCTAAATACCTATTACAGGCAGTTAACAATTGAGTGCCAGTAGGTGACCAAGCGATAGAGCAGTCGCTCTCTCCCTCAAGTTGAGGTCTCAATGTATGGAGCAGCTCAGCCGAACTGACGTCCCAAATATAAGCGACATTTCTGTGCCCAGTAGCCAGCATGGTACCGTTAGGTGACCATTCAATATCTGTCGTTCTGGATGTTTCCATGACATGGATAGATCGACCGTTGCTCGTGTTCATGATCACGAGAAAATAATTCCCTGATTCTTCGCCGGACACCGCAATTTCGGTTCCATCAGGTTTTAAGGAGATCTTCTCAGCGTTGATATCATCGGGGGGCGTGAGATTGCGCATTGGCTGCCAATTGACCGTCTCCCAGAAGATGATTCGATCAAAATAGCCGCCCGCCAATACATAAGCCCCATCTGGTGACCAAACGACGCTCCATGGGTTACGGTTGAGATCAAGCACGCGCAGTTCAGCCCTGCTTCCTGCGTCCCAAATTCGCACTGTCTGGTCCTCCCATCCGCCACTTGAGGCAAGTCTTGTCCCATCCGGCGACCATGCGACACTCGATACCCCGTCTGTGTGACCCCATAATACGGAGGATTCAACTCTGGCAGGCTTAAGAGTGGGAGTTATAACGATCGCAGTTTCCAATGCTTGATCCCCGGTCAATGTATTGGTTAGCGTGATCGTCGGCAAAGTTGGCGCAGGTGTTTCGGTAAAGGTGGGTGTAGAGGTAGGTATTGGTGTATCGGTAGCAGTTTGGGTTGGGGTTGGCACCATACTGATCGGCGTTTCTGGAAAGATGAGCCTCATACCAAGATACCCGAGGACGATGATAGCCCCTGCTCCCACAGCCCCCCACAGCAGAATTCGCTGCCAGGACCAACCATCTCTCCATACCCTATCAACCACCCTGGCGATCATGTGGGTGGGTCTTTGCGGTTCAACAACCTCGTCAACACGTTCTTCCAACCTGATGCTTCTGGGAGTTGCTTCTATCGCTTCCACCTGGGTCTTTTCGGCGGCGCGGACCCGTTTGAGGGTGTTTTCAACTCGCTGGATTTCAGCATGGGCAAACTCACGATCCTCTGGTCCCAGCGCCAGAAACTGCTGCCAGGTCTCCAATGCCTCATCCCACTTTTCTTCTCTCTCAAGAACACGCGCCCGCTCCAGCAGTATCCTCAATCCCGTATCCGGTCTTTCGGGCTTCAGAAGGACCTCTTCTCTTATCGTCTCCTCTGTAACCCGTTCGTGCAGCGCGGTGCGGAAGCTTTCAATGTCGGGGAATCGATCATCTTGTTCAAGCTCCAGTGCTCGGTGAATTGCATTCTCAAGACCGGCAGGTACGTTGGTATTTAACTCACGAAGTGGAGTTACCGCCGTCCTCTTTAATAGACGCTCAAAACTGTCTGTGGGTGGCTGGCCTGTGAGCAGGTCATAAAGCGTTGCAGCCAGTGAATACTGGTCGCTGCGTGCGTCGGTGCGTTGGAGCCCGTATTGTTCCGGGGGCGAGAAGCCAGGCGTTAATCCACGAGCCCCAGTGGTGGTTGTCGTTCCCAGGTCGAACTCTTTCGCGATGCCGAAATCGACCAGCATAACAGTCCCATCTGGTTGTAGCTTGATGTTGGAGGGCTTGATATCGCGATGGATCACTGGGGGATCACGGGTGTGAAGATAGGTCAGTGCATTGCATACCGCATCTGCCCAGAGGAGTACTTCTTCAACCGTTGGACGGTTTTGTTGCGAACGGGTGTGAAGATCCTCTCCCGCGACGTAGTCCATGACCAGGTACTGACGATCCCCAATGACGAAATGATTGGAAACTCTGGGTAAGTTGTTATGACGCAGTCCCGCGAGCAGGATGGCTTCACGCCTGAACTGGCGTTCTGCTTCCGGGCTTGGACTGAGGTTTTCTTTAACCGCTACAGGGAGTTCGAGGGTTTGGTCATAGGCAAGGTAAACAGCCCCCATGCCGCCTTTGCCAAGCTGACCTTCGATGCGATATCGGTCTCGAAGTACCGACCCAGATTTGAGGGCCATGTCTTGATTTTATGCCATGGGGAGGGTGGGGTCAAACACTACATAACAAGATCAAAGGAGAGATTGAGCCTTGCATGCGGTTGAGGAGTTAATTCAAAGCAGTACCCTTAAGAGGTTTACTCATGATAAATGCAGATATTGACAAAAAATCAGGATGGGGGACTGAGCACTTATTAGGGCCCGAAAGCTTCTTGTAACATGTCTTGGATCGCGTCCCAGTTGGGCAGCAGCACGGACGCACCACTGTATGGAACACGCCACATAGTAACCATGTCGAAACCGATGCTGTAGGCGTGTATTCGGGAGGAATCAGATGCGAGCGTGGCTGCCAGCGGGACGAGCGGTAGGATGTCGTCGAGTCTCATATCCGTTTGTGCCAAGGAATCAAATTGGTCGTAGAGTTGTGGCACTCTCGACAACCCATCCAAGTTTAGTACCCGGTTAAAGAGAGCCTTGACCACCTCTTGCTGACGTCGTAAGCGGTCGAAGTCGCTGCTCTTTTTCCGCATCCGAACATAGCATAACGCGGTGTAGCCATCCATTTGGTATAAGCCGGGTGTATAGGTATAGGTCGTAGAACCGCATTGATCTTCTAAGTACGAGCCGACGTATACATAAATACCTCCAAGAAGGTCAACCGCAGTTACAAAACCTGAAAAGTATACCCGCACCCAATAGTCGACCTCTATGCCTAGGTTATAGAGAATGGTGTTCTTCACCATTTCGGGTCCGCCTCGAGGATCGGCGGTATTGATCCGATCCACCCGCCAACCCGGAAGGTAGACGTAAAGATCGCGGGGGATGGAAATCATGGTAGCAGTTCCGGCTCCAGGATTGAGAGAGAGAACGATGATGGTATCTGATCGAGAACCCGAGCGATCGGGTCGATAATCTGAACCGAGGATGATGATATTGACCACATCTTCGGGGAACTCTATACGCGGCTGTGGACGAGGGATCTCGATGGCGGAGGGTTCCACTGGCGCTGGAAAATCTCCCCATGGATTCTCGGAGGTGGGCGAAGGAAGGGGGGTCGGCGTTGAAGTTGGTAAGGCGGTTGGTGTCGATGTGGGGAGCAGTGGAATGAAAGGTGTAGCTGTTGAGGTAGCATTCGGATCGGCCGTTACAAGGGGTCCTATCGAGGCGGACCCGCCTGGGATGAGCGCGCCCGGAACCCAACTGCAGGATGCCAAGATAGCGCAAATGGCCAAAAGAATCGGTTTGGCAATAAAATGCGATTTCAAGTGTCGTTTTAACAGCGATACGATCGTCATCATTCTTTTAGACGCTCAACAGCTTGGTTATGTTCCCGTTGTTCCACCGTTTCATGATTACTAACGATGATTCTGGGCAATACCATTGTTCACACTTTTCTTCTTTCCGTTTGCCCTATCAGATAGATGCAAGTGTTGGACCAAGGCGTTCATTCATGCTAGGGCTGATATACGCTAGAGGGAGCGAGCTTGAGATCGGAAATTACGAAGAATCATGGCCAAGATCTTAATCAGTTCATGCCGTGAGCCCAGTGGGGAATTAAACCATAGAAACAAAGACATTGTATGATACCACTGAAAGGGGTCAATCGCGAGAAGAGGACAGGGGTTGTCTTAAAAGCCATGTCCATTGACAGTGAGAATATCCTATACTACGTGATGACAGGAAAAGATGCTGCAAGCGCTACACTGCTCTGCTGGGTACCGCTTTTGAGACAATCCCCCCTATTACGCCGCTTATCCTGAGCTCACTTTCCGCATGCCGTTGTGAAAAACTACTGCGTTTGAGTTCATTATGGAGGCTGCGAGATCGCATGCTTGTTTTAGGAACGGTGGCTTCTTCATCATTTAGGCGGACTTTGTCCCACCGGCAATAAGACTGTGAAGATACTGCCCTCCCCAACTTCACTGTCGAACCAAACCCGCCCCCCCATGGCCTCGCTGAGTGCTTTCACAATAGAGAGCCCCATGCCGGTCTCGCCAAGACCCTGAATCGGTTCGGAATCCGCCTGATCAAGCGGTTGAAATACCCGTCCTAAATCCTGCGAGGGTATCCCCTCCCCGGCATCCGAGAAGGTGAGCAGGAGAAAATCGGCTTCTTCAGCCGCTTGAAGACGGGCCGCGACGACAATCTCCTCCCCTTCTGGCGAGGCGCCAATCGCGTTATTAAGAAGGTGCACAACAATCTGAATGATCGCCTCCACATCACCGTTGATCAAAGGCATGTCCTCTGGAAAATCCATCCGCAAGGCAATTTTTTTCTCGCGCATGATGGAACTTGCCTTTGTTACCGCTTCCTCGATGCAGTGGAGAAGATCGATAGGCCCGACCGTCGGTATAGGACCGGCTTCTAAGGAGGCGATTTGAAGTAGATTCTCAATAAGGGAATTTATTTCCTTGATGCCATCTTTTATCTGGTTGATAAAGTTTCGCTGTGCTGGACCGAGCATACCGACGGACTCACCAAGAAGGAGTTCGGCGTACTCATGAATAGATGCCATCTGACGACGCAAGTCGTTGGCGATGGAAGCCGCAGCCTCCATATCCATTCCTTCTCCAACGCTTTCTTCGAGGCTGGCTCGTCGTTTCTCCGCGGCGGCCAGACGAGCACGAACTTCATGCAACTCACGGACCAGCATTTGAAACTGTTCTTCTCGTCTTTCCGCATCACCTGAGGAGGGATTATTAGCCCCTTCGCTTAAAGATGCTTTCATTCTCTTGATCTCTCTTTCAAGCACCTGGATTGTCCCCAGGGCTTCCTCGTGTGCCTTGAGAATTGCAGATGGATCATCGGTATGGCTCAATCCCTCCTCGCCTGGAGAAATTTGTAATTGTGCTGTTAGGTCGACAATCCTGTCCTCTAGGACGCTAACCTGATGCAGGGCGGCGATAAAGGGATTATCGTCAGAAGGTGCCTGGGGTTTACCGGGCGTAGTGCTGCGGCTCAGCTGGATGATTCGCTGCGCGACGTGACTGGCGACCCGTTCCAACGCCTGCTGGTCTTCAGGATTCCAAGCTCGATGCGTATACGGGGAGAGCAACATGATGCCACCTTGTACTCCTCCCTCCGTGAACAAGGGGACCAATAACGTAGGTCCGGTGGTCTTAAAATTTAACTTTTCCTGTAGTGTTTGTACATCAGGAGATTTGCTCCCCGCAGGTAATTGAAGGGTGCGGGATTGTGCAAGGGCGGTTGAAATGACCGGGCAAGATTTGCTGTCTAATGCAGCCCCGGGGACGAGTTGTTCTCGAATGAGGTCATACCCGGTAGCGATTGAGAAGCGTCCCATGATATCTGGGGGGGTGAGCAGCAAGCACAACTCCGCCTTTGTGAGTTCCGCAACGCCCTTGACGACGGCGGATGCAAAGTTGGATATCTGGTCAGCGCTGATTAACTCAGAAAGCTCACCCAAGATCAGGAGTAGATCAGCTCCCCCAATTTGAGTTCTTCTCCCTAACAGTTCTGCTTTCACATCCTCATTCTCAGGCTGAGTGAATACCAGTGCTCGGACACCAGCAATTGAAAACAATGGGTAGGCGCTCAGTTCGGCCCACCTTACAAATCCTGCCAGAGAACCTTCCCTTGAGCCCAGCGCGATGTGTAAGGTATAACCGATCGTCAGAATGATAAACCCGGCAAGCCCTAAGCCCCATTGAGAAGGTCGAAAGTTAGATAGAACTACCATGATCAGAATGGCTATACCTAAACCCGTCAAAGTCCAGATCTCATCGGCTAAGGAAGGGTTGAACGGAAGAGGTGTGTCTTGCCCTGTAAGATTTCCGATGGCTAGCAGTAAACCAACGAAACCAAGACCGAGCGTTAATATGACAGCCAGATTTATTAATCGACCTGGTTGAGCAATGAAGAAGGGCCATACGAAAAGTGCCATCCCAGCAAAACTTACATAACGTTCTAGCGCAGGCAAGACCTGCTCCCCATCCAGAAGCGCCTGCCAATCTAGAATGAAGACGGCTAAAAGTGCCAACCTCATGATGAGCAAGCCTGCGGAAACAAGGTGCCATCGATCGGTGAGTTGATTTGATTCTGTCATACGTTGTACACGGACCAGGACGAAGAGCAGTGTGAGGACCAGAACCAGGGTTAGGTGGTAGATTAAACTACCCGGGGCAGACATTAGGAGGGAGGCGGCTTCAGAAAGTATCATCGCGAGCGGGGGTCGGGTGGATTATAGCACGCCATCTTCGTTCGAAGGTGCATGCTCCTCCTTCGAGGGTTCTTCAGGTTCAAATAGGGCTGCTAAATGATCGGCTGCCTCGCGATCGACAACCGCGAGGACCTCGTCCATAACTTCGAACGTCGTGACACCACGAGGAACGACGACTTGGCCTTCACGAATGATGGCTGCGATCACACAATGTTCTGGGAGATCCAAGTCTTTAATCATCCTCCCTAGGACTGCTGCTCCCGGAGGGACCTTCTCCTCAACAAGGGAGTACTTCCCTCGACGAAGCTTGATCAAGGGCATCATATCGCCCAGGGACATCTGTTCTTCAATCAGTCGAGCGAGCACATCCGCTTGGTTTAAAGACACATCCACACCCAATTCAGGACGGAAAAGCCAAGCGTAGCGAGGATTGTTCACCCTTCCGATAACACGCGGGACCTCGAATTCGTATTTTCCGAGCAAAGCGACCGCTAGATTGAGCCCATCATCGTCGGTCGCGGACACCAGGACCTGTGCTTCTTTAGCACCGGCGTGGTCCAGTACGCGCGCATCTAGGGGATCCCCGGTGTAGATAGTCTCGGTAGGGAGTTCGCGGTGGAGTTGTTCAATAACTTGAGGACGATTCTCGATGAGACGGACTTTATGACCCAAGTCAAGAAGAAGAGATGCGAGATGTGAACCAATCCGCCCCCCGCCCACGATGATAACATTCATTGCTATCCTCCCTTTACCCCGATAAGATTTTCAAGCTGAGGTAGATTGGAGGATAAAACGGCGACTACAAGAAGGTCGCCGTCCTTTAACGTGTCATCGGGTTCACTTAATTCCGCGTGACCTCCACGTACCAAAGCAACCGCTTGACAACCACCCTCTACTGAGATATCGCTTGCACGTTTCCCAGCCATGTGGTTGAGGATTTGGACTTCAACCAGCAGCACCTCACCGTTCCCCAAACTTTCTAACTCTGTGACACCGGGATGGGTCAGAAGTTGTTCGATTCGATGAGCAGTCCACGAAGAAGCGATGACGGTTTGCAGTCCAGCACGCTTGAAAGCCATATTGTGGATAGGATCGAAAACTCTGGCGACCACATTGGGAACATCAAATAAATCACAAGCCGTGTGAGCCGCCACAAGGTTGATTTCATCGTTGGAGGTGACAGCGGCAAATCCGTCAGCTTTTTCAATCCCAGCTCGGCTCAAAACATCTTGGTCTCGGACATCGCCTTGAAGTGTGCGGCCTTGGAATTCGGGTTCCAAGCGTTGGAAGGCTTGGGGATCTCGGTCGATGATGACAACGGTGTGCCCTTTCATCGCAACAGCATTGGCAAGTTCCGAGCCCACTCGACCACAACCAGCGATGATCAAATTCATCATGTCGTCTCCTCGTTCGGACTGTCTGTCAAATGATAGGGAACATCGATCACGATATAACCTCGTCGGAATAGCAGAGCTAAGCGGATCATCCAGGCGGATTGATTGTGGAGTAAATTCCCCCACCATCGTGAGGGAACGAATTGCGGTAAGACGACGGTGATAATGTCGTCCGGTTGACGTTCCGCCTCGAGCTGTTGAAGGTAATCTATTATAGGGCTAAGGATCGAGCGATACGGCGAGGGTAGGCAAACCAACCGAACGCCATCGCCCCACTGCGACCACTTCCGTCGTACTTCCTCCCCCTCGGTCGCAGATGTCTCAACGTAGACCGCGGTCACATCAGGTGAGAGCGAACGGGCAAATTCAAGCGCCTTCAAGACACCACGGTGCACGCCACTGATGGGCATGATCACCTGTGGATTACGCATGCGATGAGGCGCGCCGTAGCGCTCAAGCGAGAGCTGAGCCGCGACCTGCTGGTAGTGTCTATTGATCCTCAGCAAGACCAAAACGATTGCGGGTATCAATAGGACGACGATCCATGCGCCTTGGGTAAAGCGCGTGATAAGGATGACCATAAACACGGCGAAGGTAGATGTACTGCCGATGCTGTTGATGACCGCGTTTCGAAGCCATCCCCCGGATCGAAGCCGCAGCCATCGCCGTACCATGCCCATTTGGGACAAGGTAAAGGAGATGAAAACACCTACCGCATACATGGGCAATAAACTGTGAGTGTCTCCTTTAAAGAACAGGATCAAGATCGATGCTGCAATACCAAGGAGGGTGATGCCGTTGGAGTACACGAGCCGATCGCCCAAGTTGCCCATTTGACGAGGCAGGAAACCATCCCGGGACATGAAATAGGAGAGCCGCGGGAAATCAGCAAAAGCCGTGTTGGCGGCAAGAATCAGGATCAGCGCGGTCGCGATCTGTACCACTACGTAAAGGGGTCCGTATCCGAACAAGGACCGACCGATTTGTGATAAAACCGTTTCGGCATGATTGGGGACTGCACCCACCTGACTGGCGAGAAAGGTAATTCCCAAAAACATGATGATGAGAATGGCGATCATGGTCAGAAGGGTTTTCCCGGCGTTTTTGGCTTCCGGAGGTCGAAAAGCCGGCACACCGTCGCTGATGGCCTCGATGCCTGTCAGGGCTGTACATCCTGCCGAGAAGGCTCGCAGGACGAGGAAGAGGGTGACACCCTGGAGCGCAACATTGGTGTGCATCGGTTCGTTGATCTCAACTGTCGGTAAGCCACCCATGAACAGCCAACGGATCAAGCCATAAAAGATGAGAGAAAGTATCCCAAGGATGAAGATGTACGTCGGTACAGAGAAGATCGAGGCCGATTCACTCGTCCCTCGTTGATTGATAACCGTGACGATCGCGACACCAACCACAGCCAGGAGTGCCCGATAAGGGAAAAGAGAAGGCAACCAAGAAGTGATCGCCGCAATACCGGCTGAGATACTCACGGAGACGGTCAGGATATACGAGAAGAGCAACGCCGCTCCCGCGATCAAGGCAAACACAGTTCCCAGGTTGTCTGAGGCAACAATATAAGCCCCACCCCCTTTGGGATAGGCATGTATCGTTTGAAAGTAGGAGAACCCCACGATGATGAGCAGCGTGGCGATCGCCAGAGCAATTGGGATGGACAGATTGAGCGCTGCGCTGCCGGCGGCGATGAGGACGAACAGGATCTCCTCGGTGGCGTAGGCGACGGAAGAGAGCGCATCCGAGGAGAAAACGGATAACGCTTTCACCTTGGTCAGTTTCTCGTGGACGATCTGCGAGGTTGCGAGGGGGTCTCCCATAAGCATCCTTCTCAGGGAGAAAGACCGTATTCGCGCATCGCTTGAGTCGTTGTTTTCCAATCCCATAGTTGTGTCTGTTGAAAAATGATCCGCTCAAAGGAGGAAAAAATAAACTGTATTTGTTGTGGGCTTCCGCCCACAACATACATCTAGCTCTCCATTTCTCCCTTTTAAGCTCTCTTAGCTATCGTGCTTTGATTGTACACCAGCATCAGATCGTCAGCTTCGGTTCCTTCGATCGGAGTTGTCGTTTTAATTTACAGGAAGAGCAAAGGGGTTTTCTGCAGTTGATTACCCGCCGCAAAAAAGCCCTCTCCCCTTTGGGGAGAGGGGAGAGGATTTAACTGCGGTTTATCGAAGCTAAACAACCCTTTGATTCTTACCTTGACATTCCGTAGGGGCGGGGTTGCCCCGCCCCTACCTTCTAATGGGATTCTGTGGATACTTGCAAGTTCCACCCTCTCCCTTTTAGGGAGAGGGCAGGGGTGAGGGTGGATTATCCACGAGACAAGCTCCCATCACCCTAACCCTCTCCCCACAGGGGAGAGGGGATTCACACCCTATCCCTTTTAGGGAGAGGGATTGACATTCCGTAGGGGCGGGGCAACCCCGCCCCTACCTATTAATGGGATTCTGTGGATACTTGCAAGTTCCATTCTCTCCCTTTTAGGGAGAAGGCAGGGGTGAGGGTGGACTATCCACGAGACAAGCTCCCCTCACCCTAACCTGATCCCCACATGGAGAGGGGATTTTCATCATCTCCCTACTCAGATCGACAGCATCCCGACGTGTTTAATTAAAAATTTGGATGCACTCAATCAGCTTTTTGAACTTTATTCTGGTTGTTTTAGACGAGGAGACAGTTCGTTATCTTTGCTGTAATAATGGCCTATTGGGCTCCCGGTTGGAACGATGGATTTCTGAAGGACGCGCTGCTCACCGATGAGAGGTGCTCTGGAAGGGATCCTGCTGCTCTTTTTTAATTGCCCATTGCTATAATCAACGATGCGGATGGCGATCAAACCATAAACGAGCGTAAGCCAAAATGTGATCCCACGGTAAGCAAGGGAGATGGCCGCCGAGGTCGCCAATGGTATCTGAAGCGCATTGAGGTACACGATCATGGCACCTTCAACGAATCCAACGCCGGAGGGCGTCACGGAGGCGATGGTGAATACGTAGCTCGTGCTGAAGAGAGCGACGAGTGTGTATGGATTCAGCGGGGTGTGGAAAGCCCTCGATACGAGGTAGAGGATGGTCATCAGCCCGGCTTTTCTGCTTAGTGCCAGCAGAAAAGGAAGAAAGAGACGACCCGGAGAACGCCGGACGTGCTGCAGTCCTTCCGCAAAATCTCGCGCGAAATCTTGAGCATCTGCTTGGTCGATGACTTCGCGGCGCAGGACGGGACGCAAGGCTCTATTCGCGATCCCCGCAAGCCATAGAACCGCACGTCCCAATTTATCCGCCGACCGTATTCCAAGCAGGGTCAAGAGGACGGTTATCCCCGCGATCGACATTGCAACGATCGAGGCGGTGATCAGAACTGCATCCAGTACCCCTCTGTTCGCCAGGATGATCGTTCCTGGGAGCAGGACGATCAAAAAGCCCAGGTAGTCGTAGACCAGGTACAACACGGCTCCGGTCGACACCCTGGCTGCCCGCTTGCCGCGTTGCTTTCCGTCTGAGATGAGGACCGCAAGCGCTCCTAGACCGTAGCTGGGTGCGACGACGTTCACGAAATTCGCCGCCGTCGCAAGGGGGATCATGTGCCGCAGGCGTTCACGGACGCCCACCAAACGATAGGTGGATTGAAGTGCGGTTGCGATGTTGACGAGCCACAGGAACTGAACGCCAACGGCTGCCAGCAGCCACCGCCAATCACCCTGGCTGAGGATGTTGACGACCGACTGCAGCTCAGCAAGGTGCGTTCTGATAAAAAGGATCGCCAGGATCAGAACGAGGACATACAGCAACTTACGCAATTTTGACTCCACAGAAAAAGGTCGACTGCGAGGATAGGACCGGATGTGGGAGTGTCGGGGTCAACCACATCGCAAGATGTGTCTCTCCCCACGTATCGCTTTTTGTCATTCCAATGGCCTCATTTTTCTCGGTCTCCTCCAATATGTATGGGAAGTTGACATAACATACAAAGCTATGGTTGTGTATGCATCAAATGCCGGTGCATCACACCCGTCGTCATGTCATTCCGAGCGCAGCGAGGAATCCCTATGATGGTTCTTATATTAAGCTGCATCGTGGGAATCCCTCGACCAGGTTCCTTGAAAACAGTCTATGGACACGGCGTTTCATGATGTGATGATGGCTCCTCACATTAGAGATGATTTCTATTTGGCTCTGTTCAAGTATGGATGGGCAATGAAGCGAAGCTGTCTGGAGTGTCAAGCGCAATTCCGCTGACGGAACGATCAATGCGTTTCAACAGGCCGGTCAACACACTTCCCGGTCCCATTTCGATGAAGGTCGTGATGCCATTGTCAATCATCATCCGGATCGATTCGGTCCAGCGTACTCTAGAGACGAGCTGAAGGTGAAGTTCGTTCTGTACCTCGGCGGCTGACAGCAGCGACGCAGCATTGACATTCCCGATGATGGGGATCTGGGGGCGATGTATGGTGGTCGCTTCGAGCGCCTGGTAATACTCCGCCAAACTGTACTCCATGATGGGTGAGTGCGAGGAGATGCTGATCGCAAGGCGCACGACCTTGCGAGCGCCGATCTCCACCAATCGCTCGCTAGCCATGGAAAGGGCGGTCAGCTCACCAGAGATAACGACCTGACCGGGGCAGTTATCGTTGGCCACCCAGACGCCGCCCTCTTCTTCGGCTGTAACTTGGGTACAAACACTCTCCACTTCGGGCACAGATAGGCCTAATACAGCTGCCATCCCACCCGGCTGTTGTTCTCCGGAGGCTTTCATCGTCCGTCCTCGTTCTTGCACGAGACGTAATGCATCCGGAAAAGAGAGCGCCTCAGCGGCGACCAGTGCGCTGTATTCGCCTACGGAGTGACCGGCGGTGGTCGCAGGTTTGAAATCGGGAAAGTGGTCCCGAAAGGTTCGCAATACAGCGATGGAATGGGTGAGCAACGCCGGTTGGGTGTAATACGTGTCATTGAGAACTTCCACTGGGCCATCCCAGCAGATTTCGGAGAGGGGGTATCCTAGGATCAGGCCAGCTTCACGGAAAACATGAGCAGCGACATGCTCCTTGAGGGATAAATCCCGTCCCATACCAAGGGTCTGGGATCCCTGGCCGGGAAAGAGAAAGGCGGTCTTTTGTGGATCGAGTGTCATAGGAATCAAGAAGGCCGTGGTAGAACACGGCCCAAGCGTGGGTTCAGCGCTCGATTTCGATTACTTCACGACCAGCGTAGTGGCCACAGTTTGGACAGATGTAATGGGGCAGGTGCTTTTCGCCACAATTCGAACAAACGACCAAATGGTTCGGTTTTAATGAGTCATGGGTACGACGGCGATCCCTTCGCCCTTTTGAGATTTTTCTTTTCGGTAGCGGTGGCATACTTCCACTCCTCGGTTCTCGCACAATACGGCCTGCCCAATGGGCAGGCCGAAACATTATATCAGGCAGTGGTTGACTGTCAAGGTGTGAGTGTTCTATCACGACGAAAACGGCGGATCTTAAGACTGACAGTCATCCTGGGCCTGCTTCGTCCTGAGCTTGCCGAAGGATCGAAGGGTGACTGTCGGAGGATGACGCAGCGCTAACAACGATCTAATACCACCCGAACAATTCCCGCTTTCTGTCCTCTATGTTATCCCCAGTAATCTCCATATAGGCCTCGGCAAACTGAACTTTTTCTGAACCGTTACCAAATATCGAATCACGGTAGTACTCAACCATGCCATCAAAACAAGAGAGATTGCACCAAAACGCGTGCTTTAGCCTCTGGATAGATGCATCGGCTTGCTGAGCGTCTCCATAGAGTATTACATCGATTGATTGGGCAACAAATCGAGAAGAACCCCAATTGGCGATGCCTGGGATAACTATTGCGATGATTATGCCCAGTGTAATGGATAAAATGAGGGATGGTTTGGGTATTCTGTTTTTAGCTTGGCGAAGCGCCCTTAGGCCATTGCGGAAGAAGACCAGTGAGGTAAGGAAAGGGATAAATCCGAGGAGTCCAATTCCGAAAACCAGAACACCGAAGACAGAGTAGGGAAGGATCAGAAGTCCTATGAGCAAGGCTACAAGCGCACCTGACAACAATACACCTGCCACGAAACCGCCCCCCACTCGAAGCCATTTCCCCCATGACAATTGAAGGATCAACGTGAGGATACCTATTCCGGCGCCAAGATAGGCAAACAGATAATATTCCGCCAACACACCGCCGAGTGAGGTGGGTCGAATGGTTGAGGTGCGTTGAAATACAATTGGATCGAATAAGAAACAAAAAACGGGACCAATAACCCCAAACCAGGCAGAGAAAATAAGCTCGCGCGTCGAAACATCAGGCTTACTGTACCCCTGCAAAAATCTTGCTCTGGTTTCCTTTACGCTCATTCCTCTATTCCTATATACAATAAAGTATTAAAGAATATACGGAATAATAATTTCCTAAAGAGTTATAGTCGTCCCAGATTGTATGAGCCATGAAACTTTGAGCGATGATCTGTGGCTCTCCCTAAAGAACATGAGAAAAGCCCGACCTTCTGCGAAGTCGGGTCTATTTCTTCGATGTGTGCGCCTGGCTACCCACTACGCCATGGCTCATAAGATCATTTATTCCAGTATATGTGATGTCATCTCAATGGATCTATAGGATGTTGAGGTGAGATTCGCATCTTATAATAAAATCCTCAAATTATTCTCCTTCAAACCCATTCAGGGTGTGTGATGAGCCCTTTGGGGTGATAAATCACGATCTCCACCTGCCTTCTAGACGCAGTTATCGGTCAAGGTGAGCTAAATACAGAGAATTTACGCCCGGCTCCTTCGCCCGTTATAATGAGGGACATGGACACACCACATTTGACCCACGTAGACAAAAGCGGGAGAGCGCGGATGATCGATGTCAGCGGCAAACCGGAGAGCGAACGCTGGGCCGTGGCGCGGGGGTCGGTCGTGATGAACCGTGAGACCCTGGAGGTCGTCAAAGCGGCCGAATTGAAGAAGGGCGACCTCCGTTCGGTGGCCGAGATCGCCGGCGTGATGGGCGCCAAGCGCACCTCGGAGCTCATCCCACTCTGCCATCCCCTCCCATTAACTCAAATTGAAGTCCAAGTTGATCTGTCCGAAGACCTGCCTGGTGCGAGCATAACCGCTACCGTGCGGACCACAGCCAAGACGGGGGTCGAGATGGAAGCCCTCACCGCCGTATCCGTGGCCGCCCTGACGGTGTACGATATGATCAAAAGTGTCGATCGAGCGGCTCGTATCACCGACATTCGATTGGTCGAGAAGGGTGGGGGGACGTCCGGAGATGTAATCCTGGAGCGGTGAAGGTATGGAAATCAGGGTGCTGTATTTCGCCACATTGCGTGATCATACTGGCCTGCGCGAGGAGCCCCTGCATCTTCACGAGGGTGCCACAGTTGAAGATCTGAAGTCGCACCTCCGAACGCGGCATAAAAAGCTGGAACAAGCTTTGGATACAGCGATCGTGGCTGTAAACCGGGAATTCGCTTTTCCGGAGGACGAGCTTCACGAGGGCGATGAGGTGGCGCTCTTCCCACCGGTGAGCGGGGGAGAGGGCGAGCCTGGACCCACGCTCTTTCACATCACCGAGGAAACGCTTGATTTGAATAGGGTGCTGGATGAGATCCTGCTCCCCACCTCGGGCGCGGCCTGTGTCTTCACCGGTGTCGTGAGGGCGCGCAGCGAGCGCGAGGAACAGCGCGAGACAACCGCGCTCGAGTACGAAGCATACCAACCCATGGCAGAGGAGAAGCTGGGCCAGATCGCAAATGAGATCCGAGAGCGCTGGCCCACGGTGGAGGGGATCGCGATCGTTCAACGCATCGGCCGCCTAGAAGTCGGCACCCCCACCGTACTGATCGCCTGCACCGCGGCGCATCGCGATACAGGTGTTTTCGAGGCGGCTCGCTATGGGATCGACCGGCTGAAAGAAATCGTGCCCATTTGGAAGAAAGAGATCGGACCCGGAGGAGAGGTCTGGGTGGAAGGGGAATACCATCCGGACGAACGTGATGTAAAAGCGTGAGAACCCCAAGTTCGGCAGAAGAAAATAAGGAAGTAACCTGGCCATTCAGCTGCGTTGGATGCGGGCTAGCGTATCCAACATCGGGTTTGCCCTACCAATGTCCAAGCTGCGGTGGGATCTATGATTTTAATCGGGGATTGGATTACGCGCCTCTCGGACCACCCCGACCTGGATATCGAGGGCTGTTCCGCTTCCGGAGCACCCTTCCACTGCCCTCGCATGCGGAGCTGATCAGCCTTGGAGAAGGTGAAACCCCGCTTGTCGATCTCGAGATCGAGGGACGGAGGGTCCATTTCAAATGTGAGCATCTGAACCCAACGGGTTCTTTCAAGGACAGGGGTAGCGTCGCGTTGGTGAGTGCTTTGACCGTGATGGGCGTAGAAGAAGCGGTGGAGGATTCGTCGGGCAACGCTGGAGCTTCCTTCGCTGCCTACGCTGCACGAGCAGGCATTCGTGCGAAAGTGTTTGTGCCATCCTACGCTTCGGGTCCGAAGCAGGCCCAGATTCAAGCCTATGGTGCGGAGATCGTTCGCGTCCCGGGTCCGCGATCCAAGGCAGCCGAGGCAGTCCGATGCGCGGCAAATACGGGGGCGGTTTATGCCAGCCATGTCTACCTGCCTCATGGGATAGCAGGTATGGCGACGGTCGCATTCGAGATCGTGGAGCAACTTGATCGAAGCCCTGGAGCGGTGATCCTCCCCGTGGGTCACGGTTCATTATTATTGGGCATCTATCGTGGTTTTGAGGCTATGGTCGAAGCGGGTCAGATCGATGTCTTGCCTGCACTCATCGGTGTTCAAGCGCATGCATGTGCGCCGATATGGACGGCCTATAACCAGGGGGCGATGCAATCAGAGCCAGTGACGGAGGGAGAGACGATCGCGGAGGGCATCCGCATCTTGCAGCCCCCTCGAGCGGAAGCAGTACTCAGCGTGCTCGGGGGATCTGCTGGTAGGATGGTTGCCGTGGATGAGGAGTCGATCCAGGAAGGGCGCAACGCGCTTGCAAAGCGCGGGTTGTATGTAGAGGCGACATCTGCTGTCGTCTGGCCGGCACTGTTGATGACACTGAAAGATCTCATGGATCCCGTTGTGGTTATTCTTACAGGTTCAGGCTATAAAGATTCATAATTTCCTCCCGTTTGTGGGAGAAGTAGACATAACACACTGTCTGCCTGTGTTTATATCAAATGCGAGTTTATCTTATCCACGATCATGTCATTCCGATGCGTTTTGCGCCGAGGAATCTCTATGGTGGTTCTTAGATGAAGCTATATCATAGGGATTCCTCGCTGCGCTCGGAATGACATAATGGTTGAGTATGAATATGGCTTCATCAGAGATGGTCTCCAGCGTCAGTTCAGTGTTCGCACATCGAATAGGCTTTTGTTGTTGAATACCGTAACAGGGATACGGTGTTTACGACCCATCAGAATACGAGAGCTAAGCTATCCACACTGTATGGATGAAATCCAAAGCTTATAATCTATTGACATTTGCCCAGATCGTTGGGGATGAGGTGTAGGGGAGGAACGCAATCATGGATCGTCGTGTCGTGGTCACAGGCATGGGGACCATCAATCCACTCGGTTTAACAGTTTCCGAAACATGGGCAAATGCCCTCAAAGGTGTATCGAGTGTTGGGCCAATAACGTCCTTCGATGCCTCGGATTCACCCATCCGCTTCGCTTGTGAGGTCAAAGGTTTTGAGCCGGGCCTTTATATGGATGAACGGAACGCTCGCCGGCGCGATCGCTTCGAGCAATTCGCCATCGCTGCGGCCCAAGAGGCTTTGAAGCAAGCAAAATTCTTCGTTGTAGAAGAAAACGCCGGTCGAGTCGGGGTTGTGGTTTCTACAGCCGTAGGTGGATTGAAAAGCCTGTTCGAAGGTATTCGTTCTTTGTTGGATTCGGGTCCGAGTAAGATTAGCCCCTTCGTCGTCCCTAAGTTCATGCCCAACGGCGCTTCAGGGATGATCGCTCTTGAAATTGGGGCTAAGGGACCATGCTATTCCGTTGCCTCGGCGTGTGCCTCTGGAACAGATAGCATCGGCCAAGCGTGGTCGATGATCCGTTCTGGAGTCATTGATGCATGCATCGCCGGGGGATCCGAGGCGACGATCAACAGTGTTGGGATTAATGCCTTCGGTCGTTTGAGAGCGCTTTCACGTCGCAATGATGATTACTCGAAGGTCCCTGCTCCTTTTGATAAGGATCGTGATGGATTGGTCATGGCTGAGGGGTCAGCAGTTGTCATCTTGGAAGATCTGAATCATGCGAGGGAGCGGGGGGCGGAGATCTTAGCTGAGTTGGTGGGCCACTCCTCCACGACAGATTCCTACCACATCACTGCACCCGATGAGAGCGGCGCAGGGGGCGCGGCCGCGATCGTTGGGGCTTTAGGAGCTGCGGGGCTTCAGCCTGAGGAAGTGGATTACATCAATGCGCACGGCACAGGGACAGTGCTGAACGATGTCGCAGAGACCCGGGCGATCAAGGCGGCTTTGGGTGAGTATGCGTATAAGGTCCCGATATCTTCAACCAAGTCAATGACGGGACATATGATGGGCGCGACGGGAGCGCTGGAAGCCATCTTCTGTGTACAAGCCATTCGCAATGGCGTAATACCACCGACGATCAACTTGACGAATCCGGATCCCGAATGCGATCTGGATTACGTCCCCAATGAAGCCCGTCGTCACGAAGTCCGAGTCGCCCTCAACAACGCCTTCGGTCTGGGGGGACATAATGCGGTTCTAGCGCTGCGGGCATTCCAAGACTAAAATTAACCGCTTTTGCAGAATAAAGAGCTCGAGGAACGCGGAGAACTCAGGGCTCACGTCTTTTGACGTGCTGTAAATTGTGGGTAGAATATCACAATTTCCAACACTGTCTGAGATAATCAAATGCCTCTGGGTGCGCGGCGTTCCCCAAGGTCGTGGTGAAAAATGAGATCTGATGTTTTTGCCCAGAAAGCGGGATTGCAATTTGCTGATGTCGGTTTGTTGCAGCGTGCGCTTACGCACCGTTCGTATGTGAACGAACATCCTGAGATCCTTGAAGATAACGAACGGCTTGAGTTCCTCGGAGATGCGGTGCTCGATTTTCTCACCGGCGCCTGGCTCTATAACCGGTTTCCCGAGATGGATGAAGGTCAACTCACGAGACTACGATCTGCGCTTGTGCGAACGGAACAATTGGCTGCTTTTGCCCACGATATCCATATGGGACAGGTACTGTTACTGGGGCGTGGGGAGGAAGCCACAGGAGGGCGCGAGCGACAAGCCCTATTATGCGGCGCCTTTGAGGCTCTCATTGGTGCCATTTATCTGGATTCGGGATTAGATCGTGTGATGGAATTTATGGAACCACGCCTTGAAATTGCGGCAGAAGCGGTGCTCGAGGACGAGTCCCTTTTTGATGCGCGCAGTCTGCTTCAGATATGGGCGCAAGCCAATATCGGAGAGACCCCTCGCTATCGGACCGTCAGCAGCCATGGCCCTGACCATGAGAGGGAATTTGTCGTCGAGGTGAGTCTTCAGGGTAAACCATTAGGAGAGGGACAGGGTCATAGCAAGCAAGAGGCTGCTCAGAACGCCGCATCAGTGGCCCTTTCTCAAATCGAAGGCCAAAAGCTTTGGTTTGATATCTAGACATGGACCGATTCGAATTATTAGCTACCCGACTGAAATCACTCGAGCTGCAAGGGTATAAGACCTTTGCCAGTAAAACGCCTTTTGTATTTGCACCGACGATCACGGCGGTCGTGGGACCGAACGGTTCTGGTAAATCGAATATCGCTGACTCGATTCGTTGGGTACTGGGCGAGCAATCCTACAGCCTCCTGCGCGGAAAACGAACCGAGGACATGATCTTCTCCGGTTCGGAAACTCGCCCTCGAGCAAGCATGGCCTCGGCGACAATTACCTTTGATAACAGTGATGGTTGGTTACCCATTGACTTCACAGAGGTTACTGTCAGCCGACGAGCCTATCGAGATGGGCAAAACGAATACATTCTCAATGGGCAGCGCGTACGGCTGAGGGATGTCCAAGAATTGTTGGCAACCTGCGGGTTAGCACAACGAACTTATAACATTGTTGGGCAGGGGTTAGTGGATGCGGCGCTCTCCCTTAAAGCCGAAGAAAGACGTCGTCTCTTTGAAGAAGCTGCCGGGATCGGGTTATACCGGACACGTCGAGAGGAAGCCCTCAGGCGCTTAGATGCCACACGGCGAAATTTGGAGCGAGTGCGGGACATTCTCGCTGAGCTTCGACCGCGCCTGCGAAGCTTGGAACGTCAAGCCGAGAGGGCAGAAGCTTACACGCAGGTGCGAACGGATCTTCAGGAAGCACTCCAGGTTTATTATGGTTACCATTGGTATCACCTCCTGGAGAAGGTCAAATCTTCGCGGGGGGAGATTGAACGAAGGACTCTACTGCGTGATAAGTTGCAGGAAAAACAGGCAGCCGCCGAGGGACAACTGACAACAACACGCAGACGGATTGATGAACTTCGATCCCAATTGCACTCTCTCAGCCAGCAGGTTACGAGCCTCTATCGGGAGCGGGAAGTGCTCGGCAAACAATTGGCGGTCGCTCAAGAGCGCTTGCGATGGCTGGGTGAACAGGAATCACTGGCGCGGTCTGAGGTGGCTTCCCTTGAGGGTGTGCGTGCAGGGATCCTCGAAAAGCTAACTGAGGTGCGAGAGGAAGGTGATACAGTCCGTCACGAACTAACCCAAGCTGAAGCCTCTCGTCAAGCATTGCTCGAGACCGGCGCGAACGAAACCTTAAATCGCGAGAGCCTGCTCACTCGCACGAGGCAGACCAGGAAGGCCCTGGAAGTGGTGGTCGCTGAAGAGGCTGCTGGGCTGGCAAAGGTGACCCAACTACGGGAGCGTCTAGGAACTCTTGAAACAAAACGAGCGGGATTTGGTCTTGCCGTCAATAAGGCAGCGGCGGATCTGGAGAAAGCGCGTGGTGAGGAACATTCCGCCCAGATGATCTATGAAAAAGCAGTTCGAGACCGCCTTGACGCTGAAAACAGGGAGAACACACTTCGTGAGCGACTATCTCAACTGGTTGATACACACAATCGCCACTCATCTCAACTCTCGGAGCTGAATGCCAGGCGAGCCGGCTACCAAGCGCAATTGGAACTGCTTGGCGAACAAACGGACGGTATTGATCGGATCGTTGAGCGTCTGACGAATGCAATTCAGGATGGGCGTCTGAGAGGGTGGGTCGGGCGACTGGAAGAGAATCTGGATATTCCCCTTCAGTATCGGACAGCGATCACAGCCGCTTTGGGTGATTTCAGTAAGGGTCTGGCTTTTCGCTCCTTCGAGTCAATGTTGGGTGCCCTTGAGTTCCTAGATGGCAACGAGGGTGGTGGACAAGTCGCTTTCTTGCCGCTTTCCTCACCGCGTAGTGCACCCATCCTGAAGCCCCCTTCTGATCCGGACTGCTTGGGGATCGCATCAAAACTCGTGCGTGCCTCAAATGACTATCAATCGGCCGTCGATCTATTACTCGGAAGGACATTGATCGTAACCGATCGTACTGCCGCAAAACGCTTGCTTCCCGAGGCTCCACTCGACGCTCGTTTGGTTACTTTAAAAGGGGACCTCTTCTATCCGACCGGGCAGATCCTCATCCGACGAGGTGATCAGGGTGAAACGAGCCGTGAGGCACGGGTACTTGCTGAGAGATCGTTGGAAAAGGTCATCGAGGCGATAAAACGTGCGAAGCTCGATGAGAAACAGCGGGTAGGAGAGATCGGGGGCATTAAAGCCGAATTAGATGAAGTTTTAAGGCTTTTACCAACCGTACGTCTGTCGGAGCAAGATGGGCGCCTAAATCTTGAGCAAGCAAACCTGAGAGTCATATCCACCGAAGAACATACAGCCCAGGTTGAGAAACAAAAGAGCGAGGTTGAGGAGGAGTATAGCCAACTCGAGATCGATCTCATCGAACAAGAGGAAGGGAACAAGTCAATCACCTCAAAAAGATCTCAACTTGACGGTGAATTGCAGCATGCAATCTCGATGGTTGAACGAGCGGAGCCAGATGTCGAGATGGCGCGAATTGAAGCCCGCCTCGAAGTGGCTCGCCGCGCAGCGGATGAAGTGGATGGCCGTATCACGGACCTAGAGGAACGAATGGAGTCTCTAGGTAATGATCTCAAAAGTTGGACGGGCCGATTAGATGCCAATCAGGCGGAAAAAGCGCGTTTGCGTGATGAGGTACGGGATGGTGAGCTGGCCATGCGATCGATTGAGGATCAATTGGCTGACTTGTCCAAGCGTATGGAGCCGATTGAGGGTGAGCTAGAAGGATCTGTAGCATCGTTATCAGTCATCGAGGAGGAAGAGGGCCAAGCGCGTGAATCGTTCCAATTGAGCGAACGAGAACGTTCACATTTGCAGATCGAATTGGCTCGGCGTGAGGAGGAGTTGATCAGTCTGCGAAGGCGGATAGAAGATGATTTTGGCTTGGTTACCTTCAATGATTACCCGGATACACCGGATCAAGAGCCCTTACCCTTCGAAGGATTGGTGAAAGAACTTACGCGCGTCACTGAGATGCCCTTGGAATTGGAGACCCAGGTGAACCAGCTGCGGGCTCAACTACGCAGGATGGGAGCGGTAAACCCAGAAGCTCAGCGTGAATATAACGAAGTGAGCGAGCGGTCTGAATTCCTAACGACTCAAATGGATGATCTACGACAAGCCGAGAAACAGATACAAACGGTAATCGCAGAACTTGATCTGCTGATGGAGAGAGAGTTCATCAGGACATTCGATGCTGTAGCGGACGCGTTTGGTGCTGCGTTTACGCGCCTGTTCGGAGGGGGTTCTGCCCACTTGGTGCTGACCGATCCCGAGGATTTGACCCAAACAGGGATCGATATCGAAGCGCGCTTACCAGGTCGTCGTTCACAAGGATTGGCGGTCCTCTCCGGAGGTGAACGAAGTCTTACAGCCTGTGCGCTGATCTTTGCCTTATTACAGGTCTCGCCCCCACCGTTTTGCGTGCTGGATGAAGTTGATGCGATGTTGGATGATGCGAACGTCAGCCGTTACATACAGATGCTGCGAGAACTAAGTAAAAAGACACAGTTTATTATCATCACCCATAACCGCCTGACCGTACAGGCTGCTGAAGTGGTCTATGGGATCAGCATGGGAGCGGACTCGGCCAGTAGGTCGATCAGCCTGAAATTAGACGAAGTGGAGGAGATGGCCACGGCATAGGCTGTTGTGGTTGAGTGAGTCCGAATTTTTATCTGATAGCGACCCACAGATCAATTTACATTTCTCAGTAGAGGTATATTGAGTGAAAGGACCCTAACGTTTGGGTCCTGTTCGTCTCCGGTTAGTTCGAGTCAATTGCCATGTGAGGGAGATCGTGGGACAGGAAGCTCAGGCCCACTGTTTTTTTTCTATTCATAAGACTCAGTGGCGCAACCATATGAGAAATGCCCCTCGAGCGCAGGAATCGTTGACAAGGGTCGGACTTCAAGTAGAATAGCTATGCGCGCCGAAGTGGCGGAATTGGCAGACGCGCTGCGTTCAGGGCGCAGTGAGCCTTGTGCTCATGTGGGTTCAACTCCCACCTTCGGCACCATCAGCCCCTTTCAGGAGGGGCTTTTTCTACCCTCTCCCCTATGGGGAGAGGGTT
>Ga0111172_1046_pt1 | contig 23746 bp, 18 predicted proteins | sample DeeMarSWOR324_28_FD_80233 | JGI IMG/M metagenome (GOLD analysis project Ga0111172, IMG submission 80233) | Anaerolineae bacterium SM23_ 63 | reverse complement strand
GCTTATGACGATCGAGGAGCGCAAACGGGTGGCGGAGATCGTGGTCGAGGAGAAAGGTTCCTGCGACGTAATCGTGCACGTGGGTGCGATTAACACGGGCCAGAGTGTTGAACTGGCCGAACATGCTCAGTCTATCGGAGCCGACGCGGTTGGAGCCATCCCTCCCTACTACTACAAATATACTTCCGAGCAGCTCCTCGACCACTACCGCGCCATCATCCGCGCTGTCGACCTCCCGGTCTTTCTCTATAACAATCCCGGGCTTTCGGGCAACCCAATCTCCGCGGAAATGCTCGCGACCCTGGCCGATGAAGGGCTCGCAGGAGTCAAGGATTCTGCTTTCGATCTGGTCAGCTTCTACATGTACTTGATCAAAGTCAGGAAACCCGATTTTATCTTCATCATCGGAACCGAGGCGATAGCCGCCGCGGCCCTCGATGCGGGTGCAAACGGGGTGATATCCGGGCTGGCCAACGTTTTTCCGGAATTCATGGCTTCTTTTTATCGGACATGGCAGGAAGGCAATCCGCGCAAAACTGGCGAGCACCAGCTTAAGGTGGTGAAAGCACGGTCGATCTTGAAATACGGTCCCACGCTAACCATGACCTACGCGGTGCTGAAGATGAGAGGCATGAACCCCGGTCACCCTCGGGCTCCTTACCAGGATATTCCTGCGTCGTTGTATGAGCGAGCTGAGGGCGAACTGCGGAACATGGGCTTGCTGTAGGTCTGAATAACGGACTTCTTCGGCAGACTTTGCCGCTATCAAATCGCAGGTGTTAATAGGCTATCTGATTTCGCGCGCGATGCACCGCCTGACTAATCCCACCGTGCGAGCTATACCTCACCCAGCGACAGATTATCTATGGTGCCCCTTTTAGTACCGATGATATCCACGTTAATGCTGCCGGATTGGTACCCCAGGTGTGAAGTCTACGATGGACATGCTCGCAACAAGTAGGAGGCAAGTGGGGTCCATCTTCTCTAATTTTTCCGTTCAGAAAATCTTGGAAGCAATTTGTTGTGCTGCCGAACGTCACATCGAGCTATCGCTTGTAGGATGATAGTGGATGTGAACCCTGCTGAGGAAATCTATCCGCTCGAGAAGGATTTCTTCAACCAGGCTAGAGATTCGGTCCCCCTGCTGTACGCTCATCGACCCATCGATACCTAACGTGATATTCAGCACGAGGTAGGGACCAAACCGTTGCACAAAGACTTCCTCAACTGCTTGTACGCCTGCAACTTTCAAGACCAGGGTGTGAACTTGAGTGAGCAAATCCGCATCGGGTTTTGTTGATACGAGCTCAATGGATGAGTCCCGGATGATCATCACCCCCGTACGCAGGATGACGATGGCGACAAGCGCTCCAGCAAGAGGATCCATCCATATATATCCGATCCGCGCGAACAATATCCCGATCGTTGCCGCGAGGGCAGAGAAAATATCATTGCGGTGGTCGTACGCCAGCGCGATCACTGCCGCACTCTTGGTCTCGTCACCCACCCAGCGTGTGTAGAGGGTAAGGAATATCTTTAGGATCACCGTCAGTAAAGCGACGACAAGCGCGAATGTGGAAGATGCCGTCCGATCGCCTTCACCGATGAGAAAATAGTAGACCGTATTAATCGCATTCCAAAAGATGGCAACGGAGGTGGCGACCACGAACGCCCCGACGGCTACACCAGCGATGCTCTCCATCTGTCGGTGGCCGTAGGGATGCTCTTCGTCTGGAGGCTTTCTTGCCTCGCGCATAAATACTGCAACGACGAGATAATAGGCGACGTCGGATGTAGAGTTAATGCCATCCGCGAGAAGTGCTGGACTGTTCCCGATGATACCGATTGCGTTCTTCAAGCCGGCAAGGAGCACATTGGTGATTAAACCAAGGTTGACGGCTTGCGAAGTTCGTTGCTCCCGTCTTCCCATGATCCCTTCCAGCTGTCCCTAAATCGCAAACGAAAACTTCCTGGCTGTGAGCCAGGTATATAGTTTAACCTATAGATCTTTACCGTGTAGTATGAATAACCCTTGAACTATGTGAAGGTCATTGGAGGGAGTGAATAAAAGAGACAGCTTCTTAACGATTTGAACAAGTGGGATTCTAATTGTCCAGGGCTCCTGATTTCGAAAAAACGACACATCATTTCTTGGGTAACGTTGAAATACATGGTGTCAGACCGGGGGACATTTAACTTGTCGGTCCGTCCCGTCTAAGTTTGTGATGGAAGCTAGCTCAAGAAGGGAAAGCGTTTTCTTATCCAGGTGGGAGGTCTTGCTTCTTTAATGTCTGGAACAGTGAAGAGGTAGCTTCGCTATGTACGAAGGCAGTAAGTCGGTCACCGGATTGAAGCCGTGTATTGCCATGTGGGATGATTACCTGATCGCCGCGGTGGATTGAAACGATAATGCAATCCTGCGGCAGTATGGGTGAAAGTTCCGAGATGCTCTTTCCAACTGCGTTATCGCTCGTCGTGAGAGCGTACTCAACAAATTCTGTGCTCTCCTCCTCACGGAAGGCCATCCGCTGAATCCTGTGAGAAAGTTCTGCCCTGCGGGTAATCGCTACCTCATAAGCTCGGATGATGTCGTCGCGGCCTATCAAGCCAAGCAAGCGTCGTGGGTCCGATCGCGAGACGACAGGCAGCCGACCAATCCCCTGTGGCCCCATCTTACGCAGGACGTCCCCGATTGTCTCATCTGGATATGCGATCACGAGACGACTGTAAAGTGTTCCAATCTCCGTCACAGGTGTTCTGCGAGGGTAATTCTTGGCCACGACCACCTCTAGATCGCTGATCGTAACCATGCCCCATAACCTGCCGTCATCATCTAGAATTGGGAAGCCATGATGCCTGGTGCGAGCGAAGGTTTCAGAGAGATCAACCAGCGATAGGTTGTAGGAGACCGTATCTACCTCGCTGACCATAACTTCTTGCACATATACCCCTTGCATCACATCTACATCGCGTCCGCGCTGCAAGCTAACTCCACGGCGGGTCAGTTTGAGTGTATAGATCGACTCTCCTTTCAATAGTTTTCTTGATAAGAATGTGGCGATCACGACCGTGAGCATGAGCGGCAGGATGATGCGATAGTCGCCGGTTAATTCGAAGAGGATGATGACGGCCGTAATTGGGGCGTGAGCACTAGCCGAAAATAATGCAGCCATACCCACCAGCGCGTAAGCTCCCGGAGGAGCACTGATCGAAGGGAAGAGCAGGTTCATGAGTGAGCCGAAAGCCGCGCCCAACATGGCCCCCATAAAAAGGGAGGGGGCAAAAATACCACCAGATCCTCCTGAGCCGAGAGTCAACGTGGTAGCTATAAGCTTGAGGAAAAGTAAAAACAAAACGCTCCCAAGCACGATTTCATCTGCGAAGGTTCCCTGAATGACATCGTAGCCCACATTGAAGACTTGTGGCAGGCGATCCCATTTGAGAGGAGTAACCAGCGGGTAAAACAGTGCCAAACCGCCTAGTAGGGCGCCACCTATGGCGGGTTTCAACCATTCGGGGATAGCCCTCCACTCGTCGAAGCGATCTTCTGACCAATATAAGACACGAACGAAAAGGCTACCGATGAGCGCTGCCAATATACCTAAGAGTGGATAAAAAGTGAATTCCCAGACGCTGTTCAGGTGGTATTCTGTGGGCAAGGGAAAAGCCGGCATGTCTCCAAAGACTGCTTGACCGATAACGCTAGCTAGAACGGCAGAGATAACGACAGTGCCAAAATAGGCTACGCTAAATTCGCCCAAGATCACCTCGAGGGCGAAAATAACGCCTGCGATTGGGGCGTTGAAGGTCGCCGCGATACCGCCAGCTGCTCCACAAGCAACAAGGTTGCGGATGCGCTCGTTGGAGAGGTTGAGCCACTGACCTAAGCTCGACCCTAGCGCTGAACCGATCTGAACGATCGGCCCCTCACGGCCGACTGATCCACCACTACCAATGCTTAAAGAAGAAGCGAGAGACTTAATTACAGCCACAATCGGTCGGATGCGGCCGCCTCGCAAGGCCACTGCTTCCATGACCTCCGGTACTCCGTGCCCCTTTGCCTCACGAGCGAAGAAGTAAATCAATAGACCAACCAGTAGTCCCCCAACTGCGGGGACAAGGACGACATAGGATTTCCCCAACCCGGGTAGCAATGACGGAAACCAGTCATACCCTACTGTTTCGATGACTTGGATCAGAAAACGGAAGATCACCGCTCCTATCCCTGCACCGATGCCTACGATGGCGGAGGTTATAACCAGGATGACCTCTTCGTTTTTTTGTATGCGGGTAAAGAGTCTTTTAAGCCGGACGAACCGGGGATAAATTGAAGATGTGTTTGGGGTGCGACCAATCTCTGGTTCTTCGATCTCCGGCATGAGATGTACCTCATGAGTGGAATGATGTCCATCAATAAGCATAGGCATGCTTTATCAGATGGGTGGAGAGTTATGATTCTATAGACCTCTTTTCTCGTCCCGTCAAGGATGACCGATTGGCTAGCTCTTCGATGAGAGAAATTCCTCCCCGCATCCCCACAAGCCTGTGTGCAAGACAGTGAGGGAGGACATATGCATGATCATTGGTCTTATGTGCTAGAAAGGCCAAAAGATGGGCATTATAAGAAGTACCACTACCAATACTACCAGGGTAAGCGGTAGGCCGACTTTGACGTAATCCGAGAATCGGTAACCGCCGGGACCCATGATTAGGATGTTCGCTGAGTGTCCGACCGGACTCAGAAAAGCCGCCGATGCTGAGACAGCCACAGTCATCATCAGGGGGTAGGGCGATACGCCCAGGTCTGCTGCAGTGTTCAATGCGATGGGAGCCAGGAGTACGGCCACAGCCGGGTTGGGCATCACCTGCGAGGCCAACGCGGCCAGGATGAACAGCCCGGCCATGATCGCCAGTGGGCCCAATCCGCCGACGATGTTGACTACACCTTCTGCCAGAAAGCGCGCCGCACCGGTCTGCTCCATGGCGATCCCCAGTGGCAGCATACCGGCGATCAGCAAGATCGCCTTCCATTGGATGAAACGGTACGCTTCCTCCATGGTCAGGCAACCGGTCAGGATCATCAATGCCACTCCGCCCAGAGCAGAGATGGCGATCGGTACCCAACCAAGTATGGCGGGTAGCAAAACCAGTCCCATCACCAACAATGCCAGTGGGGCTTTATTCAGCCGAGGCGCCTCCTGAACCTCCTCGGTTAAGACCAAAAAATCTGGTTCGCTGCCCAGCATGCGAAGCTTGTTGCGAGGGCCATAAAGCAGGAGCGCATCACCGAAGTGCAGGGCCATATCTCGCAAGTTCGAGCGGTAGGCCCGACCTTCCCGCCATATAGCTAACACTGAGAGGCCGTACTTGGTGCGGAAATTTAACTCGCGCGCCGTCTTGCCGGTTAAGGTGGTGTGGGGTGAGAGCACGGCTTCTACCAACCCGATCTCTTCGGTTTCGAGTCCCTCCAAGTCAAGCGCTTCCCGCGTTTCGATCTCCAGGCTTTGCAAACCTTCGACCGTTATCAAGTCCCCACGCTTGCCCTTGATCAGCAGGGTGTCTCTGGCCATCAATTGTTCCTCGGGATCGGGCATCAAATGGGTAGTGCCCTGACGTACGATGCCCATCACGCCTAACCCGAACGCATCTCCCAATCGGCTTTCGACCAGTGTTTTGCCCACCAAGGACGAATCACCAGGGACGTGCACCATCATCAGTCGTTCTTCCAAATGATAATCTTCAAGCGATTCAGGCTTGGAGATCAGCAGGTCGGGATCACCCTTTAGTTCCCTGATCTGGGCTTGGTGCGCTTGAACCAATAGAACGTCACTAGATTGCAGTGGGGTGCTCTCCAGATTGGTGCGTATGATGATACTATCTCGTCGGATAGCAAGGACTATCACGCTATATTGATGTCGGAAACCTAGCTGGCGTAGGTTCTGACCGATGAGCGGTGATTGTGGATGAAATTTGATCTCGACCAGTTCGATCTCCCCTGAGATCAGTCTTTCAGCAGGCAGGTGTTCTTCTTCGATGATAAAGTGACGGCGACCATGCAGTTCCGATAACTGATCGAGTCGACCCTCGACGAGAAGCCTATCGCCTGAACGGAGGCAGGCGTCGGGACTGGGGGCCAGATGTGTTTCGTCACCACGCAGGATGCCGATCACGTTCAGCCCCAGTATTGAACCTAAACGGCTTTCGGCCAGCGTCTTGCCATCCAGAGTCGTTTCAGGCGGTAAACGCAGGACAACCATGCGCTCATGCAATTCGTACATATCCTCGTAGTCTGCGTCGTCAGCGGTACTGAATTCTCTGGCGATGTCCCGTTCAGGAAGCAGACGACGTCCAATCAAGACCATAAAGGCTGTCCCAGCGATCAGCACAACCACGCCGACGGGGGTGTAATCGAACATCTGGAAGGAGCGCAGACCGGCATCTCGCAGCGCTTCGCTGATCAGGATGTTGGGTGGTGTGCCGATGAGGGTATTCAAGCCGCCCAGAAGCGCGGCGAAGGCCAGCGGCATCAAGAGTTTTGAGGGCGCTCGTTTTATGCGTCGTGCGATATCGATCACAACCGGCAGGAACAACGAAGCCACGCCGATATCATTCATGAATCCAGAAAGCACCCCGACGGTAAGCATGATGATCGTTAGCAAGCGGATTTCACTCTCACCTGCTAAACGCAGCACTCGGTGACCGATCAACCCTGCTATGCCGGTGCGCGCCAACCCGCCACTCAGGATGAGAACAGCCCAGACAGTGATCACCGCCGGGTTGCTGAAGCCGGAAAGAGCCTCGGCAGGACTGACCAGTCCGCTGAGCGCCAAGCTGACCAACACCAACAGTGCGACGACATCCACGCGGACCCATTCGGTAATGAAGAGTATGATGGCGATCCCAAGGATGGCAAGGATGATAGCAATTTCAGGGGTCATCTTTTGGACAGTTGATTGACGTTAACCCATTATACGGAAATCGAAGGTTCTGAGCAAAAAAAGCTTGTTCTTGAATGCGTGGCTTTCTCGGAAATAGGGCAGGTTGTTCTTTAGGCTCGCAATTATCTAATGTATGAAAGCTTCAGCCTGATCAGTCAGATCCAGCGTTTGGGTTTTAGAGGTCAATGCTTCCGATGTTGGGATTTTCTCCTTGACAAAATCATTCTCTTCGTATAATATGGGTGGGCGGTCACCCATATTATAAACAGGATGGTAATCTATGCCACGCTATAAAGAATCTGAGCGCGTACAAATCAAGTTCGATACCCGGCAGTTGTTATTGCAGGCAGCCACAGAAGTGTTCGCTCGCGATGGCTATGAAAAAGCGAATATCAATCGGATCTCCAAGACGGCCGGGTTCGCCAAAGGGACGATCTACAATTATTTCGAGAGCAAGCGGGCGCTTATGTTGGCGTTGATCCACGAGACCGCGGGCGTTCACCTCGAATATATTACCGCTCATGTTATGCAAGAGGACGACGCAGAACGCCGATTACAACGCTTCTTTGAGGCGGGATGGTCGGTGGTAGCGGAATACCTGCCCCAGCTTCGCATCCTGGTTCATACGCTCTATGGCGCCGATGAGGAATTCAGACTGGAGCTCTGGCAGGTCTATCAACCGATGCACGAACTGATTCGCGAAGACATCATCTCCCTGGGTATCGAGCAAGGGATATTCCGATCGGTTGATACAAACTTCACCACTGTGTTGATCATGAACCTGTACTTGGGGATCGCCTCCCATGCGGATGATGATGGCCGGATCTGGTTGGATTCTGATCAAGTCGCCGATTTTGTTTTGAACGCACTCCGTAAATAATTTTCTTGGTGAAATTAGGTGGATGAAAAATGATGATCAAAATCGTGCTAGGTGCAGTTGTTGTGATGGCAATTGGGGTCCCGCTGTATGCGCTTCCCGCAACCTTGTCGCTGCCGCAGGGAGTCCGGCCTGGCTTGGAATCATTGACCATTTCCCAGGCAACGCAGCAGTTACGCGGATCAGGTGAGTCGGGTATGGAGCTGGTGGAAGCCGCACGCGCATTTGTAGGGGAGAGGATGGCCTACAGCCGGCGCAACAGCTTTGACAGCTACGCCAAAGCCTTCGAGAGAGGCTACGGGTACTGTTCTCAGCAGGCGAATGCGTTGGCTGACCTGCTCACCCAGTTGGGATTCGAAGCAAAAATTGTGCATGCCTTCCGTAACCGGTTTCCGGATGGCACCGTGACCTCGCACGCATGGGTCCAGGTTGTCGTAGATGATGAGGTCAGAGATGTGGATTCAATTTTCTACAATGCCGATGCTGCTGAGGTTACTTTTACACCTCTATCCGAGGTGGGGGAGGTGCCTCCTGTATTGAGATTATTTGAGACATGGGGCGCACCCGCAGTGAACGCGCATCGCTATTACCTATCAGGAAAGGATCAAGACTGGTGAATACTTTGATTGTCTACTTCTCTAAGTTCGGCCACACACGAATGGTTGCTGAATCAATCGCTGAAGGGCTCGAAGCTGTAGGTCCCGTTCGCTTACTCAGTTCGGATCAACTCACTCCTTCGGATTTGAAGGACGTTGAGTTCGTCGTGATGGGAAGCCCAACCCATCGTATGAACCTGCCGGAGGCGGTTCGGCCCATTTTCGAGAACTTGCCGAAACGTATTCTCCGAGGCAAATCTGTCGCAGCCTTTGACACATCTTACAGGATGTCCCCGATACTGGCGCGTTTCACGGCATCCAAGAAGCTGGCTCAAAAGTTGCGTAAGCTAGGGGGCAAGCGGGTCGTTCCGCCTGAGACATTCCATGTGATGGAGAGAGAAGGGCCACTTTATGAGGGCGAGATCGAACGAGCCAACACTTGGGCAAAAGCGATACTTGAACGAATTGAGGATCATAAAGCCTAATCAAATCATGGAATGTAATAAGGCCCCGTTAAGGGTAAGCCGAAGAGAGTTCATCAAGCTTTCAGGGGCCACGGTCTTCTGTGCTTATGCAGGAGCCGTAGGGCTCAGCGCTTGTTCCAATTGGCAGGCTGAATGCAACATACCTCACGCTCCTGGGGGAAGTTACCGACGGGAGGGTGATAAGGTCATCGTTTCCTTGACCGCTGCAAATGTGCTGAGGGAGGTAGGAGCCGCTGTGAGGCTCAGGCTGGGTCATGACAAGGATTCTGAGCAAAGGATCATTATTGTGCGTTCTAATGTCGACACTTATCGGGCATTTGCTGATCGCTGCACACACAACGGAAAGGAATTGTACTATCTGCACGAGGAGAAGGTGCTGCGGTGTTACTCCGGCAGGTCGTATTTTGATCTCGAAGGAAGGGTGATTAAAGGCCCGGCTGAGATTGCGTTGCATCCGTTTCAGACGCATCAAGCAGAGGATGAACTCGTGATCGAGATTTGAAGTATATATAAATCGTGTTCCATCGTTCCAATTTCGCCAGCCTGGGAATGGATTTTACTTTCACGGAGAACTAGAATTTGTGTTGGATCTTCTATTGTCCGAATGGATCGCCAGGGAGGGAGCCACAATGACGAAAAGTGAGTTCATGAAAGATCTTGTAAGGCCCATAGCTCTTGCTTGGGTATTTGTCTCTTTCGGATCATTGCTTGCGTTTTTTCTAGAGGTATTTTTAGATATTGAAGTTTCAACGAGTTTAACGAGTGTCATTACCTTTGTGTTCGCAGCCTTTGCTGCGTTTTATTTGTTTCCGAGGGTAATAAGGTTGCCATTTGCGGATGTGGAGTTGTCAGAGTACTTGCATCGTCTCGGTTTTTATCTCCCCCAGAATGCATGGAAGCATGTTTTGTTGGGTTTCTTGCTCGCAGTATGCACACTTTCAGGCATGTTGATCGGTTCACTTCTGTCGGGGAGGTACGAGCTCGATTGGAGTACGGTCAACATCTCCCATACGATATTCAGCATCAACCCAGGTATTTGGGAGGAATTCTTCTTTCGCGGTGTCATCGTGTTTGTCGTCCTCAGGGCAGTTCGATCTGTTAAGCGAGCCATGGCTATTCAAATTGTGCTATTTGGATTAACGCATATCAAGGGGACAGACCTATGGGCGTGGGTGGATGTGATAACGGTCATGGTCCTTGCTGTTGCGTTCACCTATTCGGCCTATAAAACCCGCACCTTGATCGCCGGCATTGTTTTCCATTTTCTGCATGATGTCTTCTTGTTTCTTCCCCAAGTCCCTGGCGCAGAGAAAATTGGGACTTTTGAAAACGTTGCCTTCTTCGCATCCTTATGGGTGATGGTGGGCGTGGCTTGTATACTCATAAAAATCTCATCCGAACACCTTGGTGTGAAGGCCGAGGAGGACTTGTATATACTAGATAAAGTATCAGCACTATAAGAGATCAGACACTCTACTGAGAACAGGAACATTTAGCTGGGTCCGCGGCGGGCAAATGATTCCCTCAGTGGAATCATTTGGGATTTCGTTGAGATGGTGCTGGTCGAATAATCAATTATTGGAGTAGGTGTAGGATAGGTTTGAATTCATCGCAAATGCAGCCGTCCTACATCGTGTCCTTGTTTAGCTCATCAAAGTGGTCAGCGCACAAGGTGCCGCGCTAATTTAGAGAACCTCAATCACCCCCAAATTCTCGAGAACCCCTATGATGTCCATGATCTCAGGAGAGAGCTCCTCCTCCAACCCACCTTTTCGCATGATCTCCTGGACACTTAGGGGCTCGGCATTCGGAAAGGGTAGGTAATAGAGGAACTTTCCCTGTGGTGTCGAGAGGTTGATCTTACGTTCTTGGCGGTCACGCCCCTCACCTGTCCAGATCACAACACTGCTGATGGCGTGACCGCTTCGTGCTGTTGTGAACCGGGCACCGCTGTTTCGCAGCTCTCGGATTCGTTGAGATAATACACCACTGTTTTTTGCCCTCTGCATTTTCGTAAGGTCAATCTCCAAGCGTATCCGCTCTTTCTCCAAGGTATAGCGGAAGTAAGGGCGTTTCTTTTCATAAACTTCAACCTTGTTTAAGATCCCTAATGAGGTCATGGCCTCTAAAAAGTCCTGTGCTGTTTGGATGTGTAGGTTAAGCCTCGAGGCCGCCTCTGAGGCCGAGATGTCCTTGTAGGTCACTAGCAAATCGAAGAAATCCTTAGCGTAGCTCTTCGCAAGATACCCACCCAGGGTTGCAGCAGTTTGGAAATCCATGATCGCACTCATGAGAAGGGAGAAAGTCTTAGGGCATCCATGCGGTCGATCGCCCGCACACTTTCACCACGCCGGAACATATCGAAGAAATCGATATAGAGTTGACCGAGCGAGTCGCAAAGTTGATCAAAGGAGAGGGTTTCCCGGAATTCTAGGTAATCACGTTGCGAGATGTTGACCGAGACCTCACCTTCAAAGTCAAATGAAACCCACGTCTCGTCATGGAATTGGTCATGCAGCCCGAGCATATAACGAAATTCCTCGCCCATCTTAACCACCACCATCACAATCCGATGGCCTTCGTTATACGTTATCCCGATCAGATTGCGGCGAACGAACTCTGCGAACGCGAGCAGCTCATTGCGCGTATATTCAAGTTTCCCCGCGGGTAGAGGTCGCGGCGTATACCCATTTTCGACCTCTTCTACAGGGGCGGCAGCAAGCTCGAGGATCTCTCGACCCCGCCACTTGATCTTCTTTGTGAAAGCGTAGTATCCAAGCATAGGCAGCAGCAGGACGTAGATCACGAGGAATAATCGACTAAAAGGGGATTGTAGCGCCACCTCTAGGTCAGCCGGCAACGTCACGATGAAGAGACCCAACGCGGCCTGGTAGAGAGTCGCTAAGAGATATCCTGTGTTCATCGTGCGGATCCACACGTTCAACGAGTAGATCGCGTAGAGCAGGGCAAGCCCGCCGAGCACCTTCAGCCCCGACGCCTGACCGAACAGCGCTCCAGCGATCGCAGATATGCCCAGTATCCCGAGGATGATGAGCAAGCCGGTGATCGATCGGTCTGGCTTAAGTTTTCTCATGTAGTACATGATGATTGTCCTTTCAGATCAAAGAGTACAAGAATAGAATACTATAAATTTATTGAAGTATATAAGAAATGTAATAAGTTGTCAAGAATGAAAAAAAGGGCCTAACCTTGCCGATGCGATGGTTCTTGGTTAGAATTCCTTCGCATGTTTGTTCATGGCGAGGTAGCTCAATGGTAGAGCAGGGGACTCATAAGCCCTTGGTTGTGGGTTCAAATCCCGCCCTCGCCACCTAAGTCGCACGATTTGGAAACCAGTTTCGTCCGTTGGATGACCTACCCAGGATGGGCAGGTCAAGTTTTTTTCTCCATCATGCCCAACTCCACTTTTATCCATGCTAATCGCAACGCACGGATAATAACGGCCTATTCCATGATGTCGTAATCGATACCTTCAAGTGGATGGAGTAACTGACTACAAGCACGGTAGAATAAGCATCCCTGTCGATATCCGTGTACAATCTAACCCGCAGGAGCAGGCATGTTCTACGCAATCCTCGTTTCAGGGCTGATTTTTGATTTTCTCAACGGCTTTCACGATTCGTCGAACGTTGTGGCGACCGTGATTTCGTCTCGTGCGATGAGACCACGGGTGGCTTTGATCATGGCTGCGATCGCGCATTTCTGTGCACCGTTTCTCTTCGGCGTGGCAGTAGCTACCACCATCGGCAATGGTGTCATCGATCCGTCAGCCATCTCGCCGAATGTCATCCTCGCCAGTGTCATCGCATCGGTTCTGTGGAATATCATCACCTGGTGGTTGGGAATTCCTTCGTCTTCATCGCACGCCTTGGTCGGTGGTTTGCTAGGCGCATCTGTTCTCGCTCAGGGTCTTGAGATCATCCAGATACCTGGGCTCGCGAAAATATTACTTGCACTCTTTATCTCTCCTCCACTTGGGATGCTTGTCGGATATCTCATCATGCGAATCGTGCTCTTCTTGGTCCGCAAAGCCTCGCCTCGTGTGAGCACCGTTTTCAAGCGCCTTCAGATCTTTACAACTCTCGCACTCTCCCTCTCACATGGCACCAACGATGCTCAGAAAACGATGGGAATCCTCACTATGGGGCTTGTCTCGGCAGGTTTTCAAGAAACCTTTGCCGTTCCGTTGTGGGTAATTACCGCCAGTGCTGGAGCGATTGCTTTAGGTACCGCGCTGGGTGGCTGGCGTCTCATTCGCACCCTGGGGGGCAGGATCGTGCGAATCCGCCCAATCCATGGTTTTACCTCACAAATTGCCTCCGCCAGCGTTATCCTGTCTGCGGCATTACTCGGTGGTCCAGTGAGCACAACGCAGGTGGTTGGATCCACCATTATGGGAGTCGGCGCGGCGGAGAGGATATCGAAAGTTCGCTGGCAGGTTGGGAGGGAGATGGTCGTCACCTGGTTGATCACCATCCCCGTAACTGCAATATTAAGTGCTGCGTTCTATATGCTGCTTCGATTATTTACACCGTGACGAGCAGTGTGGTTTTGAGACAGGACTTGATTCTCGAAACGGGTTGGCTCAGTAGGTCGGTCTTCTTCGTGAGGATGTTTCCCTTTAAGCATCCCTGCAATGGCGGTTATCGATCACGAAGATACTCACATCGATCACCCCTGTACAATGCCGAATGATAATTCGTACGCATCGTAAGAGGTTATTTTCTCACGAGGAGATCGTGAAAAAAAATGTGTATCATGGTTGATGCTGACTCGATACACAGGTCACGGGTCTACAGCAAAGGCTAGTAAGGAAACAGTATTCTCCAGCTTTGGTGAGCCATGAATCTGAAAATGAGATCAGGCTTGTCCACTCGGGGATAGAGGTGAAGGGGGCTGAAATCCCTCACATAACAGAGGCACCTTGGACATGTCGATTCTAAGAAACTGGGAACTGACGATCGATTTAGATGCTGTCCTACGCAGTCAGGGGAGCGATCCCGAAGCCATTAGGAAACGAGGCGGTCCCATCGTGGATCTGGCTGAAAAGGCATTGAAAGAAGGAAGGGCCTATATAAATCCGGTCGTTGTCTATCGCCGGTTAGCTATCGAATCCCTCCACCACGAGCGGATCCAGCTTGAGGGTGGAGCGATATTGACAGGTTCGTTGATCGTTCAGCATCTTGGGGCAGCGAAGCAGGTTGTCGCGGTTCTCTGTACCATAGGCGACCGGCTTGAAGAAAGGGTGTCGGAGGTGATGGGAAAGGATCCAGCGTATGGGTTGGCGCTGGACGGTCTTGGCTCAGCGGCGGTTGAATCACTGGCAAACGCCGTCTGCCACCATTTCGAAACCCAAGTTGCTGAGGAGGGATATCGGGTTTCGATCCCCCTCAGTCCAGGGATGATGGGTTGGCCTGTTGAGGTGGGCCAAGAGGAAATTTTTGACATGTTAGGGGATGACAATGCTGGTGTAAGGTTGACGTCGAGTAGCATGATGATCCCTCGCAAATCGTTGACGATGGTGTTAGGTTTTGGTCCTGAGGTGGGAAATGATGGTCACCCATGTGATTACTGCAGCATGCGGGAGACCTGCCGATATAAGACTGATTATTGTGGGTGGTAAAGCGCCTCGTATGCCGTGGGGGCGGATAATCAAGAAATCGCCCTAACCATCCATCAGATTTAAACTGAGAAAATCCGATCCCAGTAGGGGCGGTTCGCGAAGCGCCCCTACAATGTTTGTGGAGTTTACGCCCTGCTAAAAGCTTAGGTCATTGAGGAGACCTTTTGAACTGTCGATTCTCCTCGCCGCTCTCGACATCTGGTATATTACAGTGCATTTCGCAACATGCTGATTGGGGAGGATGAAAAAGGGACATCCACAAGGGTCCTTGACCATGGATTTCGGAGCACCTACAATTGATTCACTTCAAGTATCCCATTTGAATCGAAACGAATTTAGCAATGGAGTACGTCCATGACAGATACCGAGCTTGTGCTCGCTAATGGGCGAATACTTGATGGCTGTGGGAACCCTTGGTTCTGGGGTGACCTTGCCATCTGCAATGGGCGAATTAAGACGGTCGCTTCTGCAGGAACACTGAAAGGTGTGAAGGTGATCGACGTGGATGGTCGCTTTGTCACCCCGGGTTTCTTTGACATCCATACCCACTCTGACTTGTCTATCCTTGTCAATCGTCTTGCGGAGAGTGCGGTCCATCAAGGGATTACTACTCAGGTTATTGGAAATTGCGGCATGTCTCCGGCTCCGGTAAATGAGCGCTATCTTGATGAGATTCGCCACGATTGGGGACGAATATCCACAGCTCCTGAGGTCACCTGGGAATGGAGATCCTTTGCCCAATACTTAGAGGTGCTCCAGTCCGGCGGCCTGGCTATCAACCTCGCATCGCTCGTAGGGCACGGTGCGCTACGCATTGCAGTGATGGGATTTGAAGAAAGGAACCCCAACTCAGCGGAAATGCGCCGGATGCAAGGATACCTAAGCAAAGCCATCGAAGCCGGCGCTTTTGGTTTATCGACGGGCTTGGTTTATCCTCCCGGTTGCTTCGCCGATACGGATGAGATCATCGCCCTATGTGAGGTCGTCGCACAATACGGAGGTCTCTATGCTTCCCATATCCGTGGGGAACGAGAGACGATCCTAGAGGCAGTGGCAGAAGCGATTCGAATTGGGCGTGAAGCTGGTGTACCGGTCCAGATTTCCCACAATGCACCCAAGTATGGGGCGCCGTATGATGCAACCGCTAACCTGGCTTTGGTGGAGGAAGCCCGCAGGCAGGGATTGGATGTAACCGTAGACAACGATGTTCACACCGACCTTGGGCCTACGCTCATGGATGCGCTGCCGCAATCCATCCTAGGGAGAGCAGTCGCTGATATTGTTAGCCTTCTCAAAGATTCTAACTCTCGAAAGTCGATCCGCGACGAGATCCTGCGGGATAGCCACCCCGCATTCGGCCCTGCAGGGCTCTTAAAGCATGGCCGCTGGGACAGGATTACGATCTACGAAGCCCCTCGAAGCCGAAGTGTCGTTGGTAAAACGATCGAGGCGATTGCCAGCGATCGGGAAGAGGATCCCTTCGATGTATACTTTGACCTGATCGTCGAGATGGGCGAAAAGGTTTCCGCAATCTTTGATTATATTGACGAAAAGAACATCCGGATCTTGCTCCAGCACCCGGCCGTGATGATCGCTTCTGATGGACAGGTGTTGGCACCTCACGGTTTTCTTAACGATCCACCACCGTATTGCCCATGCAGTTATGGCGAGTTCCCCGGTGTTCTGGAACGCTATGTACGCGATGAACCAGTGTTGAGCCTAGAAGAGGCCATACGCAAAATGACCTCCTTCCCTGCACAACGCCTGGGTGTGATGGATCGGGGAGTGTTGCGCCCGGGAGCTTGGGCGGATATTGTGATCTTTGACCTTGATCGCATTCATGATAGAGCCACCAATCTTTATCCACACACCTACCCGTTTCAAAATTACCCTCATCGTTTCCCAGAAGGGATAGACCATGTTTTCGTGAATGGGATACACGTTATAGAGAACGGAGAGCATAGCAGTTCATTACCTGGGAAGGTCCTGAAGCATCCGCTGTACCGAACATCAATGTGATCGTATGGATATCGAATTGAAACAAGATCCATAAAAGGAGCCACCAATCTAGAATCAAGTCTTCAGGATGGCAAGGGTCAACTATGAACCACAAGAATGTCGTCGATCTAGAAGAGCTATTACGGGTCCCCTATATTGAGCCATATGCCGAGTTTGATCTATCGCCTGATGGTAAGCAGGTAGCCTTCTCATGGAATCCAGATGGTCAATGGGAGATTTTTCTGCTGCCACTGGATTTATCTGCTCAACCCCAGCAAATCACAAACGGACCTGGAGCTAAGGTAGCCCCTCGTTGGTCTCCTGATGGGAGCCACGTAGCTTATGTCGTGGATTTGGATGGCAGTGAGTTGTATGACATCCACACCTACCATGTCGAAGAAGGTGAACACCGCAATCTTACACCAAACTCGCCTGATGCAATTCAACCGGATATTAGTTGGTCACCCGATGGTTGCTCGATCGCCTTCCTTTCTGACCGCACTGGAAACTTTGAACCCTATATCATTAACATTGAAGGGATTGAAGCTCGTCAGGTGCTTCGTCTACATCACCCTGGTGTGCAAGTTCGATGGTCACCAAATGGTCGCTGGTTGGCGGTGATCGCAGAGACCTTTGGTCAGGATTTTGGGACGTTCATCATTTCTGTGGAGGGCGACGAGGTATTAGAGATCGCACTTCAAGATGTCGTCATTCCTGCTCAAGACGCTCGCTGGTCACCTGATAGTTGTTGGCTTGCCTTCACTTCTGATTTACATGGATTCTTCAACATCGGTTTGTATGAGGTGACGACTCGGACGATTACCTGGGTTACACAGGGCAAGGCGGACAAAATATTCCCCGCCTGGTCGCCTGACGGTCGGTCTCTTACATACCTAATTTCAAAAGGACCTGCTACCTCCTTGGCTGTGTTGGATCTTGAAACTGGGGCAGAAAGAACCTATCAAGTGGATGAGGGAACGCATTACTGCCCTCGCTTCACGCCGGACGGGAATCATATCGTCTTTATCTTTGACAATCCTTGCTCCCCATCCGATTTATGGTTGCTTTCTCGGCTTGATGACAGCTACTGTCAACTGACTCATTCATTACCCCTCGCACTTCAAGCTTCAGACTTTGTGATGCCCAAGGAGGTTTGGTATCCAAGTTTTGATGGACAAATGGTCCCTGCCTTGCTTTATTTACAGTCGCAAGCAGATGTCTCTGCTCGGTGTTCTTCGAAGCCACTGCCTCCGGCGGTTATCTCAGTGCACGGAGGCCCAAACTGGTTGGCCCAGCTGACCTGGAATCCGCTGGCGCAACACATGGTCAGTCGCGGCTGGGTCATACTTGCGCCCAACTATCGTGGATCTACAGGCTACGGTCGCGAATGGCAGCTGGCGAATCGATACGATCTAGGAGGAGGGGATACGCGCGACGTTGTAGCTGGGGCGGAGTATTTGTTAAGCGAGGGCATCGTCGATCCTAATCGGATTGCAATTACCGGAAGAAGTTATGGCGGTTATCTGACCATGACCAGCTTGACCCAGTACCCGGAGCAATTTGTAGCCGGTTCCGCTGTGGTGCCCTTCCTCAATTGGTTCACTTCCCATGTGAACTCGCGCGAGGACATGCAGCATTGGGATATTGAGAATCTCGGTGACCCGGGCGAGAATTACAATTTGTGGCGTGAGCGGTCGCCGTTTTTTTTCTTGGACCGCATCCGCGTACCGATTCAATTGATATCTGGTGCCAATGATCCTCGCTGTCCGGCGAGTGAGTCAACCCAGGCCTATGATGTATTGATCGCACAAGACAAGGAATGCGACCTAATTATCTACTCTGATGAAGGTCATAGTTTTTTAAAGACCGAAACACAGGTAGATGCTAAACGACGCCGGATTGCCTTCTTGGCAAGAGTGTTTGGTGAAGAAAGCAATGATATCAGCTGATTTCATGGTAGTTAGCGATTACTCAGGCAGGTAGCTTAAGAAAATAAAATAAGCAGCTTACTCACCAGTACGAGCTTTATTACCTGAAGATGAAAGAGGTGATACTGACAAAGGTTTTACCTTTAGAATGAGTGTAATGGTTTCCGCCAAGTTCGAGAATAGGGGCTCAATCGATATTCATCATCATACCTATGATGTACCTGAGGTTTATATGAACACGGTGTTCCTCGAACGTAAGATTACCCTTATGGGGGAATGATATGATCCGGTTTGAGGTTCTCACAGACGACGAAGTGGATGAAATCCATCAAGCCTCGCTCCAAATTCTGAGCGAGGTCGGCATTTTGCTGACGGAACCAGAGGGAGTGGAAATACTTATCGGAGCGGGAGCCACAACCCAAGGTGACCGACTGTATCTGCCACCGGACTTGGTTGAACGGGAGATAATCAAATGCCCGCGCACAGTAACCATCTATGGTAGAGATAAGAAAGCAGTCGTGTTGGGCGATGGGACGCTCCACTGGCACAATCTTGGAGGAGCGCGCGATGTTTATGAACCAAATTCAGGGCAGAAACGCCCCGCAATGATCCAAGATGTATGCGATAGCGCTAAGGTCCTCGATGCATTAGAGAATGCAACCACCATAACACCGTTCTTTACACCACAAGACGTACCCGGCCCATTGATGACACTGGCGATGTATCTTCACACGCTGCCTCATACCACCAAGCCTGTCCACGGACCTGGTGTGCAGACGCCAGCAGAAGTGAGATACGTGGTGAGGATGGCCGCGGTCATCGGCTCGCCATCAGAGGTATTATCTTTAGGAATTTCCCCTCTCAGTCCATTGACTTTCCCAGACGATGTGGTTGGGGCCATGATCGAGACAGCGCGCAGTGGAGTGCCGTTAGGCCCCCTGCCTTGTCCGACCGCTGGAGCCACATCACCGATGTCATTGGCGGGTTCTTTAGCACAGCAAAATGCGGAGGTCCTGGCCTCGGTTGTGCTGGCTCAGTTAGTACATCCCGGATTGCCAATCATCTATTGCGGGCGCTTGGCGATGATGGAACCACGCACCGGTTTCTCGGTCTGGGGTGGGGTGGAGCTAGGCTTAGCATCGGCTGCAACGGTTCAGATTGGGCACCATTATCATCTGCCGGTGAACGTATATGGTTTTTCCACCAATGCACACACGTTGAACATCCAGAATGGCTATGAACGAGCTCTTAATGCTGTGATTCCAGCGCTGGCAGGGGCGGATGAACTTTCTGGCATCGGTGAGATGGAAGCTGGCGTGATGGGATCCTATGCCCAAATGGTTTGTGATAATGAGATTGCGGCTGGTATCCACCGTCTACGACAGGGAATCAGTGTCAACGAGGATGCCCTAGCGGTGGAGGTCATCAAAACAGTGATGGAGGGTCCACGCAACTTTCTGGAGCAAAAGCACACTGTAGACTACTTAAGGGGAGGGGAAATCTGCATCACCCATCTGGCGGACCGCCGGTCGTGGGGGGAGTGGGATACAACCGGCCGAGAAGAAATGATGGAACGCGCCCAAGCAAAATCCCTCCAACTTATCGCTGAGCATGAGGTCCCTCCACTGACAGAAGATCAGGAGTTAGAATTAAAGTCGATTGTGCAAGAAGCTGAACACGAGTTGATCGAGGACTAATCGATGATATCCCATCGGCAACTGGTCAATTCCGTGGAGGTTAACACTTTTTTTGACCATGGAGTTAGGTTTATTCGAATATTAGTTCGAAACAATTTGCTCTACCTGAGTCTGAAATAAATACTCGGCAAGATTTTCCTTGTACGTTGCCGTTACTTCGCCATCCAAGAGAGAGGAGAAAGATATGGCACAAGATCCTATTCCTGTGATCCAGGTCAAAGGCACCTACCGTCAGGTAGGGCAGCAAATCGGTGAAGCGATGAGACCTCAAGCGCAACGAGTGCTGAAAGAAATGCACGAAAGTGTACCGCCTTTTGCTACCTGGGAGGAGATGTTGGAAAAGGGAAAGCTTTTTCTTGCACATGGCCGCATGGTGTACCCTCATTTCATTGAGGAGTTGGAGGGAATAGCTGAAGGAGCGAATTTACCTTTTGAGGAGGTATTTTTATCTCAATGCGAAGGACTGTGGGAAAGTGCAACCTGGAATATTGGGGGAGGAGGCTGCACAGATTTTGCAGCACGTGGGCAGGCGACCGTTCATGGCCACACGATGTTGGCTCATACCAACGATCTTCGACCTGTGATGGAAAGGGACCTGGTCATTCTTAAGGTACAGGCTGAGCAAGACCCTGAATTCATGGGGGTATCGATTGCGGGATTGGGCTTCAGCGCTGGTTTCAACGCGGCCGGCATCGGTTTGACGGGCAACGATGTCTCGAGTAACGATATCCGCGTCGGTGTGCCGCGCCTTTTGATCGTCCGCGAGATCCTGGCTGCAAGGCGTTTAGGGGAAGCGATGAACGCCTGTTTGGTTCATCAACGTGCATCGAACTACAACAACATCATTGCTGATGCAAATGGTGAGATCTACAGCATGGAGGGGTCAGCTACCGATTGTGAGCCCATCTATATCGAAAAAGACATCATGGCCCACGCGAACCATTACATAAGCCCACCTATGCGACGCTATGAGGCGGATCGCAATAGGATTGGTGGATCTGTTATCCGTCATCATCGAGCCATGAGGTTGCTGCGTGAGAATTTCGGCAAGTTATCCCCCGAACTGTTCATGGAATTGATGGCCGATCATGCCAACTATCCAGAATCGATCTGCAAACATGCCGGTCGCACAATAACCGTGTTCAGCGTCATCCTCAATCTCAATGAATTGCGCGCCTGGATTGGGCGCGGACGTCCCTGCCAAACCACGTATGTTGAACATTCTTTGGATGCATGGGACCCTCCAGCGGATTGGAAGGTCTGAGGTCATCGTGTTTGACATGGCAGCCAATTACGCTTGACGAAGCTCGTCAGCAGAATGGAGCCCAACATGCTTGATCGCACTCGCGAAATGGAAAAACAACTGATCGAATGGCGTAGAGATTTTCACATGCACCCCGAATTGGGGTTCCAAGAAGAGCGTACCGCGGCAAAGGTCGCTGCTATCTTGGAGGACCTTGGGTACCGAGTTCGCACAGGGGTGGGACGCACGGGTGTTGTAGCGGAACTGGGAGAAGGTCAACCTGTGATCGGAATACGGGCTGACATGGATGCCCTACCCATTCAGGAAGCCAATGATGTGCCCTATGCGTCGCAAGTCCCTGGAGTGATGCACGCGTGTGGTCACGATGCCCATACTGCGATCGCTTTGGGAGTGGCGACCCTGCTGGCGCAAGAGACTTTCCCTGGAACAGTTCGTTTCCTTTTTCAACCAGCCGAAGAAACAGGGGATGAGGAGGGGATCAGCGGCGCACCTCGCATGGTTGAGGATGGCGCGCTGGAGAAGGTGGACGCGGTCATTGCCCTACATGTGGATACCACTACTCCTACTGGCGACATAAAAGTGGAAGCTGGTCCTGCATCCGCTGGTGTAGACACTTTCTACGCTAAGATCATCGGCAGTGGCGGCCACGGTGCGTACCCACATAGGGTTGTGGATCCCATCCATATCTCAGGTCATGTGATTCTCGCTCTGCATGGCATCGTCTCGAGAAAACTCCACCCTCGCGATCCGGCTGTGGTGAGCATCGGTTCCATCCATGGCGGGGAAGCTGACAACGTGATTCCAGATCATGTTGATCTATGCGGCACCATCCGGTTCACGCAACCAGAAGTGCAAGAACAAATCCACGCTGAGATTAAGCGGGCGCTTGAGTTAGCACGATCTTTAGGGGGAGATTATGAGCTGAGAATAGAAATTGGCTATCCGCCAATGAATAACGATGCAAAGATTGTGAACCTGATACGCAACGTTGCGGTAGATCTTCTTGGTGCCAATCATATTCAGGAAGCGAAATTAGAGATGGGGGCCGAGGACTTTGGCTTCTTCTCATCCTCTGTTCCTGGCGCGATGTTTGCCTTGGGGTGCCAGATCGAGGGGGACGAACGCAAAGCGCATAGTGTGCACTTCGATATTGACGAGCGCTGCCTCCCGATTGGGGTTGCAATTCTGGCTGAGAGTGCTCTTCGTCTTCTTGGAGGAGGGATCCATTCGAGTGACATCCCTCCTGCCAAGGCTTAGCTCATGCGCTGAACCGCACGCAGAATCCGTCTCGGTCATCAATCACGTAGAAGCGTGAAATGAGAAAAGGGTGGGATCGATCGTCCCACCCGTTTTCCTATCTGTTCTGTGGGCGGTTTTCTCCCTCAATCTGTCATTGCGAGGAGACGATAGGCGACGAAGCAAACTCCTGGTCGATCAGGGGATTTCGGGCTTTCAAGAGTCGCGTCGTATGCAAGAGAGGAGATTGCTTCGCCCCTGCGGGGCTCGCAATGACATGCCGAAGGGGAGATTGCTTCGCCCTTGTGGGATTCACAATGTTTCGATTAGATCAGGGATTGGCCACTCTCTGCGAGGTGACAGGCGACCCAATGACCTGGTGCTAACTCTTGCCACTCAGGTTCGATTTCGGAACAGACGTCGGCAACAATGGGACATCTTGGATGAAAGCGGCAGCCGCTTGGTGGATCGATCGGGCTCGGAACATCCCCGGACAGAATAACGCGTTGACGTGCCCGGGTCTTTACCGGATCCGGGATAGGCACTGCAGACAGCAGAGCCTGAGTATAGGGGTGCAGCGGATGATCGTAGAGTTCATCCCGTTCTGCTAGCTCAACGATCAGGCCGAGATACATCACCGCTACCCGATCGCAGATATGACGGACCATGCTCAAATCATGGGCGATGAAGAGATAGGTCAACTCTAGATGGTCCTGTAATTCTTCAAGTAAGTTGACGATTTGAGCCTGGATCGAGACATCGAGCGCGGAGATAGGTTCGTCACAGATGATGAATTCAGGGTTGGTGGCCAAGGTGCGTGCAATCCCAATACGTTGGCGTTGTCCACCCGAGAATTCATGGGGATAGCGATTGATGAAGCGGGGATTGAGTTGGACCAGGTGGAGTAACTCCCGAACCCGTTGATTGTTTTCTTTTGATGATGCGGACATGTGAACGCGTAGAGGTTCACCGATGATTCGGGCGATGGTCATGCGTGGGTTCAACGAGGAAAAGGGGTCCTGAAAGATCATCTGCATACGGCGACGCATTTTACGCAGCTCTTCCGCCTTTAAAGAAGTTAAA
>Ga0111172_1060_pt1 | contig 23872 bp, 19 predicted proteins | sample DeeMarSWOR324_28_FD_80233 | JGI IMG/M metagenome (GOLD analysis project Ga0111172, IMG submission 80233) | Anaerolineae bacterium SM23_ 63 | reverse complement strand
ATCTATTTTCACACCTTTATCCATATGATCAATGGCGTACTGTCGTCGGCGAGCATGGCTTCAATCAAACTTACCACTCACTGTTTGGGAACCCATTTGGGGTTGCAGTCGAACCCCTGCATCCTGATGTTCTTAATCAGCCCGATCTGCAATTGCCCTTCGAGGTGGGGAAAACTTGGTCGTTTACCTCAGGTCCACATAGCGCATGGAATACCGGAGCTGGTTGGGCGGCGCTCGACTTCGCCCCGCCAGGATACGCTTATGGTTGTGTGCTATCCAATGAATGGGTCGTCGCCTCAGCCGATGGTGTGGTCGTTCGAACAGATGAGGGGGTTGTGATCTTAGACCTCGATGGCGACGGTTATGAACAAACCGGATGGGTGCTCCTCTATTTGCATATCGAAGAACGCGAGCGGGTAGGAATAGGTGCCATCCTACATGCTGGAGACCGTATAGGGCATCCTTCGTGTGAAGGTGGATTCTCAACCGGGACTCACCTCCACATCGCTCGTAAGTATAATGGCGAGTGGATCCCAGCCGACGGAAACTTACCTTTCATCATGGATGGGTGGGTATCTGGAGGACAAGGTAGGGAGTACAATGGCACCTTAAGCCGTGGTTCGGTCATCATTGAAGCCTACTTTCGTCGCGGTTTATATAATCAGATATCCAGATAAGGTATAAAGAAGGACGATGCTGCACGATTCATTGAAGCGAATGACCCTGATCATCCTCGCCCTCATACTTTCTGTACTGGCTTGTGCCCGAGCGGATGTCCCAGTTCCAGGCGCAATCGGATCGGGAGGCGTACCTAGCGCGACCGCCCGGCAGTCTAACCCCTCCCCGGTCGCGACGAATACAATGAAAGTGGAAAACACTGTTGAAGTCACGGCGACGCCCTTTGAACCTGAACCGTTGGTTTCGCCAACATTTCCGCCTACGCCGACAATCGGTGCTACAGAGGAGATTGAAACGCTTCTTTATGAAGCTCAACCCGGGGATACGCTCTGGACAGTCGCGGTACGTTTCGGTGTTCTCCCTGAAGATATCGAATCCCCGGATCCCTTGCCCGGCGAGCGTGGTTTAATCGATCCAGGACAATTTCTGATCATACCTCGTCGACTCGAGACAACAGGTTCCAATCAGCGTTTGATCCCAGATAGTGAATTGATATTCTCACCACACGCGACAGACTTCGATGTCTCCGACTTTGCAGCCAGTCAGGGCGGGTATTTGACACAGTATAGAGAGGTTGTTGATGGCATTTGGACTTTAGGTCCTAAGGTGGTGGCACGTGTAGCGCGTGATAACTCGATCAACCCAAGACTTCTGCTCGCGCTGCTTGAACACCATTCGGGATGGGTTACGAATCCGGAAGCCCCTCGTGGCGAGGCTTTCGAATACCCGATGGGGATCAGTGATGAGCGTATCCCGGGACTACAGCGTCAATTAACATGGGTAGCGAATGAGTTGGGGAATGGTTACTACGGCTGGCGCGCTGGAACTTTTACCATGATCACCCTCCAGGATGGCTCGTCGGTCCGTTTAGCGCCTGATCTGAATGCAGGCACAGTGGCATTGCATTATTTCTTTGCCTTATACGATCGAACTTCCGAATGGGAATACGACCTCAGTCCTGATGGAATAATCAAGACGTACACTGAGTTCTTCGGGGATCCATGGGCGTATCAGCACCCGCTCTATGAGATTGGAGTCGAGCAACCCACGCTGATTCTACCCTTCTTACCTGGACGTACTTGGGCTTTTACGGGTGGTCCGCATGGCGCTTGGGAACGAGAGAGCGCGTGGGCGGGGCTGGATTTCGCTCCAGCATCAATGGAATCCGGCTGTGTTAGATCTGATGAGTGGATTGTCGCCGCTGCGGATGGTTATGTGGTTCGCAGTGAGCGGGGTGTCGTTGTGTTGGATCTAGATGGTGATGGACGCGAACAGAGTGGTTGGGCGCTGCTCTATCTACATGTGGCTACCAATGGCAGAGTCGAGGCAGGAACTCTCTTGACACAAGGCGATCTCATCGGGCATCCCTCCTGCGAAGGCGGAATTGCTACCGGTACACATGTTCACCTCGCACGGAAGTACAATGGTGAGTGGATCTTGGCGGATGGGCCTTTACCTTTCGAAATGAGTGGTTGGATTCCCATCGCTGGTTCGAAGCCATACCAAGGTGCGTTGGTAAAAGGTGATCAAGTGATCTACGCCTGCCCATGTGCGACCCACGAGACCCAGATAAGAAGATGATCCATCGAAGCGCTCGATCTATGTCGACGCTGATGACGTTGATCCTGTTCGTCGCTGGATGTGGGCCGGTTTCGACGCCCAGCTATGCTACGCCCACGGTCGAAGAGATCGTTCCAGAGGTAGGACCGACACCTTTGCCTAAACGGGAACCTCACCTCCCTGGGGAATTATTCGAATACCGTGCTCAAAGTGGTGATACCCTTTCGGCGCTGGCAGCGCACTTTAACACTTCTGTAAATGAAATCCTTGCTGCGAACCCTGATCTTCCCTCGTCTATTACGACAATTCCGCCTGATTATCCATTACAGATACCGGCTTACTATGTGCCACTCACGGGTTCTCCCTTTCATATCCTTCCTGATAGCGAAGTTATATACGGCCCTTCAGCGGTTGATTTTGATGTCTTCGAAGAGATTGATCAAAGATCAGGTTTCTTGAGAGATCTCTCCGCTTTCGCTTATAAACGCCAACGCCAGGCATGGCAGGTGGTGGAGGTGATCGCCAAGAATTATTCCCTCAACCCTCGCGTTCTTTTAGCGATGATGGAGCACCAGACACAAGCTCTCACTGAGCCGTTGACGGAAGGTAATCAGGCTGACTATCCCATGGGAGTGGAACAAGTACGGTACAAAGGACTTTTTTGGCAGTTGATTTGGGTAGCTGAGCGTTTGAATGACGGTTATTATGGCTGGAGAACAGGAACTTTGGAAGAGATTGAACTGGCGGACGGATTACTCGTACGACCTGATCCTTGGCAGAACGCTGGCACGGTTGCCATACATATGGTGTTCGCAGGTATCCATGGGAAGCAAGAGTTTGACCACGCTGTGAGCCCCGACGGTTTTTATCAAACATATAAAGACCTTTGGGGAGATCCGTTTGAAGCTGAAATTGTCCTCATCCCAGGGAACCTTCAACAACCGGAGCTTGCCTTACCCTTCATGCCTAATCGCATATGGGATTTCTCTGCCGGCCCCCATTACTGTTGGGGGACAAGCTTGCCCCTTGGAGCCTTGGATTTTGCGCCCCCAGCGATGGAGGGTGGCTGTGTGTTCTCGGCTGAGTGGATCACCGCACCCGGTGATGGTGTCATCGCTCGTAGTGATGAAGCCACAGTTGTACTTGATCTCGATGGCGATGGTGACGAGCGAACAGGGTGGGTGCTGTTTTTCTTCCACGTTGGTACGGATGGCCGTATCGCGGAAGGGGTTGCGGTAGAAGTGGGAGATCTTCTGGGTCATCCCTCCTGTGAGGGAGGGCGTGCGACGGGGACCCACTTTCATATTGCCCGTCGGTACAATGGTGAGTGGCTTCCAGCCGGTGGACCGCTTGCATTCGTGCTGGATGGTTGGGTGACGGCATATGGGGATGAACCCTACCAGGGGACACTTACCAAAGGTTCGAAGATCGTGCCGGCAAGCGAGGTTTCAACGGCTGCCAATCGGATTTTTTATGAGTTGCCGTAAATAAGGAGCTTCAAGCTACAGGCTGCAAGCTGCAAGCGAACAAATGACCTCCCCACGAGCTTTAAGCTCGCGGGGAGGTGTCTAATAAAGCGCCATCTGTTTCAAAACAAATGTGTAGCCGCAGGCTTCAGTCTGCGAATCTATGGGGACTGTGGCTGCGACAAACTAGGTTTTTGGATCGAGAACAGGTCTTGGAACAACAGGGGTCAGCAGCGTCACCCTGTTTCCTTTTTGGATATCGATAAGTTTTTTGCCGCTGGCGTTGCGCAGCCTCCTGGGTGCATCAGAAAAGCGTATCGAACGAGCTGTGCCTTTCTGTAGATGAGCCACAGCTCGATCGTTCGCTCGTCCAAGAACCGCACCAGCTAAGCGAACTTCTTCACCCGATTTCCAGGCTAATACGCCTTTGCCATGACGACCTTGACGGGGGAATTTGCTGAGCAGGGTGCGTTTCGCCAGTCCATTTTCGGTTACCAACAACAAATCGCTCCGCGGGGCAACTACGCACATGCTTATGACGCGGGTTTTTGTGTCATCCGTGCGAATCCCGTAAACACCTCCTGCGGATAATCCCATGGGTCTAACGTCTGACTCATGAAATCGAATTGCCATCCCCGCGTTTGTCACCAAGCACAATTCCTGTTCACCATTGGTCAGGTGCACCCACCTGAGTTCGTCTGATTTCGCCACTTTGATCGCACGAAAGGCTTTCGCAGATGGACCCGGGAAGGCATTTCGATTCGTTTTCTTGACCATACCGGCGGCTGTGCCAAAGCTTAGATAAAAATCATTGCCTCTTCTTTTAGGTGGTAGTGCGATCCCAGCCACAATCTCGACTTCAGAGTCGAAGGGAGTAACCGCAGCAATGGGTACACCATCTTTAGGGTTATCACATTCGGGTAGGGTGTGAACCGCGATGGCTACGCCAAGACCTTTGGTATTGAAAAGATAGAGCGTATCGCGTCCGGTGGCGCCAATTACCAATTGCGGTGCTAGACGACCTGAGAGACGAGGTAATCGTGCAGATGGTGTACGTCTAATCAGACCGTCGCTGGAGATCGTGACCCATGTATCTTTGGTCGGTGCCAGATCAGTAGCTGTTAGCACCGCTTGAGCACGTTTCTTTCCTGTGGTCTCGGCGATTTGTGTCCTGCGGCGATCACCGTATTTGGATTTCACCTCGCTTAGTTCTTGCGCTATGAGCATTCGCATTTTCTTCTTTGAACGCAACAAGCCTTCCAATTCTTTAATGCGATTGCGTAACTCTTTGTATTCCTGATCGATCTTCCTTCTCTCTAGACCCGACAACCGTCGAAGCGGCATGTCTAAGATGGCGTTAGCTTGGGCTGCTGTTAGCTTCAGACGACGTTGCAATCGTTGACGAGCTTGATCAACATCTTTTGCTGAACGTATCATCTTGATCACATCGTCTAAATTTGATAATGCGATGCGAAGGCCAGCGAGGATGTGCTCACGCTGACGAGCTTTCGCTAGGTCAAATTGTGCTCGACGCTGGGTCACTTCAAGCCGATGTTCAAGATAGACCCGCAGGGCTTGTTTCAGATTGAGCAAGCGGGGTTCTCCTTCAACAAGGGCCAAGATGATCACGCTAAAGGTCGTCTGCATCGGTGTTCGGCGATAAAGCTCACCGAGCACCTTATCGCTATCTGCGGTCTTGGAGAGTTCAAGTACGACTCTCATGCCCTGACGGTCTGATTCATCACGTAGATCGGATAACCCTTCCAACCCCCCTGTGCGCGCCATTTCGGCGATCCGTTCAATGAGATTGGATTTGTTGGTTTGGTAGGGCAATTCTGTGATGATGATGCGTTTTCTGCCGCGCCCCATCTCTTCGAGGTGAACACGCGCTTGGACGGTAATTTTTCCCCGACCGGTACCATAAGCTGCAGGTAATCCCTCACCTTTATCTTTCTCATGCAGAATGATGCCTCCCGTGGGAAAATCCGGTCCTTTGATGAATTTCATCAAGTCGTCAAGGGTGATCTTTTCCAAACCAGACCAGTTTTCGAGCATATAGATCAATGCGTCGCACACCTCACTCATGTTGTGGGGAGGTATCGATGTTGCCATGCCGACGGCGATACCTGTACCGCCGTTGACCAAAAGGTTTGGAACACCGGAGGGAAGAACCGTCGGTTCTTGCAGTGATCCGTCGAAGTTATCAATGTAACTGACAGTTTCCTTTTCAAGATCCTCTAGCATCTCGGTAGCGAGGGAAGCCATACGCGCTTCGGTATAGCGCATCGCTGCTGGTGGGTCACCATCGACTGAGCCGTAGTTTCCTTGTCCATCGACGAGTGGATAACGTAATGAGAATTCCTGCGCCATACGAACCATGGCGTCATAGACGGCCATGTCACCATGCGGATGATACTTGCCGAGAACTTCGCCTACGATACGAGCGGATTTCTTATAACTTGTATCTGGACGAATACCCATGGTGTGCATAGCATGAAGAATGCGGCGGTGGACAGGTTTCAATCCGTCGCGAGCGTCTGGCAAAGCACGAGCTACGATCACACTCATAGCGTAATCCAGGTAGGATTGCTGCATTTCGTCGTCGATGTTGATCAGACGCACTAATCCAATTTCCATTTGGCACCTCGTGAGGAAAACCCGATTGACTTAGGTATGATAAGGGCTCTGATTACAGGCGTCAATTGATGCAGGGCGATTGATGAATCCACTGAAGAAAGGTCAACTGCGAGAAGAGGGCAGATATATGTGGAGGTCTGCGCTGCACCCACACCTCCACATATATCTGTCCTCCCGACTCCTGGCGTTTATTTTCAGCGCACTCACCAATCTGATTTTTGTCGAGATTCGTGACTTATGGTTAGGCAGTGTGTAATAAGGCAAATGATTGCGGTAATTGGGGTCCTTTTTCTGCAGGCTTACATGGAAAAACAGAGAGTACCTACGCCCCTTGCAGGGTGAACATCGCTATGCTAGAATACGGTTGGCAGGTTTCTGATTGAGAGGTTTTCCGGAAAAGTGGGCTCTCCCCACTTTTTCTACGTATAAGCCTCAAATTAACGCCTGACAGGGGAACTAGGAAGATGAAGAGTGAATTTGCCTTAGCATTCAATGAGATCACCGAACGCTTTGGCCTCCCACAAGATACGGTGATGGAAACTCTTGAGGCGGCGATGATATCTGCATATCGTCGTTCAACATACGCGTCTAGCGCTCAGAATGTAGAAGTCAAGATCGATCCTGAGACGGGTCAAGTGCGTGTATATGCCGAAAAGGAGGTCGTCGAACAGGTGGAAAACCCTTCGACGGAGGTCACACTTAAAGAGGCGCTCAAGTTCGAACCCGATGCTGAGCTCGGGGGGGTGGTTATGGTTGAGTCCACTCCTAAGAACTTTGGTCGCGTTGCAGCACAGACCGCAAAACAGGTGATGTTACAGCGTCTGAGGGAAGCTGAGCGAGAGGCACAATATGCTGAATTTATTGAGCGTGAGGGTGACATGGTCCACGGCACCGTACACTCCATTACGCCTCAAGCTGTGACGGTAGGGTTACTAGGTAGGGCGGAGGCGATCTTACCTAGGAATCAACAGATACCTGGTGAACGTTTTCGGGTTCGCGATCGTATCCGTGTTTATGTTCTCGAGGTTCGAAAATCCTCCAGAGGACCCGTCATCGTGGTTTCTCGCACGCATCCGGCGATGTTGCGACGTCTACTCGAAATGGAAGTGCCTGAGATTCATCAGGGTTTGGTGGAGATTAAGGCGATCGCCCGTGAAGCCGGCAAGCGTGCCAAAGTAGCCGTGGCAGCCTTACGTGAGGGTGTCGATCCCGTCGGTGCATGTGTTGGATTGCGAGGGGTTCGGATCCAATCGGTTGTACGAGATTTGAACGACGAAAAAATCGATGTGATCGAATGGAATCCTGACCCGGCCACTTTTATTGCCAAGGCCCTTAGCCCAGCTCGCGTTGCTGGAGTTTACCTGGACGAGGACCTCGCGAATGGTAAAACCGCAATGGTGGTCGTACCGGAAGATCAGCTTAGCTTGGCCATCGGACGCGCAGGGGTAAACGCCCGTCTTGGAGCGAAGCTTACGGGTTGGCGTATCGATATCAAAAGCCTGCCTGAATCAGCCGTAGATTCTCTTGCACTCCTGGCCTCCGAACCGGCCTTCGCCGATATCGCCGAACGCGAGGCAGAAGTCATGCCTCAAGTCGAAAGTGTATTGGTAAAAAAGACCGAGAACCGTCCCGTGACGCCAGAAGAGTATCAGACGATGAGAGACTTCGTCGATCGCGTTCAACAGGAGGTCATGAGCCGGCGTGAGACCATACGTCAACACAAACAAGAAGTACTAGAAACAATTAGGGCCACCATCCCGACCACCGCATATGACATCGCCTTGGTAGATATCGAGCTTTCTACGCGTGTTTTGAACTTACTCACACAAGCCGATTATAAGACCGCCGGTCAAGTGATGGAGCAGCTAGAGCTTGATGAGGATAAGATCCTTTCTCTGCCAGGTATCGGACCAAAGGCGATACAAGAGCTGCGCGAGAAACTGACCGCCTTCGAATATCCGGAGGCTGAGGTTGAAGCCATCGTCGAAGAAGTAGTGCCCGCAGTTGAAGAGGAGGTGGTGGAGGTTCCGGAGATCGTTGAGGAGGTTGTGGAACCTGAGCCTCTTGAAGTATCGATTGAAGAACCCATAGAAGTAGAGGGTGAAGAGGAAGAAAAACCCGAGGTAGAGGAAGCACCGGAAGTCTTAATGCCGGTCGAAGAAATCTTTGAAACATTTGTTGAAGAACTGGATACGATCGTGCCCACTGTAGAGGAGGAAGGGGAGGAAGAAGAGATCTTCTCACTTGATGAGGAAAGACGTAGGAAACGGAAAAAGGTCTCGCGCGTGGTTGAGTACGACCCTGATACGGGAGAGATGATCGTCAAACGCCGTAGAAAGCGCGGGGAAGAGGATTGGGAAGAACTTGACTTCTAGGTCAAAGTTCGGGTACGAGAGATTTGATTGTGACATCTAGGAAAGCGCGACGACGCCGTCACGTCCCTCAGCGGACTTGTGTTGGTTGTAAAGAGGTTCTACCTAAGCGTTCGCTGATCCGAATTGTTCGCGGTTCGGACGGCGTGCAGGTTGACCTGACCGGTAAAGAACCTGGTCGTGGAGCTTATCTTCATGACAAAAGGTCTTGCTGGCAATTAGCACTGCGAGGTGCATTAGCACGAGCATTGCGGACTGAATTGACGGCCGAGGCTAGTGAAGCCTTGACCGCTTTCATGGATGAGTTGACGGACGAGTAGCATGGCAAAGGCGACCCAGTTCGCTGGATGCGCCGTAACGCGAGTGTATCCTTTCAGGCATTCCCCCTAGCCGAATGGCCCCACTCGCTCGGCGCGGCCAATGTGCTTGAGCCGGAGGTGCGGTATGAGCGAGAACGGCCAAACAATCATTGATATACCAGAAAGTCTAACTGTTCGTGAGTTGGCGGCGCGAATTGAAGTCAGCCCAATTGAAGTCATTAAAAGCCTGATGGCGAGTGGCGTGATGGCCAACATCAACCAGCAGATTGACTTTGATACTGCGGCAATTGTGATGGAGGAGTTTGGTTTTGAGGCCAAGCCAATTCTGCCTCCTGAGATTGAAGAGGGTGATGAAGAGGCAGCTATACCCTATTGGCGGCGCTTGATCGAGGATGAAGATCCACAGGCATTAATGAGTCGCCCGCCCGTAGTGACGATGCTTGGTCATGTGGACCATGGTAAAACCACCCTGTTAGATGTGATCCGTGAATCAAATGTCGCCGAGGGCGAGGCGGGTGGCATCACCCAACATATTGCTGCATATCAGATCGTCCATAATGGCCAACGGATAACCTTTTTGGATACCCCGGGTCATGAAGCCTTCACGGCAATGCGGGCGAGGGGTGCTCAAGGTGCGGACATCGCAGTACTCGTGGTAGCAGCTGATGATGGTGTTATGCCTCAAACCCGTGAAGCTCTGGCTCACGCACGTGCTGCCCGTGTCCCCATACTGGTAGCCCTGAACAAGATGGACCGCACCAGCGCGAATCCGGATCGAGTCAAACAAGAGTTGGCTGATGTGGGTTTGATGCCTGACGATTGGGATGGTGAAACGATGGTCGTCCCGGTGTCCGCTAAGATGCGCGAAGGGATCCAGGATTTGCTTGAGGCGATTGTCCTCGTCTCAGATGCAACCGAAATCATGGCTAACCCGACGGGCCAAGTTTTAGGAACGGTCATTGATGCTGAATTGGATCGATCGAAAGGCGTCGTGGCTACCCTGCTGGTGCAAAACGGCACACTACGCGTTGGGGATGTAGTAATCCTGGGCACAACATACGGTCGAGTACGGGCGATGTTTGATTTCCAGGGGAACGCGATTGAAGAGGCGTCGCCTTCGACACCGGTCTCTGTATTAGGTTTGTCGGAGGTACCGATGGCTGGGGAGTTGTTCACCATAACCGACTCGGAGCGCCAAGCTCGGGCGATCATTGAGGAACGAAAATCTCGGCAGCTGGAAGAACGGGTGGGACGGAAGATCCTTTCACTGGATCAAGTTTTCGAAGCTTATCAGGCAGGTAAGACGAAAGAGTTACGCCTGGTGATCAAGGCTGATGTACAAGGTTCCCTTGAACCCATCACCACATCGTTGCAAGAATTAAGCGCTGGAGATATCCAGGTTAACGTGCTGCACAGTGCAACGGGGAATATAAGCGAAAATGATGTGATGTTAGCCACAGCCTCAGATGGAATTGTGATCGGCTTTAACGTCGTCGCCGATCAAGCAGCACGGCGCGCCGCTGATGCTGAAGGAGTTGACATCCGGTTGTACGACATCATTTATCGTCTCACGGAAGATATCGAGAAAGCGCTGAAAGGGATGTTGGAACCAGAGACCAAAATTGTTGAATTGGGTCGAGCTGAAGTTCGAGCCACCTTCCGCATCCGAAAAGTAGGAATAGTCGCAGGATGTCTGGTTCTTGAAGGTGAACTGCGACGTAATTCGAAAGTCCGCGTTGTTCGTCGAGGTGAGATTATTTTCGAGGGACCGATGGCTTCACTCAAACACGAGCAAGAGGATGTGCGCGAAATCCGCGAGGGGTTTGAGTGTGGTGTCGGCCTAAAAGGATTTGACAGTTTCGAGGAGGGCGATATCCTCGAGTGCTACACAGAGGAGACTTTAGCTGTAGAGTGAGGTTTGCCAGATGGTTAGTGAAGCTAGAGCGCGGCGAATCGGTGATCGGATTCAAGAGGAACTATCGCAGCTGTTTCAGCGAGAGGTTAGTGATCCTCGCCTTGTTTTGCTCACGGTGACTGCAGTTGATGTAGATCGCGAACTCGCATACGCTACCGTATACATTACCGCAACCGGTGGTGAGGAGAGAATGGATGAGGTGCTCCAAGCATTGGATGGAGCGCAAGGTTTCTTGCGTCGTGAATTGGCCTCCCAGATTCATCTCCGCAACTTCCCTCGGCTACGATTTCGGTGGGATTTTTCCCAAGAGCGTGGTGCACGCATTGATGAGTTATTGGACATGTTGAGCTCTGAAGGCGAGGGGGATGCAGGTGAAACCCGAGATCCTTGAGTTTCGGACATTAATCGAAGGAGCGACGAGCATTGCTGTGGTCGCTCATGAGAGGCCTGACGGCGATGCGATCGGGTCACTCATCGCTCTTACCCTCAGTCTGCAGAATGCCGGGAAACAGGTCGCCTCGATCCTGGCTGATGGGGTACCAAACCGCTTCCGCTTTCTACCTGGTACGGATGACGTACAACGAACCTTTCCGACGGATTGCAATCTGCTGATCGTACTGGATTGTTCCGATGTTGAGAGAACAGGTTTCGAGGTAGAAGATCTTCCACGGAGTGTCGATATCAACGTTGATCATCATCCGACCAACACTCATTTTGGGGTAGTGAACATTGTCGATCCTCATGCATCAGCTACGGCTGAAATCCTATTCGGTCTTGCAGAACCATTGGGTCTCGAGATCGACTCCCGTGTAGCCACGAACCTCCTCACCGGATTGGTAACAGATACCATTGGCTTTCGTACGACCAATGTGACACCCCAAGTGCTTAATGTTGTCGCACGGTTGATTGAACTTGGTGCCCCACTGTCTGAGATTTACGAGCGTGCGCTCAATAGAAGAAGTATTATCGTTGCTCGCTATTGGGGGTATGGTCTCTTGCGTTTAGAGCAGGAAGACGGTTTGGTCTGGACGAGTTTGACTTTAGAGGACCGTCAGCGTGTAGGCTATTCGGGAAAGGACGACGCCGATCTGATCAATCTGTTATCCACGATAGATGGGGCTGAAGTGACTGTGATCTTCGTCGAACAGTCTGAGGGGGCGGTTAAAGTCAGTTGGCGTTCTCGAGCCGGCTTGAATATTGCCCCACTAGCGGAAGCGTTCGGCGGTGGTGGCCACCATCAAGCAGCAGGGGCAATGATCGCTGGTGATCTTGAGGAGGTGACGAAGAGGGTGATTTCAGCTACACGTGGGATCCTTAAATCGGTCACGGAGAGTAGAAGATGAAGGCCTTTGGTTTAATGATTGTTGATAAGCCAGTAGGTCCCACATCACATAAGATCGTTTCACTTGTCCGCAGGGGAACGGGCGTGAAAAAAGTTGGACACGCCGGCACATTAGATCCTCGGGCATCTGGCGTGTTGGTTCTTTGCCTCGGTTCCGCCACAAGATTGAGCGAGTTCCTCTCGACTTCCTCGAAACGCTATGAGGCGGTGATCAGTTTCGGTGCTTCAACCCAGACCTACGATTCGGAAGGACCGGTGGTGCGCCGAAGCAAATCAATACCGAGCTTGGAAGAACTCCAAGCTGTACTCCCTGAATTTCGGGGCGAGATCGAGCAAGTGCCACCACCTTACAGTGCAATCAAAGTAAAGGGCGAAAAAGCATATAAATTAGCACGGTCGGGTAAGGAAGTCAGCCTTGATCCCCGCACGGTAACCATCCATCATCTCGAAGTTTTGAAATACCAAGCTCCTGATTTGGTGCTGGATATCGAGTGTACGGCCGGAACGTATATTCGCTCTCTTGCACATGATCTAGGGGAGCGAATCTCAGCCGGTGCGCATTTGGCAAATCTGCGTCGAACCCGAGCAGGTCCCTTCTCTTTAGAAGATGCCATCCCATTACCTAAATTAGAAGTCGGTTTCCTTACTGGAAAATGGGAGCGGTATCTTCGCCCTGCTGCGGATGCATTGCCCGATTTACCGATCGTTGAGGTCGGGGGGGAAATCCTGGACCTTCTCAAGAATGGACATCGTATCCCAGCGAGCATGGGTTCAGACGGGATGGCTAGGGCGATCGGACCGGATGGTGATTTGGTAGCTATTCTAGAGGCCGTTGAGGGTGGTCAGGAGTGGCATCCCCGTAAGGTCTTCCTGGGCTAGCCAACGCGATGCAACACGTTCAAGATCTCAATTCCATCCAGCTCGACGATTGTAATTTAACCATTGGCTCCTTCGATGGTGTGCACCGTGGTCATCAAGAGATCATTAAAGCGTTAGTCTCTGATGCCAAGACCGAAGGTGTCCCTTCCGTTGCACTAACTTTCTTCCCCCATCCCTCTGCTGTACTGCTTAGGCGAAAGCCAATCTTCTATATCACCTCACCTGACGAGAAAGCTGATCTGTTGGGTCATATGGGCGTGGACTATGTAATCACCCAGCGCTTTGATTTAACACTTGCGCGGGTAAGTGCGAGTTCGTTCCTCGATACATTACAGGACCGGCTTGGATTCCACCGTCTCTGGGTTGGTGAGGATTTCGCCTTTGGATACCAGCGAGAAGGGGATCGACATTTCCTTAAACGGGTGAGTGCCGAACGAGGGTTTGAGTTAAAAGTGGTATCACCTGTGATCGTTGATAACGAGGTGGTAAGTTCAACGCGAATCAGGAATGCCTTACGCGCCGGTGAGGTCGCCTTAGCAGCAGAATATTTGGGAAGGCATTTTAATATCAGCGGTGTGGTCGTGACGGGCTCAGACAGGGGTAAGCGGCTTGGTTTTCCAACGGCCAACCTGCAAATTCAAGAGGGGAGGGCTTCTCCTAGTCCTGGGGTTTATGTCTGTCTGGCAGAAATCGCAGGGCGGGGATGGAAAGCCGTAACCAATATCGGTGTACGCCCAACTTTCCAGGAGAGCCAAGAGATCACGACGGTTGAAACACACCTGCTTGATTTCCAGGGTGATCTCTATCATCAGGAGATCAGATTAATTTTCATCGAACGATTACGCGATGAGAAACGCTTCTCAGATTCTGAGGCGCTGATCTCACAAATCAATAAAGACATCCATCAAGCACGCCGAATATTAGGCTCAATTATGGAGAGGGAAAATGTCTGATCAGTTTCAGCGTCAGATATATTTATTGAGTCCGCGGCAACTCAGCCCTGAGACGATCGCGGTGACCTTTGCAAAGACCTCAAGGTCACCGCTTACTTTTCGAGAGATCGCCGATGAGCTATCAGATGAGAAATCGGCCGAGTTCCATGAAAAGTGGGTTGTGGGTTATGGCCATGCATCTGTCGCTGAACACGCCGTTCTGCATATTGCCCTCGAAAATGTTTCTCGCTTAGCTACGGAGTGTATCGAATCCAACCGCCTCGCATCATACACTGAGAAATCAACCCGTTATCAAATGTGGGCTCTCGGAGGGTATCATCTCCCACGTGAGGTTATCGATGAACCTCAAGAGCTGGTTTTCCGTAAATGCTGTGATCATCTGTTCCAGGTTTATCATGAATCCCTTGAACCTGTCAGGGAACTTGTTCGCAAACGCTTCCCGAGAAGAGAAGGTGAGAGCGATAGTGCGTGGGAGAACCGAACTCGAAGTAAATACGTGGACGCATGTCGATTTTTACTCCCCGCGGCGGCGTTAGCGAATGTGGGCATGACGATCAACGCTCGTGCACTGGAACATGCTATCCGAAAGATGCTCTCTCATCCTTTGGCGGAGGTGCAAGAGATCGGTCAAGCCGTGAAGGAATCAGCTCAACGAGAGGTACCGACATTGGTAAAGTATGCTGATCGAGTGCCCTATTTAACGGCTACTCAGGAGGATTTAGCAGACGCTACGGCAAAATTGGGGTTGGATCAAAGTAGTGAACCGCTTCGATTGATCTCTTATGATCTGGAAGCCGAACTGCGCGTGATGGCCGCGGCCTTGTATGCTCAAGGTACCTGCTCCTTCGACTCGGCGTTGACGCATGTCAGATCGTTGGGCGAAGTCGCGCGCCTCGATTTAGCTCAGACAATTCTTGGGCGTTTAGAACGCTTTGACATACCTCTCCGGGAGTTGGAGCATGCCACCTACACATTTGAGGCACTGGTTGATCAAGGTGCCTATCTGGAGCTTAAACGTCATCGCATGATGACACAGACCCCTCAACGTCTGACTGCTGAGCTAGGGTACGCTGTACCAAAGCTGATCACGGAAGCGGGATTCGAAAGTGCCTTTCGAGAGGCGATGGATGTCGCCTCCGATGCGTATCAAGAGATGGTAGGTTGGAATCCGTATGTGGCTGCATACTTAGTTCCGAATGCCTTCAACCGAAGAGTGCTGATGACGCTTAACTTACGGGAGTTATTCCACCTATGTGAGCTGCGTTCTCAGTCGAATGCTCATTTCTCTATCAGAAGATTAGCGCTATTGATGGTTGAGCTCGTACGGCAGGTTCACCCCGTGCTCACGGCTTTCTTACGTCTGCCAGAAGGTGTTCATTGGCGGGGGATCGAAGATGAGCACTTCGCACAGGTTTAACTCCTCATATGTGCATTTCAATATCCAGGGTGGTTGAGTGAAGCAGCGCACGCCGAACTTCTTGAAATATACACATGAGCATACTTCGACAGGCTCAGCATGCTCATGGGGTCGGTCTGCACAAATATAGGGTAGGGCTAATTAATCGTTCGTGCCGCGGCACCGGTGGCATACAGAAATGCAGGGGCAACTCACCGTTCCCGCGAAACTCCGAAAAGGGCTTTCAGACAGCAGCTCGTCGATTTAGGGGCGGTTCGCGAACCGCCCCTACGATGTTATATATGGCGCCTATATTCTTGCAGGGGCAATTTATGCCGTCTCGCACCCCGTTCGGGCCGCGAGCCACGGCCCGCCGGGGCGAGACGGTCAGCGTGCCGCCGGTGTTCGCTGCACGAACGGTGAATTGCCCCTACATTTTCCTTCAACTTCTAGGAATATGGAGGTTTAAAACGTAAGGGTATGAGTTCGCTTTCTAGAATTGGGGGCTTAGATTGTTCGGTTTGATTTCTAAGAGTTACCTTACGATTTCAGTCCACACGGAACCCTTCGAAAATTTAATCTACCCAGTGATGCATATTGCTGGTGATTTTATAACTAGCTTTTGACTCTAGAGACAATGCACTATCGGTCTATCTTCTCCGCCATTTTTTCACTTATTCATTGAATCCAAGTTGTGATAACGATGTAGAATCGAATAAATGGAGAAGGGCATGAGCAAGGATAGCTCCCATTCTCAAAAAGCCAGTCCCCAAGGTAAGAAAATCCGGGTGCTTGTGGTGGATGATCACGCCATTGTACGCCAAGGGCTACGGACGTTCATCGATCTGCAAAGTGATATGGAAATTGTCGGTGAGGGGACGAATGGAATCGAAGCGGTGGACCTGGCGCGCCGTACGAAGCCAGATATCATCCTGCTCGATCTTGTGATGCCTGAAATGGACGGTATTCAAGCCACGCCCAGGATCATCGAAAACAGCCCGAATTCACGCATCATCATCCTGACCAGTTTCAGTGAAGAGGACAAAGTCTTGCCCGCCATCCGAGCGGGGGCACAAGGCTATCTACTCAAAGACATTGAGCCAACCGAATTGGTGCAGGCGGTGCGCGACGCTCATCATGGCAAGGTTCAATTGCATCCGGAAATCGCCGGAAAGTTAATGTCCGCAGTGGCGGCGGAGAAACCCTCTACCAGCCGTACCACGATTGACGCTCATAACGGATTGACCGAGCGCGAAAATGAGGTTCTACATCTCATCGCTGACGGCTTGAGCAACCGAGAGATCGCTGAGAAGCTTTTCATCAGCGAAAAGACCGTCAAGACCCACGTCAGCAATATCCTAGGCAAATTGGGATTGACCGACCGCACGCAGGCAGCCATCTACGCTTTGCGGAGGGGTTTACCTACGGACGAAAAATGATGCGTACCCTTGGCGTGTATCTGTTGTACGCGGCCGTTGCTTTGCGCGGTGTGGTGATCTTTGCCGATGACCCACGACTCCCCGTGGTAATCAGTTGCTTTGCAGCGTATGGATTGCTTCTGTTTCTTGAAGCCTGGCTCACTGGTTCTAAATCACCCAGGTTTACAAAACTGACAGACCAGGAGACTTCTTTCAGGCAGGTATGGAGGTCTCTGTTTTATTTACTCCTGCAATCTACGTTAGTGATCGCGTTAATGGCCGTTCCAGAAACGCAGGATTTTTTCGCGTTGCTATTCGTCCCACTCAGTATGCAGGTGGTGTTGTTCTTTGGTAGAAGACTTGGTTATGTGTGTATTGCGATTTATTCCCTGTTCATTGTCCTTGCTTTGTTGGGTTCGGAGGACGGCCCACTTTTTGGAATGGTGATGGGGATATTTTTCAGCGGCATGTGCTTTCTGTTTGGCGGGTATGCGTACCAGGTGCAGAAAGCCGAAATGGCGCGCAATCAAAATCAGCGAATGTTCAACGAATTGCAGACTGCCCATCGCCAGCTTCAGGACTATGCCGATCAGGTGGCAGGTCTTGCTGTCGAACAGGAACGCAATCTCTTAGCACGCAACCTGCACGACTCAGTCACGCAGACGGTCTTCAGCATGAACCTGGCGGCGCAATCGGCGCGCCTGTTACTGGAGAAAGAACCCCCTCGCGCGATTGAACAATTGCTACGCCTCGAGAAGCTTGCCGCAAGCGCCCTGGGTGAGATCCAGACTCTTGTTTCGCAATTGCGTCCGCGCTCGGTGGTGGAAGAGGGTCTGCCGACTGCTTTACGAAGAATGGTTGCCGAACGACAAGAGCGAGAGGGGTTGCAGGTGTCCCTTGATATAAACGGAGACATATCGCTATCTGACGCGGAGGCTATGGGTTTGTATTCCATTGCGTATGAGGCATTGACCAATGTCATTAAACACAGCGGTGTGTGCGAAGCAACCATCCACTTGAATTTTGAATCAGGCGGTTCTTGTATGGAGATCGAGGATCGTGGTCTCGGCTTCGATCCGCAAACAACACTGAATCAACGCGGACATTTTGGAATGGCGGGCATGTCTGAGCGGGCGCATGAGATTGGATGGAATCTTTCCGTCGAGTCGCGTCCTGGTCAGGGTACGTACATACGCGTTACAGAGACCCAGCCCGGTGGGACAGAATGAACCGGTCGGAACAGATGCGCGGCTACCAAGGGGGGTATCTGATCGGCTTCATCATCGTCACAGTGGTCGCGTTGCGTACAACGATCTTTTATCATGGACGGGTGAGTCTGGTCTTGGTGACCTCGCTCCTCGCGATCTATAGCCTAATGTACATTTTGGAGCCGTGGTTCTCGTTCCGTTTCCGTTGGTACAAGTTTTTTTACTTCCCGCTGCAGACGTGCGCTGTGATCGCGCTTACCAATCTACGTCCATTTATCGATGTTTCATCTCTTCTTTATATTCCACTCTGCATTCAAATGGTTGATCTTCTACGTTGCTTTGCTCACCCTCACCCTGATGCTTGGGTTAGGCTGGCTGGAGGGATTAGCGCTCGTTCTGCTCTTTCTCGCCGTTTGCGCTTTCCTGATTTCGTATGATCTATTGTATTTGCGTACACAAGCCGATCAGGCCGAGAGCGAGCGATTGCTCACAGACTTGCAGTCTGCTCACCAAAAGTTGCAGGAGTACGCGATACAAGCAAAGGAATTGGCCGCAGCGCGCGAGCGCAACCGACTGGCGCGCGAACTACACGACTCAGTCAGCCAGGTCATTTTCGGCATCACACTGACTGCTCAATCTGCTCGCCTTTTCATGGAGCGTGAACCTTCCCGCGTTACCGATCAGATCGACCGTTTGCAGGAAATGACCTCCGGTGCTCTGAGCCAACTACGCTCGCTTATCTCTGAATTGCATCCCCAGTAAATCCTCATTATCGAATAACGTTTTCCCATTTTGCATGTCCTACGCCTCGCGATGTAGGCCTACATCCCTGGTAGGACAGGAAAAATCCTCCTCTGTCTGGAGGGCAGGTTCAATCTTCCGCCGGATGCGGTCAGGTTCTTCAGCGCATATATTGATTGCATGACTGACATCCGGGTAATGATCGTGGACGATGTGGAACGAGTGCGACAGGACTTGTGCACCCTGCTGACGCTGGTTGGCGACTTCGAGGTTGTCGGCCAAGCTCGAAATGGGAGGGAAGCCATCCAAAAGGCCCGTGCCCTCCATCCGGACGTAATCTTGATGGATCTGGAAATGCCAGTCCTCGACGGGTACGAAGCGACGCGGCAGATCAAAGCCTGTTGGCCCTCCTGCCGCGTCATTGCTCTGACGATCCATGATTACGAATCGGCGCGCCTCCAGGCCATCGAGGCTGGGATGGATGGTTTCATCGTAAAAGGCTCTCCGTTGGAGAGCCTCGTTCGCATCATTTCACAAAAAACGGAGGAAAGAAAATGAACACCAAACCGGTTCAACGGAGATACGACCTCGATTGGCTGCGCGTGCTGGCGTTCTCTGGAGTCTTTCTATATCACTGCAGTCGCTTCTTCGACGCATGTTCCTGGAACATCAAGAACTCCACGACGAGCCCCCTGGTGGATACCCTGAAGGGGATCTTCGACCTGTGGGGCATGCCATTGATCTTTGTCGTCTCTGGTGCGAGCATTTTCCTTGCCCTGCGCCCAGGTGGAGGGGTTCGGTTCCTGAGAGACAGGGTGTGGCGTCTGATCGTACCGCTGGCAATCGGCATCCTGGTGCTGGGCCCACCGCAGGTCTACCTGGAGCGACTGACGTACGGTGAATTCCAGGGCAGCTTCCCGGCATTCCTACCGTTCTACTTCCGAGATTGGCACATTTGGGGCGGCAACTTCGCCTGGTCGGGGGTTCATTTGTGGTATTTGGAAAACCTGTTCCTGTACACGCTTGTGCTGCTGCCCCTGTTCGCGGCTCTCAAGCGTCAACCCGGCCGACGGATCACGGAAGCTCTCGGTCGCTTGTCCGCTCGCCGTGGCGTGATCTTCCTATGGGCGCTGCCACTCGGGTTGCTGCTGATTGTGGTCGATCCATCCGGCATCCTCAGACCCGCATTCTCGGAGGATCTCACACGCTTGCTTATCTTCTGGCCTTTTCTGGTCTACGGATTTCTGGTGTTCTCCGAAGACCAGATCCGGCAGGCGATCATCCACCAGCGCAGGATCGCACTGACCATCGCGATCGCCCTAACGTTGGTCGCGGCGGTGCTCGGCGACCTTGAAGGTCCGGATGTCACCCTTGGGCTCTTCGCGCTGGTGATGATCTTAGGCGGTTTGCTCATCTGGAGTTCGATCTTGGCAATCCTGGGCTATGGGATGTGCTACTTGACCTACAATCACCGACTACTCTCGTACGCCAATGAAGCGGTGCTGCCGTTCTATATCCTGCACCAACCGGTGATCTTGATCCTCGGATACTTCATCATCCCCCTGCCGTTGACCATTCTTGCTAAATACTTAATTATCGCCCCATTGGCGTTCGGCATCACGCTGGGGTTGTACGAATTTGGTATCCGAAGGGTGAATCCGGTGCAGCGGGTCTTCGGGCTCAAGCCGCGTAAACCAACCTTGCCAGTTGTGGATCTGGCTACTCAACCAGTGTCATGAACGTGCCTGCGGTGGACCCGATCCTAGGAAGCGGAAGTGAGAAAGCAGTGAATGCGAAAGGAAGGATCAAAATGTATACCCAATCTGCGACGACACAACGAAGATATGACCTGGACTGGATGCGTGTCCTGGCGATATTGACCGTCTTTATCTATCACTGTGCCCTGATCTTCGGCCCGGATCCCTCGTCGATCAAAAACTCGACAACCTATGTATTTGTCGATGACTGGAGCGATTTCGCCGGTAGTTGGGGCATGCCGCTGTTCTTTCTCATCTCAGGCGCGAGCGCGTTCTATGCATTGGGCAAAGTCGGTCCGGGGAAATATGTCAAAGGCATCGTAATGCGCCTGCTCGTCCCACTGATGGTCGGCATCTTCACCCACATAGCGTTTCAGGTTTATCTGGAACACATTCACAAGAGGACATTCAGCGGTTCGTTCTTCGATTTCTACCCGCACTACTTCGAGGGTATGTATGCCTTTGGTGGCAACTTCGCCTGGATGGGTTTGCACCTATGGTACCTGGAGGAGTTGTTCATCCTCTCCCTGTTCTGCCTCCCGATCTTTCTGTGGCTCAAGAACAGCTCCCGAGGCCAGTGCGCGTTGAGGAGTTTGGGTGATTTCCTGGCAAAGTCGGGAGCCATGTACCTGTTCGCGTTGCCGGCGATCGTGCTGATCAACGTTTTGGATCCGGAGACCTGGGGCACGACCGCATTGGGCGGTTGGAGCATCCTCATCTATCCGTGCTTCTTCGTGTCCGGCTTTGTGATCATCTCCCACGAACGATTGCAGGCGAGCATCAAGCGCTGGCGCTGGATTTCGCTAATAGCTGGCATCCTTTCATGGCCGACCATCGATATCCTATGGACTGCCTTGGGCGATCCCAGTTTCGGCACGTCGGGATTTGCATTGGGCAGTGGTGTGTACTGTCTGAGCGCCTGGAGCTGGCTCCTGGCGATTAGCGGGTTTGGGATGAAGCATCTCACCTTCAAGACATCGTTCTTGAAATATGCCAACGAAGCCGTGCTGCCCTTCTACATCCTGCACTATACGGTGATCCTCACCTTGGGATATTTCGTGGTGGATTGGGTGATCCCCGATGGGCTCAAGTTTGCGTTCATCCTGATCGCTTCGTTCCTGGTCACCATGGGGTTGTACGAATCCTTGGTGCGTCGCAACAACCTCCTGCGCATCCTGTTCGGGATGAAACCGAAGGAACGCCGGGCGGCGGATGTCCGATCTGTTCTGGCAGGACAGGAAGCGTGAGTCATTGACTCTACCCGGGGCAACCCGTACGCCGCTGATTGTTCACCTTCTGCATTCCTGTTTGGAGTTGTCATGGACGATGGTATGAAAAGTCTGGCGATCCTGGCCGGGGAAGAGGTATTGCTGCTGGTCCTTTTCATTTTACTCATTGGTTCCAGATTATCTTCAAAGGAAGTTCAATCAACGGATGTCAACCATAGGAAGGCTGGACAGGATCGAAAATCGAAACAACGTATGAACGACAATCATGCTATGATGAACAAAATTCAGAATCCCCCTTTATAACAAAACTAATCTTGTGCTCGCTACAAAATAATGATCTTGGAGTAAGGATGAAGAAGAACTGGTGGCGCAGCCTGCAGGTCAAAATCATCGCCTGGTCATTCGTGCCTACCGTGATCATCCTGTCTGCGGTGGCCTGGTTCACTTTTTACTCCTACCAAAAAGTGATCGGAGATCTTGCTATCAAGCAATATCCGGAAATTGTCCAACCAAAAGTGCAGATGTTCACAGATGCGGTCGGTGGTCTTGGAGATTCCATTATTGTCCCAATTTTTATGGAAATCGATATGAAACATGACTTACCTCTCGAAGTCCGTATTCAGAATATCCTTGATCAGACGAAGGGCCTAGAAATATTTGACGGGGGGCTCTATTTTCTAGATCAACAAGGGAAGGTATTCAAAACTCTGCCCACACAACCCGAGCTGATTGACCAGGATTGGTCCGATACTCCCCATTTTCGTTACATCAACGAAAATCCGAATATGGGTGCGTGGACCGATCTCATTACCCTAGGATCATCCGGGAAGAAGGTCTTTTGTATGGCCGGGGCGATGACCGGTCAAGCGTGGAAAGAAGTTGTGGCCGCGTTTTATTTCTGTTTTACCATCTATCCTGCTACTACCCAGAATGCTTACTGTTCGAATCTGTATGTAGTAGACAGGAACCATCAGATCGTTTATTCCCCGGATCCATCTGAGATGGGCAAAGATTTATCCGGGGAAGCCTATATTCAACAGCTCACTCAGGGGGAGAATGAGAGCGGTCGGTTCCGAATCAGGAGCGAGGATAAAGTGGTCAGCTATGTTCCTGTGATTGGTGGTCCAAGTGATCGAGTGAGCTGGTTTGTATTGACAGAGCAGAGTTGGGCCGAGATCATGCGACCTTCCCTGCCCTACCGGAATCTGATGCTTGGCCTGCTGGCATTAGGCGTGATCGTTCCCTTACTGGTGACCGCCTACGGTGTCAGGCACATCACCAACCCAATCCAGAAGTTAATCCAGGCCTCCCAGGAGGTTACTGCAGGCCAATTTAAGCAGCGAATTGAGGTCAATACGGGTGATGAAATCGAGACCCTCGCTGAACAATTCAACCTGATGTCAGCAGAATTGGATGAATCCTATGCTTCGCTGGAGAAAAGAGTCGCCGAGCGTATCCATGAATTGTCCACACTCAACGCCATCGCTGCGCGTGTGAGCAGCTCACTCAATCTCAACGAGATCATGGCGGATGCGCTTGAGCGAATTATGGAATTGACCGGGATGGAATATGGCATCGCTTATCGAATCGCGGGCGGCGAAGGCGGCGCGGTGAACACCGGAACAGACGCGGAGGAGGCCCATCTCCGCGTGATGGCATTTCGCGGGCTGCCACCCACCTATGCCGATTTTGGCGATAGGTTACCCTTGAGGCGGAGTGCCGCCGGTGTGGCAGGCCACCGCGGTGAACCGGTGATCTGGACACTCGAGGAGTTGCCTACGGAAAGCGCTTTAAGGGATAGATTGGTATCTTTAGGGGTTGAGCAGATTATCGCGATTCCGCTGATAGCCAAAGGTCGATTGGTCGGATCGCTCAATCTCAGCACGAATAAGAGCCAGACCTATCCGCCGGAGCAGATCGCACTCTTGAAAACAATTGGGCAGCAGATCGGCGTGGCTGTTGAAAATGCCCACTTGTATGAACAAGCAGAACAAACAGCGA
>Ga0111172_1045_pt1 | contig 24869 bp, 22 predicted proteins | sample DeeMarSWOR324_28_FD_80233 | JGI IMG/M metagenome (GOLD analysis project Ga0111172, IMG submission 80233) | Anaerolineae bacterium SM23_ 63 | reverse complement strand
CATGGAGATTTTTTAGTTCACCCGGTGAAGGTTACCAATACTCCCAGTGACATTGGTGTCGTCGATTATGTCATCGTCGCCGTCAAACAATATCAACTTTCCGGGGCCGTTTCAAGCATACCGCCACTTATCGGTCAAAAAACCACCGTCGTTCCGCTCCTTAACGGCATCGACGCGCACGAGCACATTATCGAAGTTGTTGGTCCTCGACCCGTCGTTGGTGGATATTGTAGTCTCGTCTCGATGATCGAGGCTCCGGGTATCATCCGACATGAAACCCAGTTACATAAGCTTGAGCTAGGTGAACTTGATGGAACGAAAACGGAGCGTGTAGAGAATCTAGTACAGGCCTGGAAATCATGTGGAGTCGAGGCAATTCATGCCGACGATATCTTCGTCGCTATATGGACGAAGTTCCTGTTTATATCCGCTTTTGGGGGCGTTTCCTCCCTTTGTCGTGTGACTTTGGGTGAGATCATAGAGGCGCCTCAGACTCGCGAGTTGTTAGTCCAGGCGATGGAGGAGGTGAGGCAACTGGCTCATAAACAGGGGATTGCCTTAGCAGCGGATATCGTGCAATCGACCATGTCCTTCGTCGAGGGCGTTGAACCATCAGCCACGTCCTCGATGCAGCGAGATGTCGCGGCGGGAAGACCCTTTGAACTTGAAGCGTTCAGCGGAACCATCGTTCGTCTGGCAAGACAGCATGGGGTTCAGACACCGGTTCATGATGCGATTTATGGACTCTTGCTTCCGGCGTTGAGGCGTGCCTTGGGATGATCGTGAGTGTGTATTCCTAGATTAAGAAGATAGCGCTACGAAAATTGTAAAGGTGATCTCTTCAGCGTAACCTCCCCTCACCCTAACCCTCTCCATTTTAGGGAGAATGTTAATTTGGTCAGTCAAGCTCCCCTCACCCTAACCCTCTCCCTTTTAGGGAGAATGTGAATTTGGTCAGTCAACCTCCCCTCACCCTAACCCTCCTCCCTTTTAGGGAGAATTTCAATTTGGTCAGTCAAGCCCCCCTGACCCTAACCCTCTCCCCACAGGGGAGAGGGTTTTTTCCTACCCTCTCCCTTTTAGGGAGAATTTCAATTTGGTCAGTCAAGCTCCCCTGACCCTAACCCTCTCCCCACAGGGGAGAGGGTTTTTTTCTACCCTCTCCCTTTTAGGGAGAATGTTAATTTGGTCAGTCAAGCTCCCCTCACCCTAACTCTCTCCCCACAGGGGAGAGGGTCGGGGTGAGGGTAAAAGTTGCATGTGGTACGCTTCTCAAACTTAAGGGCTGCCCGTTTCAGACAGCCCACAAAGTCCCTCTACTCCAAGAGGCATTCATAATAAGACCCAAAGAAACTACATGCTATCCTTAATTCCGCTATCCCTCCGCTTCAATACCCAAGGCTAATATCCACGCTATTCGGCATCGGCTCACCACCCGCGGCAGTGTTAAGCAAATCAGCCAGCGTTTCCATACGGCGAAACTCGAGTTCCATGGTTCCACCAGCGCGATGGGGGCTCATTACGACATTATCCAGTTCGTGGAAGGGAAACTGTGATGGTGCTGTTTTAGACCGAGTCGATTCATCCTCCGGATAGCTATACCAGACATCCAGTCCAGCCGCATACAAGCTTCCATCCATCAAGGCTTCGTAAAGAGCCGATTCATTCACGATTGGTCCACGAGCCACGTTAACCAGGATCGCGCGTTCAGGTAGTAAATCCAACGCGTGCTTATCAATCAGCCCTTCGGTTTCCGATGTGAGCGGGAGGCATACAAACAAAACCTCGGTCTCCGGGAGAAGTTGGTGAAGTTTATCTGATGGGTGGACTTCAACTTCAGAGTCTGACTCGATTTCATTACCTGCTCTTCGAAGAACTTTGACACGCATGCCCAAACCCAAGCAAGCTCGTGCTACACGTTTACCTATGGCTCCATATCCCAAAACCAACACGCTTTTATTTTCCATAAGCAACGCTGGATTGGGTTTATAACGGGGTGTCCAATCGTTTGCTCGCAAAGCTCTATCGATCGGGAGAAGAAACTTCGCAGCTGCCAAAAGGAGGGCGAGGGCCATCTCCGACGTTGCCGCGGCGTTGTAATGAAGGTTATGGACCGAGATCTGCGGGAACTCCTTCATCAGGTCACAGGTTTCCTTCGGAACTCCAGCAAAGGGGATGATCAAGGCCTGCAGATCTGGACACGCGGCGAGATGTTCCCGTTTAGGTCGACCCGCTACGAGAACATCTACATTACGATCGGAAGGAAGTTCCGAACCTAAAGAGAGTTGGATGGAGGGGAGTAAATGCGCTTGTAGATGAGCGAGGGATCCTTCATCCGGCGGTTGAAGAAGGTGTACAACGAGTGACATCAAGCGAGTTTCTTGCCCAACATGCTGCGATAGAGATCGATAACCTGTTCAACTACCATGCTCCAGGAGTAGGCTTGCGCATATTCCGCAGCTTGTCGTCCAAGTTGTGCTCGCAGATCATCATCCTGAATGATAAGACGTAATTTTTCCGCAAGCGCTTCCGGATCTGCAGTGGGGACATGGAAGCCCGTTTCACCATCCCTGACCAGGAACGCCAAACCGCCGGTCTCCGAAGCCACCACAGGCGTTCCACAAGCCATTGCTTCTAAAGCGACCAACCCAAAAGATTCATAATGCGAAGGCACAACGACCACTTCTGCCGCGGAGTAGTAATAGGGAAGTGTATCCTGGTCCCTCTTACCCAGGAATGTTATCAGATCAAGGATCCCGAGCGAGTCCCGCATGGCATGCAACCGTTCCATCTCCGCTGTCATCTGTTCACGACTTGAGTGCGTGTCACCACCGATCACCGCTAGGCAGAACGGATGTCGATCGAGGATCCCCTCCTTATGCAAAATGCCAACCGCTTCGATCAAAGTATCGATCCCTTTCAACGGTTCGATGCGACCTACAAACAGTAACATTCGGTCATGGCAAGGTACCCCTATGTACTCTTTTGCTTCATCATCAGGGATGGGATAGAAGTGGCTGGTATCCACACCCGGTGGGATTACGACGACTCGGCTTGTGTCCTCTCGATATAGCCATTGGATCTGAGCGACCTCAGCTGGTGTGGCTGCCACGACTCGATCCGCTGACTGCAGAAGATGAGCTTCTGATTCCAAGCGTAGGTCCGAAGGCTCTTCCTCACCACTCCGCGCTACACGGTTCTTCATGATCGCCAAGGTGTGGAACATTTGAATGAGCGGTAGATTCCATGTCTCCCGTAAGTTAAGACCTGCTAAACCGGAGAGCCAATAATGGCAATGAATGAGATCGTACTCGATTTCCTTGGACTCAGCGAAATCCTTTACGCCAGCAGTGAACTCGTCGAGATAATTCGCTAAATCTTGCCTGCTCAGTGGCGTTTCCGGTCCTGCGGGCACGTGCACCACCCTGTTGCCATGGCCCAGATGGTGAAGTACATGGGGCACATGTTCGTCTTGTGAGCGGGTGAAGACGTCCACACCGATACCCTTGCGACCCAGCTCGCGAGTTAAATCTCGGACATAAACATTCATCCCCCCGGTGTCCTTTCCACCCAAAGTGGCCAGAGGGCAAGTGTGATAAGAAAGCATCGCGACGCGCATGGCACCATTATCGCTGAGGCTCCGTTTCTTGCCAAGGATACTCCTCAATGGATGTGCTTCTCATAAACGATTTACATCTAGGAATAAACTTGGAGGTCGTGTGGTGACTCCACCCCGCTCCGTTCTACTGTCACATTCAACAAAGATTTTAAGACACGAGTTGAGATGCATGCCGCTGGCTGGTATAATGTCGCGCGACGCCAGCGTAGCTCAGTCGGCAGAGCAATCGCTTCGTAAGCGATGGGTCGAGGGTTCGAGTCCCTCCGCTGGCTTCATCTCGTTAATCGACACCAATACTTAGAATTGGTCTGAGTTAAACCCACATTTTGGGGAAGGTTAACGATCGCATCGCGAAAGTTGATCCCCTAAATCACTCGATCTGCCTCATATGATCCATAGCGGTGGGAAAACCACACTGCGTCCACTTTATTCATTCAAGCAAACCTAAAGTCCAGTGTAATCTAAACCTTTCCTGCTCTTCGATTATCTTAGTCCCAAAAAACCTTTACATGAATCAATTGCATTTTTAAGGACATTTAGGGGTTGAGAGGTTTTCTATAGGTGATAATTCATACTCAATCAATCATCTTAAATTCTGAATTCGATGGCTGCGTATTCCGTGTATTGATTAGGATCTCCTTAGGTTTGGTAGTACGAAGATATGAGATACCAAAATACGACAATCAGGATTACCGTCAATAACACAAAAAAGACTAAGGTGCCGCGGTTAATTCTTTGATGTGTTTCTTGGTCCAACGAGTAGTGCCCAAAGGAATATCCCCGTGTAAGAGACTGGTCGTACATATGCTTTCCAGCTTTCTTTACCCATTCATTACGAATAAAAAGTGAGATCATCCCTGACATGAAAATACTGATTAAGACAAATGTGAGAATATCCTGCCAATTCATGATCCTCCTCCTTTTGATGGCATGATAATTATGATGGTTATATCCAGGGACACGAATAATTCCATTATGAAAAGCAAGATTACAGTTGATGGAGCTAATCCATATCATCCTACATGAGTGCGGTATTCGAGTCAATAAACCTACTATTGAAGGCTATTAAGATAAATAAATGACGCGATGTTTAAGGATTTTCAATTACCACAAACGTTTACACGATCTCAGTCGTAAATACTTTCCCTTTATCAGTCAGCGCGTATAATGAAGCCATGAACGACCGCCAATCCCCGATCGTGATCGGAATCGCTGGTGGCACAGGCTCTGGGAAGACCACGGTGGCAAACGTGATCCTCGAACGAGTCGGCGCCAACAATATCGCGTTCCTCGCTCACGATGCTTACTATAAAGACCTTAGTGATCTCCCCCGTGCTCAGCGGGACATGATCAACTTTGATCACCCCGATTCGTTGGAAACCACCCTTTTGGTAGACCACCTAAAAGGACTCACGCAATGGCAGACCGTTGACATTCCCATCTATGACTTCACGATGCATAATCGCACGACGCAGACTCAGTGTATTGAGCCAAAACCTGTCGTCCTCGTCGAAGGCATTCTCGTCTTCGCTGAGGTGTCGCTTCTGGATCTGTTCGATGTCAAGATTTTCGTCGATACACCAGCAGACATTCGGTTTATCAGGCGCCTTCAGCGGGACATCCTTGAGCGAGGCCGTACCGTCGAGTCAGTGATCCAACAATATGAATCCACCGTCCGCCCGATGCATTTGGAGTTCATCGAACCTTCAAAGCGTCATGCCGACGTCATCATCCCGGAGGGTGGATTTAACACCGTCGCCATGGATATGGTTGTGGCCCGGATAGAAGCATTACTCGCTCGACGCTGAAACTTACTAACCTCATCCCATGCCTATAAAGGAGACACCATGTCATCAGCAAAGTACTCAGCTCCGCCATCAATCACGATCGATCCTTCGAAAATTTACAAAGCCACCATCAAGACCGACCTGGGTGATATCTTGATCCATCTGCACGCCGATAAGTCACCTGGCACGGTCAACAATTTTGTATTCTTGGCAAACGAGGGCTTCTATGATGGCGTGATCTTCCATCGCGTGATCGCTGATTTCATGGCTCAAAGTGGAGATCCAACCGGCACAGGTCGGGGTGGTCCAGGCTACACCTTTGATGATGAATTCCACCCTGAATTACGACACGATGAGCCTGGCATTCTCTCCATGGCGAACGCAGGTCCAGGCACAAATGGTTCTCAATTCTTCATCACCCATGTCGCTACACCGTGGTTGGATGATAAACACTCCGTATTCGGCAAGGTTGAAGACGGGATTGACGTATTGATGTCCATCCCCCCACGCGATCCCAGCGATACAAATGCACCAGCGATTACGATCCGAACTATCGAGATCTTGGAAGCGTGAGTGATCAACCCTGGTTCTCCGGCTGGCGCTTGACACTGGCAAGAATCCTCTCTTTGGTTGCTGTCGTCGCCATCACAATTTACATCTTCTCGATCCGCGACCAAGTGGATAAGCTCGAGAATTATGGGTACCCTGGCATATTTCTCCTCTCCATCCTCGCGAACGCGACCGTGATCCTCCCCGCTCCTGGCATCGCCTTGACTTTCGCCTTTGGCGCGGTGTTCAACCCTATGGGTGTCGCTCTCGCAGCCGGAACCGGTGCCACAATCGGCGAGCTTACTGGTTATCTGGCAGGATTTAGCGGGCGGGGGATCATCGAAGAAAACCCAACCTATCGGCGTATCGATGCATGGACAGATCGGTATGGTGGTTGGGCAATCCTCATCATGGCCTTTATTCCAAATCCATTGTTTGATATCGCAGGTGCAGCCGCCGGAGCTTTGGGGATGCCCATCCGGACGTTCCTCTTTTGGGTTTGGATCGGGAAGACCTTGAAGATGTTGCTCTTCGCATACGCTGGTGCGGCCTCCCTTGATTGGCTAATAAACCTCCTGGGTGGCGCGCCGTGAGGTATATGTTCGCAGTATGAAGTGGTTGCAGGCTGATAATAACCTGTAGGGGCAATTCACCGTTCGTGCCGCGAGCAGCGGTCAGGGTGCGGGACGGCATGAATTGCCCCTACTTTTTCAATTACCCAAGGTCCATTCAATCATTCATCAGATTACGTAGGAACGGTTCGCGAACCGCCCCTACGTCTTGCGATTTCTTATCGTACACAACATTCAAATGAATTCGATGTAACTACGCTCTAAAAGCCTCGCGCCTCAACGTCACCCGATCCAATCGATCACCGAGAACCTCGACCCCCAATCCTGGTTTTGTGGGAACATCGAGGGTGCTATCTGGGTTGAGCACAAAGGGGGGATCAGCGATATCTTCAACATAATATCGGTCCGATGCGGAGATATCCCCGGGCAAAGTGAATCCTGGCAGAGAGGCGATCGCTACATTCGAAGCGCGACCGATTCCTGTCTCCAACATGCCGCCACACCAAACGGGGATATTTGATTCGAGGCACAAGTTATGGATAGCCATCGCCTCTGATAAACCTCCAACCCTTCCCGGCTTGATGTTAATGATCCGGCACGCATCAATCTCCACCGCTTGTCGAGCATGGCGGACTGAAAGGATACTCTCGTCAAGACAAATGGCTGTTTTCAATCGAGCTTGTAACCTGCTGTGATCGATCAGGTCGTCTTCCGCCAAAGGTTGTTCTATAAGCAGGAGATCATAATCATCCAAGGCTTCAATGGAAGTAGCGTCCTCGATCGTGTATGCTGAATTCGCATCTACCTGTAACTTTAGGTCGGGGAACGCTCTGCGAACAGCTTGTACATCATCCACATCACGCCCGGGCTTGATTTTTATCTTTATCCGATCGTAACCCTGATCAATGAATTTTCCGACGGTATCAACCAGCAATTCTGCGTCCTTTTGGATCCCTACCGACACGCCAACAGGCACAGTTTTCCGAACGCCTCCCAAGGCCGTAGCAAGGGGTTTCCCAGCAGCTTGGGCAAGCAGATCCCAGAACGCCATTTCAAGCCCTGCTCGTGCGAGGGGATGTCCTTTAAACACACGCAGTCGATCACGGAGATCCTCGACCGTAACGATCTCACTCCCTACGATCGCAGGTACAAAGAAATCGGTTAGTACATGCCATGCGGTCATTGTTGTTTCGTAAGAATAACCTGGGCTCATGCCAGCCACACATTCACCCCACCCAGTCAAACCTTCCCCTCTCAATATGAGAATGACGCAATCACGGTCAAGTTCCACGCCGAAGGAGGTTTCGAAAGGTGCAACAAGTCGCATACGAATGTGACGCAGCTCAATGAAATCGATCTTCATCTCAATCCCTCAATCGCATCACGATGTGCGAGAAGATAATAGGACCGGGATTCCCCTCCATCCTTGACGAATAGGAAATCCGAAATCAAGTAATCAGTGCCAAATGCAGCTTCAAAGAGTTCACGCGTGAGAACCCTCCAGGCTCGTGCGAGTTCGAAATCTACCTCTTTCAGGTACAAAAAATCTGATGGGATTTCGACCAGAACCAACGAAGACTGTGTAGCGGTAATATGATCAGGCGGGTATATCAACCCATGCTCCCTCATCGACGATGGATTCAAAAGCACCGCGCCCCCCTGCAAGTATTCGGATAATCCAAGCAGTTGGGTTCCCTTCTCAACGCGGTCTAATACGCGGGGTGAGTTGATATACCAATCGATGTCGAAACGATCGGATGGCAAACCGATGTTCAAACCGTCGCGCATCGACCCGTATGCATCGCGAATATATCGATTGCATACCACGCCCAATCGTCGAACATTGAGATATCCGTTAAGACTCAAGAGAGGATCGTAGGTCCAGGTCGCAAGATGGATACCTTGCTCGATGACAGCTTCCCGCTGTGCGAGCTTTAAACGGTATCCTAAGCCCCGATTTCGATAATCAGGATGAACCCCTAACTGATGCGAGCAATGCTTCAGACTTTCCGATGCTTTGTGTCCCTCACCAAATTCCGTGGCCCCCAAGAATCCATACACGAAGCCTATCAGCTCCTCACCCTCAAGAGCCCCAATTACAACCCCACCGTTAAGGGCGATGGTTTTGATTATATGAGCCGGGACGACATCAACATCGCTCCCGGGCCAAATAATCCGTTGAAGTCCTTCAATCTTCTCCATGTCCTCGATGGAAGTCAAGGTGTGTATTGTGGTCTTCGCATCCATCATCAATCTCTCCGTCTATCGGTAAATTGACGAATCAAAAGATCCCATCCCCAGTTTTTCTCTCCGAGATAATCGATCTTGTCTTCCATACGTGACGGCTGCAAACCAAACATGTGCGGCAATGTGTTCAAGTCTGTGGTTCGATCCACAGCCAAATAATCGAGCCAAAGAGGGTTAATCGGAGATCTTGGCATGAGCTTCTCCATCAACCAGGCTCCTGAACGAAGGTAAGGAGGACGCGCGGGAAGGAGAATTCGCGGAGCGCTTGAAGCCTTCATGATCATGTGCAAGACTTGCTTGAATGAGATGTACTCCGGTCCTCCGATCTCGATGGTTTTTTCGATCGTTGAGGGCTCATCTAAAGCCCAGGTGATGGCTGTCGCGAGATCATCCACCCATAAGGGTTGGAGGAGCGTTGAACCATTACCTGGCATAGGAAAGAAGATGGGTGAAATTCCTAATAACATCGCTAATGAGGTGGTGAAGTTATCATGCTGGCCAAAGAGAAGCGCCGTTCGCAATATCGTGTATGGAACACTGCTGTTTCGGATGTGTTCCTCTGCTAACGCTTTCACCTGCATCGCTGGATACGCAGAGCCTCGATCCGCTCCGATATGGCTTAAGAAGAAGAGGCGTTTTATGCCAGCTTCAGCAGCTGCTTCCGCTATGTTTTGTGTCCCTGCTTCCTCTAATTCCAACCTATGATCAGAACCGCCCTGCCCCTCAATGCCTGCAAGGTGGATTACTGTTTCGATTCCCACCAAGGAAGCTCGTACACCTCGCCGATCGGTGACACTGGCCAGCGTTATGTCGACCGGAACTCCCCTTGGGAGAGCAGGTGAGCGAGAGGATGGTTGAAGCATGGTTCGGACTGCGAACCCGAATTCGGTCAATCTTCGCAACACAGCCCGTCCAATGAAACCCGTGCCACCAGTGACTAAGATCATCATTCCTTACCACGATTATTCTATCGCTGGATCACAATAACAAAATGGGATGCATCATACGTAAGCATACTTCGTCTTGTATAGAAATAGCACGCTTTTCGATTCTAGCATATCCATTATCACGACGGTTTTTTTACCAGCTTGGGTTAACGATACGCATAATGTATTTGAAGCACGCTGATCGGACGTCCAGTCAGTTCCAAAAAAATCGGGCTGTCTCAAAAGCCACTCTCGTGACCGTTGATTAGAAGATATCCCGGGTGATGTCATTGCGAGGAGCCCTCCCTCAATCTGTCATCGCGAGGACACGACGAAGCAAACTTATTATTGAGGAGATGACTTCACCCCGGAGCCTGTCCTGAGCTTGTCGAAGGAGGGTTCGCAATGACATGAGATCCGACGCCGCCGTCGCTTAGGATTCGGCGAGTTTAGGACAAAGCTTATCGAAGGATAACCGCTAAGTATCTATCTATTCTTGTAGAGGTGGCTCCCATGCCGCCATATGAGCGGGCATGGGAGACCGGTCTACAGGTTAATGATTAGGGTAGAGAGCCTAGAGTACCTGCAAAGTTTCTGCACAGAGTATCCCGTCGTCGAGGCAATAAATCCAAGTTCTCCTGGATGTTGGATGGGTGCATATCAAAAGAAATGAGCGCTTGACTAAGCGCTCATTAATACACCTCATGGAAGTTGGTCTATTGCATGCTATTCGACGGTCTCCTCGATCGCGTTGAGTAGTCCGTCGACCATATCTCGCAGATAGACTTCGGGGACGGCGCCAACTTGCCGGTGGAGGATCTTACCCTTTCCGAAGAAAAGAAGTGTCGGTATACCTCGCACATCGTACTCTTGAGCCCACTTGGTGTTATCGTCTGTGTTGATCCTGGCCACGATTAACTTTCCAGCGTGCTCTTTCGCGAGGTTATTCAGCGCTGGTTCGATCATCTTACATGGTCCACACCACGGCGCCCAAAAATCGACTACCACGGGTATTTCAGATTGAAGGACTACTCTTTCAAAGGCATCATCTGTGACGTTTATTGCTTCTTTATACATTTCCTTCTCCAGGCATAAATCTACACACAAAGAAAATCATACCATACAGTGGTGAAACATAGAGGTAAATGTAATTAAATAGCAAAGAAAGGGCGCTTCAAGTCGCAAGCCACAAGACGCAAGCTGCAAAATGCAAGCTACAAGCTACAGGCTTCAAGCTGCAAGCTACAGCTTGCAGCTTGTGTCTTGTGACCTGCGACTTGTGACTTGCGACGTGCCCCTCCCCAAAGTGGGTGCTATAATCACAGCACATCTTTTCGCTGCGGAGATCCAGCATGCCCCACTGCCCTGCTTGTACAGCCCCCGGTCTAGAGGTATCGTCCGATGGGACGCTTACTTGCAGCTATTGTGGAACCATCATTCCTGGCGATTCTAATGTGTGCCCAGCTTGTGGACATGTGAATGTCGCTGGGGTAGAAACTTGTAGCTCCTGTGGGGAACCTCTTTCATTGGTAGCGCAGGTCATGATCAGGCAAGAAAGCCGCGATCAACCTTATAGATTGAAACAGGTTCGCACACAAGCCACAGCACTCAAGGAACGCGAATCTCGTGAGTCTGATAAGCGTATGGAGGTTTTACAAGCCATCGATCAACGCCGGCACGCGGCCGAAGCCGAAGCGAAGAAAGCCCAAGAAGCATATCAGCGAAAAGTCTCAAGTATCGTGCTGCTGATTATTCCAATATTCATCGTCTTCCTTATCCTACTCGTGGTGCTCACGAGATAGTCCGAATCAATGAACGCCAGCACATCGTACACCATTCAATTACCGGTCTATGAAGGCCCGCTCGATCTGTTGTTGGAGCTGATCGAACAGGCTGAGCTCGATATTACGAAAGTAGCACTGGCGAAAGTCACCGATCAGTACCTTGCATACCTTAAGAGGATCCCAGAGCATCAATTGGATGATCTTGTATCCTTCCTGCTAGTCGCCGCCCGCCTTCTACAGATCAAATCGGAAGCGCTTCTACCTCGCTCCCCGACTCTTGAACCCGGTGAAGAGGACATAGGGGATGCACTCGCCCAGCAATTGATCGCCTACAAGAAATATAAACAAGTCGCCAGCCATCTCGCCGACCGATCAAATACAGGACTTAGAACCTACTTACGGCTTTCCAGCACCCCCACACTCGAATCCAAGCTCGATATGTCAGGTGTAAACCTGGGCGATCTACGACGTGCGTTTATGGACGCCTTAGCGGCCGCGCCCACCACTCCTGAACCCGGCAAAGTCGTCGTAGCACAGCGAATCCGTGTTCGAGATCGGATCCAAATCATCGTTGAGGCCCTACGAAAGGCAGGTCGGACGACCTTTCAAAAGATCTTTAAACAAACAAAATCAAAATTAGAGGTCATCGTCTCCTTCCTTGCATTGCTGGAATTGATCAAACAAGAAATGGTGAATGTGAAACAGGATACCTTGTTCGGAGAAATTGAACTCTACCAAGGAGACGCCTGGCAGGGGGATCAAGACATGGATTTTGAATTGGAGTTCGATGAGTAAGGCGCAGCTATCATCAACGCCACCGCTGCCCCGAAGCCGTCGATCACAACATCACCAATACTTGAAGCTCTCCCCTCAACAAATGACTGGTGAAATTCATCGCTGAGCGCGAAGAGCACGGTCATAAACAACGCCAAGAACCATCGATAGCTGAACGACAGCCGTCTTGGTAAGGCAGAAAAATAAGCCAATCCAAGGAATCCATACCCTAAAGCATGCCCCCCTTTTTTCAGTAAAACATCCCAGAAGCCGAAGTAAGGCAAATTGTCCCCAGGCAAGGATGACAGGGCGAAGATGATCGCCATCAGGACAAAGGCAGGCACCCAACGCAATGGAGGCGGAAGCGAAGGCAACTTCATATGTGCCATTCTACCACCTAAGAGCGACTCGGAGCCCAGGGAAGTGATGCGTTCATGATAACCGAAGCATAGCGGAGTATTAAGGTATAGTTTATATATTATTGTTATGATGAACCTATCGAAAACTAGGTATGATGATGACCAATCGCCTCGCTAACGAGACATCCCCCTATTTGCTGCAGCATGCAGAGAATCCTGTAGATTGGTATCCCTGGATTGAGGAAGCATTTTCATTCGCTCGGGAGATGGACAAACCCATTTTTCTCAGTGTCGGTTATGCTGCATGTCATTGGTGTCATGTGATGGCCCACGAGTCCTTCGAAGATCTTGACACAGCTGCCGTGATGAACGAACACTTTATCAGCATCAAAGTCGATCGGGAAGAAAGGCCTGATATCGATTCAATCTATATGGATGCCGTCGTGGCTTTAACAGGTCAGGGTGGTTGGCCCATGTCCGTCTTCCTTACCCCGGAGGGGGTGCCTTTCTATGGGGGCACATATTTCCCCCCAACTCCCCGCTACAATATCCCCTCCTTTCGCGATGTTTTACTGCACATCGCCAAGGAGTGGGAGGGCAATCGCGATCGCTTACTTGAGGCTGGCACACATTTAACTGAACACATCACAAAAACGACCTCGTTGTTTCCAGATCACGATACGCTCGATCCAGCCTCCTTGGATCAAGCCGCAGAGAACCTCCTCAGGTCCTATGATTGGGAAAATGGTGGATGGGGTAGAGCCCCCAAGTTTCCTCAAGCCACCACAATCGAGTTCTTATTAGGTAGACATTTCCGGTCGAACGATAAGCTGTCCCTCGACATGGCAACACATACATTGCAAAGCATGGCCGCTGGTGGCATTTATGATCACCTCGGAGGCGGCTTCGCCCGCTATGCCGTCGATGACCACTGGATCGTCCCACATTTCGAGAAGATGCTCTACGACAACGCTTTACTAGCGAGGGTTTACCTTCAAGCGTGGCAAGTCACAGGCATGCAAATCTATCGAGTTGTTGCTGAGGAAACGTTAGATTTTCTACTGCGCGAGATGCGGAACGCAGAAGGTGGTTTCTACTCTTCGCTTGACGCTGATTCAGAGGGTGAAGAAGGCAAGTATTACGTATGGACACCTGATGAGATTCAAGATGTCCTTCTTGAGGATAACCTTGCCGAGATATTTTTCGCCGCATACGGAGTGAGTGAGACCGGGAACTTTGAGGGGCGTTCGGTTCTCTTTCGATTCATGGATGATGATGCTTTAGCTAAGAAATTTCAACTTTCCTCGGAAGAGAGCGCTCGGCATCTTTCCGAAGCTCGTAGGTTGCTGAGCGCGAAACGGGAGGAACGGATCCGACCCGCTACGGACGATAAAATCCTTACATCCTGGAATGGTTTAGCGCTCATCACCCTAGCGCAAGCAGCGCGTGCATTCGACCGTCGAGATTATCTGCAAGCCGCAAAAGATTTGGCATCCTTTTTGCTTGAAAATCTCTTTCTCGATGGACGCTTGAAACGCTCCTGGCGTTTGGGTCGCACTCGCCATGATGCCTACCTTGAAGACCACGCCGCGCTGGGACTTGGCCTTCTAAGCCTTTACCAGGCAGACTTCAACCCACGTTGGTATCAGGCAGCCGTCAAACGAGCGCAGGAGATCTTGGCTCATTTCGACGATCTAAAAGGCGGCTTTTTCGATACTCGCGATGACCACGAAATGTTGATCACCAGACCGAAATCGATCCATGATAGCCCTACGCCAAGTGGGAATTCCCTCGCGTGCTCATTGTTGTTGGCATTGGGTGCTTTGACAGGTAAGAGAGCGTATATTGATCCAGCGGAATCAGCCTTACGAGCCATGGAACATCGAGCTGCATCCTATCCGACAGCTTACCCTGGATGGTTGACGAATATGGACTTCTCGCTCGGCCCCACCCTTCAGTTGGCTCTCGTCGGTCCTCTTGGAGATGTGGGTATGGAGGCACTCGTACAAGTGGTGAATCAACCCTACCTTCCTCGACTCGTGATCGCAGCAGGTGAACCGGGGACACAAGGTGCGCCATCGCTCTTGGAGGGACGTGCGATGGTCGATGACACGCCAACCGCATACCTGTGCCAGGGCTTCACGTGCAAGCTGCCGACCACCTCTCCCCAGGAGCTAGAGGCTCAACTCCATGAGGCGAACAAGAGGGGGCGTCTTGGGACATAGATAAACGTATGTCACCCCGAACAAAGTAAGTCATGAAGAGAACCTAGGATGACGCGATTTCAAGAGTATCATCATAAGGATTCCTCGCTCGTATACCTCACTCGGAATGACATTCGGGGGTGGTGTTATTCCGAGCGCTGTTTGGCGCGAGGAATCCCTATGATTCGACAAACTCAACAGTGCCATCATAGGAATTCCTCGCTTGCTTCGCTCGCTCGGAATGACATTCGGGGTGGTGTTATTCCGAGCGCCGTTTGGCGCGAGGAATCCCTATGATTCGACAAACTCAACAGTGCCATCATAGGGATTTCTCACTCACATAGCTTGCTCAATATGACATTCGGGGATGGTGTCATTCCGAGCGCCGTTTGGCGCGAGGAATCCCTATGATTCGACGAATTCAACAGTTTCATCATAGGGATTCCTTGCATGCTTCACTCGCTCGGAATTTAGATTTTTTGCCCGAGAGCCTTTCAGTTGGTTTAGCACAAGGCCTATTTCATAACCTACACCAAACCGCGGTACTTAGGAAAACACGAATCGTCTACCCTCATGGGAAAGTCTAGGTACCAGAATCACCTGAAAATATGTTAGTCTTAAGTTGACATCGAAAGATGTCAAAGCACTCGGTTCGCCGAATATTTTAAACATCTGGATCAGAAGTCGTTATACCATTGGCAGCACAATTTCAAACCTCGGAACATAACACATATGTCTATTTCCTTTTCTAAAAAATCGGTTAACCCAGCATACTCCAAATGACATGAAGCAAAACAAATGATCCCGAACAGCAAAACTATATTCAAGATCCTCAGAAGAAACTCCGCCTGGGTTGTTATTCCATGGAAAGGAGTCACTTTTGCCTGATCCTATTGATGCCGTCCTCATCGGAGCAGGTCAACGAGGGGCAAACGATTACGGATCCTACGCTTTGCGTCACCCTGATCGACTCCGTTTCGTAGCGGTGGCGGAGCCTGTCCCAGAACGACGAACCCGCTTCGCGCGCCAACATCACATACCACTTGATGAACAATATGGGCATTGGCAAGACCTGCTCTCTGGACCTCAGAAAGCTCGAGGGGCGTTGATTTGCACCCAGGACCAGATGCACGTAGAGCCAACGATTACCGCATTAAGAAGAGGGTATGATGTTCTGCTAGAGAAACCCATCGCTACCACACCCGAGGGCTGCGTCGAGGTCATCGTTACGGCTGCTGAAACCGGCCGCCAGCTGCACATAGGCCACGTGCTTCGCTATACACACCACTTCCAGAAGCTTCGTCAGGTCCTCAACTCAGGAATGCTGGGAGATCTGGTTAACGTCGATCATCGTGAAAATGTCTCCTGGTGGCACATGTCGCACAGCTACGTGCGAGGTTCATGGGCGGTGCAATCCGAAAGCAGTCCGATGATCCTGACGAAGTGCTGTCATGACTTTGATCTCTTGTTATGGATCCTGGGACGTAAATGCGAACACCTGAGCAGTGTTGGACAGCTGGTGCATTTTCGACCCGAAAAGGCCCCCTCCGGTGCCCCTAAGAGATGCCTCGATGGCTGTCCTTCCAGCGAAGAATGCCCATATTACGCCCCATTTGTTTATATCGACTTGCTCCCACTATGGCGTGACATTGCAGATACATCCACCGGATTGATGAACTTCGCAGCACAAGCGCAACTTAGAGTACCCAAACTTCTGAGGTACGTCAGCAAGGTTGCGCCGTTCTTGCGTCAAATCAGCGATTACCGGGGCTGGCCTATTTCAGTTCTCGCGCTGGAGCCCTCGCCCGATGCGATCCTTGAAGCTCTACGAGATGGTCCTTATGGACGATGTGTATATTTCTGCGGAAGCGATGTGGTTGACCACCAGGTCGTGCTCATGCAGTTCGAAGGCGACATATCCGTTTCACTCACCATGCACGGTCATTCTCACAATGAGGGACGAAGCACGCGCATTGAAGGTTCACGCGCTACATTGAAATCCTTCTTTGGATTGGGTGGGTCTTGGATTGAGATTAACGAACACCGGAGCGATCGTTTTACTCGTTACGACACGACAGGCGACGTTAAAGGAGCACACGGCGGAGGCGATGTAGAATTATTAACTACTTTTATAGATAGTTTGAGGAACGAAAGCAATCGCGAGTCACTTGCGATCGCACGACAAGCCTTGCAAAGTTACCTACTAGCTTTTGCTGCGGAGGAGGCTCGGCTTGGAAATCAGGTTGTGAACATGGAGGCGTACACCGATCGTTATTTACTCTCAGCGGATTAACATTGAAGGGTATTTTCGTATTTAGTCCCGGGTGTATGCGAATTTGACAAGAAATGTCTGATTATTGACAAATCTGAATATGGGTTGCTTTGAGCGCAAGGTTCGATCAAAGGTACAAGATAAGGCGATGAGGTTCAGGGATACGAGAACGGATTGGTATTCGTTTATGATAATGCCAGGCAAATAGGTTGAAACTGCTGTCAAGGAGAGGAAAATGCCAAATCGCTCCCCTGTAATTCCGGAAGCGGCATGGAAACGTCGTTTCGACCAAAAGCTGAATAACCCCGGACGTCCAAGCAACCTGCTTTCCCTTCAAACCCTTATTCAATGGTTCCCCATGATCCTCCGTTTCCGCTCAAAACTCAAACAGGACAAAGTTGCGAGACGCGAATCGGTGATCGATATCTTCAGACCGCTTCGAACGGGGCCCACTATGGGGGTTCCTCTTGGCGGAATCGGCGCCGGCAGCATCACCCGTGGTTGGCGCGGCGAGTTCAGACGATGGCAACTCCGTCCGGGTATTTATCACTACCAACCTGTGTTAGCCGATCAATTCTCGATCTTTGTGCAGCATGAAGGGGAAGAACCGAAGGCCCAGACACTTTACTCCGGTCGACCTGAGGATAAACACTTATCAAGCTGGCGGTGGGAGATGGACCCAGCTTGCGCAACGTATCATGCGCTCTTTCCCAGAGCATGGACAGTTTACGAGGAACCCGTGCCGAATATTCGCCTCACATGCCGACAGTTATCCCCTGTGATCCCACATAACTATCGCGAGAGCTCATTTCCTGTGGGCTTGTTCGTGTGGAATATCGAAAACCTCTCATCCAAACCTGCTAAGGTTGGTTTGATGTTCACCTTCCAGAACGGGATCGGATCGACCAACGATTTCGCAGGTGGGCATATCAATCGACCTTTTCAACTCTCCAAAACCGACATGAACGGTCGAGAGCGAAGGACCGTTGGTGTCTCTCTAAGATATACTCATCGGCAAATAAGGGGTGTGAGTGATGATGATCGGTCTGCGCCTCTTGAAATCTATGAAGACCCTCTATCTTTCACCATCGCGACGGAGAGTAAATCCCACCTCCGTACGAGTTATCGCGTTCGTTTTACCACATCCAGTAATGGCGCGGATCTGTGGGACGACTTCGCTCAGGACGGTATGTTGAAGGTCGTAAGGGATGGTCGTCCATCAACTGAGGGGGAGACGATCGGCGCAGCCTTAGCCGTCACACTGGAAATAGAGCCTGAAAGTTCTCAAGAAGTGGTCTTCGCTCTATCGTGGGACATGCCTCTGGTGAGGACCGGTTTTGGTACAAAATATTACCGTCGCTACACGCAGTTCTATGGTCGAGGTTCCAACGCAGCGCCATCCATTGCAGCTGATGCGCTTCTTCATTACCCCTACTGGGAGAATAAAATCGTATCCTGGCAGAGACCGATCCTCGAGGATGACACACTTCCCCTTTGGTATAAGACGGCCCTCTTTAATGAGCTTTATTACATCGTCGACGGCGGGACGATGTGGTTATATCAAGCCGATGGTGAGGATCCTTGGCGAGACGATATTGGACGCTTTGCGTATTTAGAAGGCCAAGAATACCGCATGTACAACACCTATGATGTGCACTTTTACGCTTCCTTTGCATTAAGCATGCTCTGGCCACGATTAGAACTGAGCTTACAACGGGACATCGCGGAATGTGTACGAAACGAATATCCTGAAGAACATCAGTTGATGACCTCGGGAAGGTTCAGCCCGCGCAAAAAGAAGAGCATCGTCCCACACGATATCGGATCACCCGGCGAGGATCCTTGGGCAAAAATCAACTTCTACCACTTCCACGACGCGAACCGCTGGAAAGATCTCAACCCAAAATTCGTCTTACAGATCTACCGAGATTACATCGCGACGGGAGATCGTTATTTCCTCGCTGATGTCTGGGACGCAGTTTATGAAGCCATCGAATACATCAAACGCTATGATCAGGATGGTGATGGGTTGATCGAAAACGAGGGCATCCCAGACCAAACTTACGACGCGTGGGCAGTCTATGGACCGAGTGCTTACACAGGGGGATTGTGGTTGGCGTGTCTTAGTGCCGCTGTTCGTATGGCTGAAATCTTGGGCGAGCATGAGATTGCGAACACATATCGTGAGATGTACCAGATGGGCCAAAGCTCGTATGAGGAGAAACTCTGGAACGGGCGTTATTACAACTACGATAGCAGCTCGAGCGGCTACCATGACAGCATCATGGCTGATCAATTGGCTGGGCAATGGTACGCACGTGCAAGTGCTCTCCCCCCTATTGTGAAACCTGAACGCGCTCGAAGTGCGATTGAAACTGTCTTCAATTCCAACGTGAAGCAGTTTCAAGGTGGTAAGATGGGAGCGGTGAATGGGATGAGGCCCAACGGTCAAGTTGATCGAACCAGTATTCAATCACGTGAGGTTTGGACCGGGACGACCTACGCCCTCGCAGCAGCGATGATACAAGAAGGAATGCGTGAGGAAGCCTTTGAAACCGCGAAAGGCATTTATGATGTGACCTACCACGAGAGGGGATATTGGTTCCAAACCCCTGAAGCTTGGGACAAGGATGGTAATTACCGTTCTCTGGCATATATGCGTCCGCTGTCGATCTGGGCGATGCAGTGGGCATTGGAGCGCCTTAAAGATAAAGAACAACCGGGCAGTTCGACACCGAGTGCAGAGTATTAATACTCTCTCATATCAAGAGCTAGCTGGATAACGAGCGAGAAGGTTTAAGAGCGGATATCTACATCCCACAAGTCAAAGATGAAACAAAGATCAAAGGCATTCGTCCACGTATACACTGGTGAGGGCAAGGGGAAGACCTCCGCCGCTTTAGGGTTGGCACTGCGCGCTTCAGGTCACAAAATGCATACCTACATCGTTCAATTCATGAAAGGGACCCATTACGGCGAGCTGGAGGCTCTTCGGGACAACCCATTCATCACGATCGAGCAATATGGGGACGTCCGCTGCATCCGCCGCGAGGAGGTTGCCGAAGAGCATAAGGCTCAAGCCCGGGAGGGTTTACTCAAAGCGAAAGAGGCGATGTTATCGTCCCAATACGACATCGTCGTGTTGGACGAGATCAACATCGCCATCTGGTTTGGATTGCTGACACTAGACGAGGTAAACGCGTTTCTAGATGCACGCCCTGCGTACATCGAATTGATCCTCACCGGTCGCCGCGCGCCTCAGGAGATTATCGACCGGGCAGACCTTGTGACAGACATGCGTGAGGTGAAACACTACTTCCAAGATGGGGTAAAAGCTCGCGACGGAATCGAGCGCTAATTTTAAATCACAAGTCGCAAGACACAAGCTACAGGCTACCGGTTGTGACTTGCGTCTTGTGACTTGTGACTTGCTTCCACTTGCCATAGTTCATGATCTGCGCTAAGGTTCTAGGTAGCCTTTGGAGGAATGCCGCAAATGCGGTCCCCCCTATCTTTACTTTTCGTCTGGACCCTCCTCGGAGCTGCCGCTGTCTTTCTGGCCGTGATTGCCCTGAGGAGATCCACGCGCGGGAATCCACGGCAACAACGTGGATCCGGGAATGTTCTTGCGTCCGGAGTCAACTTCCTGGTGATAACCGCTGTTGTGCTCTGGGTAATCCTGATCCTTCTTTATATTCTCCTCCGTTAAAACCATCTTGATCACGTCCTTACCACTGAACCTTGAGGCGTACCAATGAAAGTCACATCCTGGATCTTATTGGCCGTCGGGATCGTCCTCCTCGTTGGATCCATCACCCAGATACAGAACGCAGCACAAGGTCTCGAGATCATTAAGATACAGCAATCCAGCCCTCCAACAACGATCATTTCCCCCACCAATAGAGAGGAGGTTGCCCGACCAGTAGTTATGATCGGCCATGGCTTCGCTGGATCCGGTCTGCTCATGCGGGGCTTCGCCTTCTCGCTCGCGCACGCTGGATATACCACCCTCTCCTGGGATTTCAACGGTCACGGTGCCAATCCAAATCCCTTATCCGACCATATGTCGAGCGACGCCCTGGTCGAGAACGCTGAAGCTGCTCTCGATGCAGCCATCGCATTCGGTCTCGATGCATCCGAAGGCATAGCAATCCTGGGTCACTCGATGGGCAGCGGTGTTGCTCTCGATTTTGGGGTCGAGCACCCCATGACAGCGGCCACGATCGCCGTCTCGCCTATTTCGAGAACCGTGACACCCACCCTGCCGCGCAACCTGCTTCTCATGGCCGGGAGCCTTGAGCAGCGCTTTGTACAAACAGCCGAGAAGTTGCTGTCCGATGCGGGTGGGCCTGGTGGTGATCCGTCGGATGGGACAGCCCGCGAGTTACATGTCGTGCGTGGAGTCGAGCACATCTCAATCCTCTTTGTGTCTGACAGCCATCGGACCGCTCGTGAGTGGTTGGATGCGACCTTCGGTCCACAGCCCGGCGCGGTAGAGTACACCGATCGGCGTATGATGTGGTATGGACTCGGGATGTTGGGTGTCCTTATCCTTGGTTGGGCGGTCACACCGTTGTTTCTCAATTCACAACCGCTGTCTACCCTCAACCAACCTCTATGGCGCCGTTTGACCGCACCGATCGTTGGGGCGCTCCTCGCCACAGTCATCCTGTGGTTGCTGGGAAAGGTCGGGCTTGAGGTAGGCAATCTGCTCGGACTCATGGTCGGCGGCTACCTCTTGTTCTGGTTTGCTCTAGCGGGTTTGATCAGTTTATTGTTCCTCCAGAAGAAACTCTCTCTGCCCTCACGACGCGCGCTGTTCGGGGGATTGATCGTCTTTGCCGTACTCTGGTTTGGCATCGGGTTACTCGCCCATTTTGTATGGCTTCCGTGGTTGTTGATTCCGAAGCGATTGGTGCTTTGGCCTTTGGGAGCGCTGCTCGCGCTTCCCTGGTTCTTGGCAATCGGGGAGACCATCCGTGGTGACGGATTTCTCAAGCGATTACTGGGATGGTTGATGCACACCATAGTCTTGGGGGCCGGCTTTGTTCTGGCTTTGCGCCTCATCCCAGAGCTGTTTGTTCTGATCCTCATCCTGCCGGTCCTGCCCCTCGTAAACGGCTTGCTAGAGCTAGCGACTGCACGCCTCCGTGGAAGTTGGCCCTTCGCCATCGGCGGCGCGCTGTTTATGTGCTGGGTGCTCTTGGCTGTTTTCCCCATGGCGTGATCAAGAAACCGACAGGTTAATACATGTGACCGTTCTTTAAAATTGGGAACGAACATTATTTACTAAGCGTCTATAGGGTAGAAACATATCACCGGAGGAATACAGATGTCCCCCAAAAGACAACGAACGATCCTACCTGGTTTTGCCCTCCTGCTTCTGCTCACCTTACTGGTATCCGGCTGCAACGCTTCGAATGAGATCGAGTTGGACATGGATGATAGTGGCAGCCAGGTTGAGGTGAAGAAAGGTCAGGTCTTGGCTATCTCCCTCGAATCCAACCCGACCACAGGTTACATGTGGGAGGTGTTGAAGATCGACGAATCGATGCTGGAGCAGCTCGGTGAGTCCGAATTTATATCCTCAGAATCCGAAGGCCTCGTCGGTGTTGGTGGTGTGGAAGTACTTCGCTTTAGAGCTTTAGGCGTTGGTACAACCAATGTGGAGTTAGGCTATCTTCGATTCTGGGAAGAAGATGTAGCGCCTTTGATGCTCTATTCCCTCTCAATCGTGGTACGTGAATAAACCAGTAGTTGGGTAGTATTTTCTTATCCTCGAAGAGGAATGTTATCCTGTGACGAAGTTCTCGGATACACGTTCATCGGACCATGAATCACCTTTAAACTCAGGCTCTTCCCCTTAACGATATGGTATGCGCATTGGCTATTGAGTGACCCGATTCCACGACATGACATGCCCAGAGCTTGCACCCCTCCCCTCATATGGATAGAATGAGGCCGTGAGTCCATTGATCCAATTTCGATCTTTTTAAGTACTATGATAGGACGATAAGCGCAGGAAAAACATCAAACGAATTCTCATACACTTTGGATCATCCGTCGGATCGCTTCTCAGCTTGCCCCACAATCCTACCCTTTCCCATTCCTCCTATAGGGCCGAGCGATTACGAATTCGCTTAAGGGACGATGCGCGCTGATCGAGAAAAACCTTACTCAAAAGCTGGTTCGCATTTGATACCAGGAGCTCGACTTTCAAGGAAGTAGACGTCGAATCAATGTTGGACAAGATGACCTGTAAATCGATCGAAAGTTCTGAGGGTTATAAGAATTAGCTATACTCTCATTGGACGAGCAAACAGCTGGTATCGCGACCCAAGGCAAGGTCACCCATTGGCAATCCATCATCGTATCAACCAGTAAAATGACAGCACTGACATCACTCTTCAAACACGCAATCACACCCATAGCCTTCGATAGCTCAAAACTTCATCGTGAGCGCCTCGTGGATATGATCCATGCCGAGATCCCGCGCAAGCTTGTCGTGATTATTGCCCCAGCGGGATACGGCAAAAGTATGCTCCTGGCGGATTTCACCGCGCACACAGAATTCCCCGTATGCTGGGTCAGGTTAACGGAGGCGGATCAGGATGTGATGAGATTGGCCAGCGTTCTGGCTGCCTCCCTCCAGAAACGCTTTCGCCGCCTACGAGGCAAGCCCGATTTAGAAGCGCTTTCTAATTCACCACCCGAAGCCCTGGCTCGAGCCTTCGTCGAATTGATCACGACCCGCATCGACGAATCGATCGTCATCGCCATCGATGATGTGCACTTGATCAATCCGTCCAAGGCTGTGATGACCTTCCTCAATACATTCCTGATGGAGGCACCTCCTCATGTCTCCCTTCTCGTCGCGGGGCGGGAGCTGCCAGAATTGTCCCTCGCAAAACTGGTCGTTGATGGCGAGATGACCGGCATAAGCCTGCACGATCTGGCGCTGAGTCGCGAGGAGTTGGCCTCTTTCGCTCAACAGTTTTCCAGCGTCGAACTTGAAGATAGCGATATCGATCGCCTGCTGGAGGAGACACAGGGCTGGATTTCTGGCGTCTTGCTCTCGGCGGTGTTAATGCGGGATCCTTCGGTTCGGTTGGTTCAAGAATCGCGTCCGATGGTCTATGAATATCTCGCCTCGGTCGTCCTCGACCAACAGAAAGAGGACGTTCGCCAGTTCATCCTCGACTCCTCCGTCCTACCCATCATGACCGTGGAAGGATGCGACCAAGTCCTTCGTAGAGACGACAGCCAGCGCTACCTGACCTACCTCGTACGTAAAGGGCTTTTCACGACCTCGACCGATCTGACCCCCCGGACGTACGAATACCATCCCCTCTTCCGGGAGTTCCTCACCGAAACGCTTTCAGCGCGCGATCTCAAGCGCTTGAGATCTCTGAGGAAACGAGCCGCGAGGTACTTGTCAACGCACGGTCAACCAGAAGACGCCGTTGAGATGTACCTCAAAGCCGGCGCCATCAATCGCGCCGCGGCACTTGTCGAAAAGTATGCCCAGGGCATGTTCGAAGCGGGACGCATCCAGACACTCGAGATATGGGGTGAACGTATAGATGAGAAACGGGCATCGGCACCTGGTTTGTGCCTTTTTTTGGCAACGGCTTATGCCGACAAGGGATACCTGGGTGCGGCCGAAGAGACCTTGAAGCGCGCCTTCGAAATGCTCGAGGTCGGGAAACCAAGCAAAACCAGGATGGTTCATGCGAAGAACGTGCAAGGCTTGATCGCGCTCCAACGCGGGCGATA
>Ga0111172_1041_pt1 | contig 28293 bp, 29 predicted proteins | sample DeeMarSWOR324_28_FD_80233 | JGI IMG/M metagenome (GOLD analysis project Ga0111172, IMG submission 80233) | Anaerolineae bacterium SM23_ 63 | reverse complement strand
TGCCGGGAAGTTCTACAAGAAATCGGTATCGAAGTGCAGACCTTGCGGCTTGCCACCCCTCCACCTATTGAAATGAAGGAACCCGTCCCTACAACTGACCGTGCGGACCTCGCTCGAAAGCTTGAAGCGGAATGTTTCGCACATGATGTAGATTACGCCGCCATCGGACCCGCCTTACCGGACGAGCCCGAAGGCTATGCTTTCATTCCTGAGGTGATTGCAGCGACGGAAAGCGTCTTCACCTCCGCTATCTTCGCTGATCCTATGTACGGAATCTCGCTACAAGCAGCACAGGCATGCGCCCAGGCTATTCACGAATCTTCCACCATCTCCCCTGATGGTTTCGGCAACCTGCGCTTCGCGGCACTGGCTAATGTCCCGCCCGGCGCACCTTTCTTCCCCTCGGCCTTCCATGATGGGGGCTCGCCGGCTATAGCGATCGCCACCGAAGCGGCCGATGTCGCCGTAGATGCCATCCGAAACGCATCTTCCCTCGAATCCGCTCGTCGCCACCTGGTTGTCTCCATTGAAGATCACGCCTCAACGCTGAGCCAGATCGCCCAGCGCGTCGCCTCAAAACACGACTTTCGCTTCCTAGGAATTGACTTTTCCCTGGCTCCTTTCCCAGAAGAGACGCGCTCAATCGGCACGGCTATGGAAGCGTTCGGTATCCATGCCGTGGGTCTGAGCGGCACAGTGGCAGCCGCAACGTTCATCGTTGACTGTCTCGATCGGGCCGAATTTCCTCGCACCGGGTTTTGTGGTTTGTTCTTACCCGTGCTGGAGGATTCTGTCCTGGCGGCACGCGCGGCGGAAGGCACACTCACGGTCACCCACCTCTTGCTGTACGCGACGCTATGCGGCACCGGCCTTGACATTATCCCTCTTCCCGGTAACGTCACCCCCGGAGCTATGGCTTCCCTTCTCATTGACCTGGGCGCATTGGCTTTACGTCACAACAAACCCCTCACGGCGCGTTTAATGCCCATCCCAGGAAAGAACGTCGGCGACGAGATCCACTACGACTTTCCATACTTTACCGACAGCCGAGTGATGAATCTACCGGCTGAATTGCTCGAAGGTCTACTCGGCGGATCTGGGGTTTTCGACATCGGCCCTCGTTTATCCTGAGCCTTGCCCTGAGCTTGTTGAAGGGTTGCCGAAGGTTTTGCCTTGAGTCAAATCCTGGGTACCCACTCTTCGTTCACACGTAGGGACAATTCATCATGTAGTGCCCCTACTATTGACCGATAGGAAATGGTAAACACACTCCTGGAATGGCGTAGGGGTGGTTCGCGAACCCGTCACAGATTGTGCTTCACTTCTTGTAGGGGCGGGGTAACCCCGCCTCTACAGCGTTGTAGATCATGCTTCACTACTTGTAGGGGCAATTCATGCCGTCTCGCACCCTGACCGATTCTCTCTTAGTAGGGGCGCACGGCCGTGCGCCCCTACAGCATTTCGCTACTGGCGGATCTAAGAGCACACCTTTTCCTATATCTTGCCCTCCAGTCTGCCGACCGTTAGAATGAACACGGTTGATTTTAGGCAAGCACTCGACTCCCTCTCCCTTTCAGGGAGAGAGCAGGGGTGACGGTCTGAGCATAGACCTAATTCCCCCCTCACCCTAACCCTCTCCCCCCTGGGGAGAGGGGACCTACTCCCTCTCCCTTTCAGGGAGAGGGCAGGGGTGAGGGTGGATTTTACAGACCAAATTCCCCCTCACCATAATCCTCTCCCATTTGGGGAGAGGGGGCTTAAAACATAAACCGATCCGATGAAGATTCTCGAAGACTTAAACCCTCAGCAACGAAAGGCTGTCACCACACCGCCGGGTCCGGTGTTGGTGCTCGCTGGACCTGGATCAGGAAAGACACGCGTCCTCGCTCATCGCATCGCATATATGATCGACCACCTCGACATTCGACCAGGCGAGATCGTTGCGATGACCTTCACCAACAAAGCCGCACGTGAAATGGCAGGACGGGTTCGGGATCTCCTCAACCCTGATGACACCCACCAAGCCACTGTGCCGAGGGGTATAAGCATGGGCACTTTTCACGCATGGTGTGCCCGAATGTTACGCCGCGAGGCCGATCTGTTACCCATCACCCGTGAGTTCGTGATCTACGATGAAAGCGACCAGCACGCCCTCGTTCGCCAAGCGCTCAAGGAGTTCAGTATCGACCCAAAACAAGTACAACCCTCACGTGTGCATGGGGTGATCTCACGCGCAAAGAATGAGTTGATCGAATTCGATACCTTTGCTGCCGAGACCTACTTCGCTGAGATCGCCCGGCGTGTATACGAGCGCTATCAGCAATTGCTGCTGGAGAACAACGCATTCGATTTTGATGACCTTTTGTTATGGGTGGTGCGATTGCTGCGCGAGCATGATGCGTTGCGGGCCAAATACCGCTCCCAGTACCCTCACATCCTGGTCGATGAGTTTCAGGACACAAACACGGCCCAATACGTCCTGCTACGATTATTAGCAGGGGAGGAACCAGACCTCTTCGTGGTCGGCGATCCCGATCAATCCATTTACCGTTGGCGCGGAGCCGATTACCGTAATGTTCACCGCTTTGAAGACGATTATCCACAAGCGAAGGTTTTCCTCCTCGAGCAGAACTACCGATCCACGCAAACCATCCTCGACGCGGCGATGGCGATCATTGATCGCAATCCTAGACGACAGCAGAAGAGATTGTTCACCGAAAGAGGGGGTGGAGAACCCATCGTCTTCAACGAAGCCTACGACGAGAACGACGAGGCTGGCTTCATCATCGAGACTATCGCCAATCTGACATACGCTAATCGGGCCAAGCCGGGTGACTGTGCTGTGATGTACCGAACCAACGCTCAATCGCGCGCGCTAGAGGAGGCCTTTCTCCGAGCAGGACTGCCTTACCGACTGGTTGGAGCTCAACGGTTTTATGGACGTCGTGAGATCAAAGACCTGATCGCCTACCTGCGCCTGATCCATAACCCCGTAGATCAAGTTGGTCTGTTGCGCGTGCTCAACACGCCACCGCGTGGGATCGGGGCAAAAACGGTCGACGCTCTACTCCAAACCGCGTCGCGCGCCAACATGCCCGCGGCGGAAGTGTTGCTTGATCTCGCTGACGGTGAGGATTCCGAGTTTGCTGGCGTATTCGCTGCGCGGGCCAGAACAGCATTAACAGGGTTTGGCAAGGCACTCAAGGGCTGGATCGATGTGCGCGATAAAGTCCCCCTCATCACGCTGATTGACGACGTGCTAGAAAGGACAAGTTACAGAGAGTATATCGACGACGGCACCGAGGAGGGTTATGAGCGCTGGGCGAACGTATTGGAGTTGCGCGGCGCCGCGGAGGAGTTTGAAGACGTCGGGCTGACCACTTTTCTGGAACATGTCGCCCTTGTCTCCGATCAGGATACGTTGACCGAAACCCAAAACGCCCCGACGCTGCTCACCCTACACGCAGCAAAAGGACTCGAGTTTCCGGTTGCATTCATCATCGGATTAGATGACGGCGTTCTCCCACACCAACGCTCCTTCGAAGATCCTGAGGCGATGGAGGAAGAACGGCGTCTGTTCTACGTCGGTATCACTCGAACGATGGACCGCCTGATCCTACTGCGTGCCTTCCGCCGCCGACAGGCGGGGGTCTCTTCCCTCAGTACCCCTTCTCGCTTCCTTGAGGATCTCCCTCCCGATCTGGTGGAAGGCAACCTGAACACACACAAGACCTGGGAACAGACCTTCTACCAACGCCAGACACGTTGGGATTCGGCTCCAACACGACCCGTCGAAGCTCGCTACCGGATTGGGATGCGTGTGCTTCATCCAACCTTTGGTGAGGGCGTCGTGATGGCAACGGAAACAGATCTCGACGATGAGGAGGTCACGATTGAATTCGAGGGAGGTGAAATCAAACACCTGATCGCTTCACTCGCTGGGCTTACGATACTGGAGGACTAGGGATCGGGGATTGGGGATCAGGGATTAGGAAGGACCTATTATCCATTCGCATCCTTCGACAGGCTCAGGACGACTTGGTGCCCAATCCCTTATCCCTGATCCCTTATCCCTAGTTCCCAATCCCTAGCCCCTAATCCCCAATCCCCTTTCCCCACGTTGGACGCTATAATACATATCCCTGAGATCGTACCCACAAAGGCTAACCCATGAATATATTCATCACCGGTGGCGCGGGTTATATCGGATCTGCCGCTGCAGATATTCTGCTTAAGAATGGACACCGGGTCACCGTTTACGACTCGCTCGTCACTGGCCACAGGTCCGCGGTGCCTGCAGTGGTCAGCTTCATCGAAGCCGATTTGGCCGATCGAAGTGCATTAGAGTCAGCCCTGGGGTCGGAGCCTTTCGATGCGGTGATGCACTTCGCCGCCTTCATCGAGGCCGGTGAAAGTATGCAGAACCCAGGCAAGTATTTCCACAACAATGTCGTGCTCTCGCTGGGTTTGATGGAGGCTTGTCACCAGGCTGGTGTGCCTCGTTTCGTGCTCTCCTCAAGCGCCGCCGTCTACATGTCCAGTGATGAACCGCTCTCCGAAGATTCACCTCTCGGCCCTGCCAATGTCTATGGACAAACCAAGTTAATGATCGAGCAATCCCTCGAGTGGTATCGCCGGGTGCACGGTTTACGTTATGCCGCCCTGCGCTACTTTAACGCCGCCGGCGCTCTACCTGGGCGAGGAGAAGCACATCAACCGGAGAGTCACTTGATCCCGCTCGTGATCCAGGTGGCGCTCGGACAACGCCCAGAAGCCGAGATCTTCGGCACCGACTACCCCACCCCTGATGGTACCTGCATCCGCGATTACATCCACATCTCAGATCTGATCGCAGCTCATCTCTTAGCTCTCGACCATCTAGAAGATCACGATCGATTAATCTACAACCTCGGCAACGGCTCCGGCTATTCGGTTCAGGAGGTGATTGAGACCACTCGCGAGGTCACTGGCCACCCCATCCCGGCCCGCGCCTCACCTCGCCGCCCTGGAGACGCCCCACGGTTGGTCGCCTCCGCGGAGAAGATCCAGCGTGAGTTGGGTTGGAAGCCAAAGCACCCCATGCTTGACGACATCATTACCAGCGCTTGGGAGTGGCATCGTACCCATCCTCACGGCTACGCTGAGAGCTAACCGCGACCTGGCAGCCAAATCGCCTTCGATCCATCGCCATCCGCGAATAAACGGTCGATAAACCAGCGCATGGTTTGTGCCCCTCATCCTTGCTATAATCACTCCATGCTTTCACCTGAAACTTTAGCGCTCGAAGTCCACCAACGGCTGCTAAATGCCTACGGCCAACCTGTGTGGCGGGTACGCTTGCCGCCAGTGGACGAGCTGATATCTACTATCCTTTCGCAGAACACCAACGATGTAAACCGCGACCGGGCTTTCTCCTCGCTCAGGGAGACCTTTCCCAGCTGGGAGGCGGTGCGCGATGCCCAACCTGAAGCCGTGATCGATGCCATCAAGATCGCAGGATTATCGAACCAAAAGGGTCCTCGCATCCAGTGGGTTCTGCGACAGATCACCGACGAGCGAGGCGAGATCAACCTGGATTTCCTGCGCCAACTCCCGCCCGATGAGGTGCGGGCTTGGTTGTTACGCTTCAAAGGAGTGGGACCAAAAACGGCTGCGATCGTGATGTTGTTCTCCCTGGATATGCCCGCCTTCCCGGTTGACACGCATATTTATCGCGTGACCGGGCGATTGGGTTTGCGACCCGAAGGCGTCGATGCAGAAAAAGCGCACGAGTTACTGGGCAAACTTTTTCCACCGGAGACCTATTATGCTGCCCATCTCAACCTGATCCGACATGGTCGCCAAATATGCCTGGCGCGTTCACCTGCCTGTGACCGTTGCACGCTTCAGGATTTATGTGTCTACTATCGAGAGTTTGTGGCTGAGTCTGTTACGCTCAAATCGGATGGATAGACTATCTTCCCTGCCTGGAGACATGGCTTCACCCCAGAGGCAAGTCACTTCACAAACATGGTTCATATGCTCCCCTTCATCGCTTGTCTCCTGGGACCGAGGGGGAGAGGAGGGCGCATGTCCGACCAAACAAAAGGAGACCGTTTCCGACTTCTGCTTTACGAACGAAGGGTCAAACGATTCCGCCAGCCAGCGTTAACCTTGACACTGCTGTTTTGGGTTTTATGGTACCTGGTCAAGGAAAACTATCTGGAATGGCCCCCCCCTCCAAACGCCCCATGGTTGATGGCGGGAGGGCTGGTTACTTTGATCTTTTGGCTCTTCACATTGATCGCCCCTCGCATGGCCTATGCACAACCGCACGCAGATCATCTCCGCCTCCAAACCCCGATCTACCGGTTGAAGATCTCTTATCGCCGAATTCACAACACCCGCCCCATCGACTTCGCAAAAACGTTTCCCCCTGCCAGTGTGAGGCGAAGCGATCGATGGCTGTTGCGACCCTTTTTCGGCGCCACCGCCTTGGGGGTCGATGTAAACGAGTGGCCTTTACGACCCAGCGTGCTTAGGCTCTTCTTTAACCGTTACTTTCTCGCGCCCGACCAGCCATCCTTCGTGCTCCTGGTTCAGGATTGGATGGCTCTCAGCAACCAGCTTTCCTCCATGATGGACGCTTGGCGTGGAATAACCCGCGAACGCCCCCGCGGTCCAGGAATCGGTGTTGCCGACATTCTCAGGGACGACTGACGATTTCTATAACCTTTGTTTACCTGGGAAGAGCTTTGTTTTACCCGATGAAACACGCTCTAACACTCTGAGATACATATTTCGCTGTAGGGGCAATTCGCCGTTCGTGCCGCGAGACGCCGAGAAGAACACTCGGCACTTTCAGCCGGCGGGCCGGCCGTCTCGCCCCGGCGGGCTGTGGCTCACAGCCCGAACGGGGTGCGAGACGGCATGAATTGCCCCTACGCTAATTAAATTGTGGATCAAACATGCAGAAGTGAAGATCACTCTCCTCAGTCACCAATCTTTGACTTTCCATTACGCCTCGTTCTATACTCATCTTTAGAACTTAATCTCAGGAAATGGGAGGAGTTGTCTATGACTACTACAGTAACCTGGTATGGTCACGCCGCTTTCGGTGTTGTGGTAAACGATATCAAGCTATTAATCGATCCTTTCTTGAAGGACAATCCGCTTGGCGCGATCAAACCTGAGGATACCGAGGCTGATTTCATCTTGGTCTCTCATGGTCACGGCGATCATGTAGGCGACGCCGTGGAGATCGCCAAACGCACAGGGGCGACGATCATCGCCAACGCCGAAATTTCCGCATGGTTCCAAGACCAAGGTATTCCAGCTCATGGACAGCATATTGGTGGCGGCTTCCATCACCCCTTCGGCTATCTCAAGCTAACCCTGGCGTTGCACGGCTCAAAGCTGCCCGACGGTTCTGATGGCGGTAATCCAGCCGGTTTTCTGCTCACCACCCCAGAGGGGAAGAAGATTTACTTTGCCTGTGATACCGGGCTCTTTGGGGACATGCGACTGATCGGTGAGGAGGGTGTTGACCTGGCGGTATTACCCATCGGGGATAACTACACCATGGGACCGGACGACGCTTTGAGAGCGGTCAAGCTGCTAGATCCAAAGCACGTGATCCCTATCCACTACAACACGTGGGATTTGATCGCTCAAGATCCTGACGCCTGGGCGGAGCGGGTCCAGGCTGAGACCTCAACCACCCCACATGTAATCAAACCGGGAGAGAGCTTTAGTCTATAAAATGCTCAAGGTAGAGGGAACAAATCACCGCTCCCCTGGGGGGAGAGGGTTAGGGTGAGGGGAGATGCAACAGATTCATTCACCCTCACCCCAGCCCTTTCCCTAAAAGGGCGAGGGGGCAAGTCCCCTCTCCCCAAGGGGGAGAGGGTTAGGGTGAGGGGAGATGCAACAGATTCATTCACCCTCACCCCAGCCCTCTCCCTAAAAGGGAGAGGGGGCAAGTCCCCTCTCCCCAAGGGGGAGAGGGTTAGGGTGAGGGGAGATGCAACAGATTCATTCACCCTCACCCCAGCCCTTTCCCTAAAAGGGAGAGGGAGAAAATCCCCTCTTCCCAGAGAGGAAGAGGGAGAGGCTCAGAAATCTACGAATCCGATCCTCAAGCTACAGCTTAACCCTGCCCTTATAGGAGGATGAGCCATGAAGAGAGCTCTACGTTGGTACGATTACATCACCGTCAATATCTATTGGCTGGGCCTTTCGACACTCTCACAAACCTTGACCCCCCTTGTATTCCCGCTCCTCGTCCAGGGTTTCGTCGGGGAAGAAACCAAAGGCACCTTCTTCGGGACACTCCGTCTCTGGTCATTGATGATCGCTCTGCTGAGTCAGGCATTTTGGGGGATGCTCTCCGACCACAGCGCTTCCCAGTGGGGTCGCCGCCGCCCCTTCATCTTCGGCGGGACGTTGGCTGACCTGGTCTTCATCCTCGCGATCGGTTTCTCTGCCGGTCTCACAGGTATGAATGGATATTGGTTTGTGTTTGTCATGGCAATCCTGCTTCAGATCTCCTCCAATGCTGCCCACGGAGCCGAGCAGGGTCTTATTCCCGATCTTGTACCTGAGGATAAACGCGGCCGTTTCTCCAGCGTGAAAGCTGTCTTTGAGATCCCTCTCCCAGTGATCTTGGTCGCCTTCACCATCGGCCCTCTCATAGCAAAAGGGAATATGTGGACCGGCATCATCATCGCGATGGCCATTCTTACATTGAGCATGCTCATCACCATGCTTGTACCCGAGCAGCCACACCCTGCGCCGCCCTCCAAGCTCAATTGGGCACCCTTCTTACGCCTATTTATCATGACCGCATTCTTTACCGCCATCATCATGGGCATGGGAGGATCTGTTAGAGGACTAGGACGCCTGCTAGAGGGAATCGAATCTACCAGCTTGTTGCTGATTCTCATGGGAGGTTTTGGTCTCGCTGCCATGGCCATCGCCGTTGGGTTAGGGGTCTGGGCCAGCGTCAAAATCAGCATCGGTGAGGCGGCCAAGGCTAATCCATCATTCACCTGGTGGATCATCAACCGGTTGGCTTTCTTGGTAGGGACAACCAACCTCTCCGGCTTCGCGGTGTACTTCCTGCAAGGCCGATTGGGGTACGCGGAGGAAGAAGCCGCAGGTCCGGCGAGCCAATTGATGATGGTCGTGGGAGTCTTTATCTTGATCTCCGCTTTGTCAAGCGGTTGGTTATCCGATAAGTTCGGTCATAAGCGTTTAGTAGCACTCAGCGGAATCATGGCCACTTTGGGGACCCTGATCATCCTCCTCACCACCAGCCTCAACATCATCTATGTCGGTGGTTGCCTCATCGGCCTGGCTGCAGGCCTTTTCTTCACCGCCAACTGGGCGTTAGGTACCGAATTGGTTCCCAAGAGCGAGGCGGGGCGATACCTGGGTATCTCTAATCTGGCAGGAGCTGGAGCTGGAGCTGTTGGGGCGTACATTGGTGGACCGATCGCCGACTTTTTCACCGTCCACATACCAGAAATACCAGGGCTGGGCTATGTCGCTCTCTTCGCCATCTACGGGCTCCTCTTCCTGCTCTCCGTTTTCGCCCTTACGCAGGTGAGGACAACGGAGGCAATACGATAATTGATGGGTCCAGGACCTTTAGAGGCATATGATTTCTTACAGGCAGGGCACAGAGGAGGGCGCTGGAAAGGCTTCTCTGATTCATTTATACCTATCAGAATAAAACCCAATTAAGACCTACGAATGTACATAATTGCGTTGTACAATCAAGAGTGAGTTAATTAGAGGGACAATTCGAGTTCCCCAAGCGTTGCTGGTCAGCACCGACGAGGAGAGGAGAAAGGCGATGACCAACGGAGAACGCATCGGTGAGGTGACCCATTACTATAACAAGATCAGCGTCGCGGTTTTGAAACTGAGTCAAGACCTGACGGTCGGGGATTCGGTACACTTCCTTGGTCGACACACCGACTTCCAACAGGAAATCACCTCCATGCAAATTGAGCACCAACCTGTGACCGAGGTGAAGTCGGGGGACGATGTGGCCATCAAGGTCAAGCAGCGTGTACGCCGCGGCGATTCGATCTTTCGTCTCACAGAGGAGTAAGGTCTTCAACCTCGTCGAGGTTCAATCTAGAACGCATCAAACCCATCTTGAAACACGCACATCGGCAGCAGTCAGGAGCTGTTAAGCCCGGCAATACTATGCTGGGCGCATTTCAGAGAGAAAGTTCACAGACTGTCCACATCTTCAAAACAGTCATCCTTCGACAAGCTCAGGATGACTGTTTTTAAACAACAAAGCTTTCGACATGGGTTATAAAGCCATGGATAATGCTTTTGTGATGACACAATCATTAGAGAAATGTACTTCTGAGCATCCAAAACCTCTTGTTAACTACGAACCATTGTCGCCCATCTATGTTCATTGTATACTTCCTCCACACAATATTATCTCTCCAAGGATTTGTCCCTTATGAAGGTTTCCTGCCTACAAGAGAACCTAGCCCGCGGTCTGAGTATCGTCTCCCGGGCTGTCGCTCCGCGGAGCACACTGCCGGTCCTGGGGAATGTGCTCTTGGCTGCAGAGAACGGGCAACTGCGTCTCTCGGCCACCAACCTAGAGTTGGGGATTACTTGCTGGATCGGTGCTAAGATCAAAGAGGAAGGCTCCACCACGGTCCCCGCAAGGACCTTTGTCGATTTGGTTAACACACTGCCCAATGACCAGGTCGACATGGATCTCACAGTACGCACCCAAACGCTCAACGTACGCTGTGGCGCGTTCAACAACGACATCAAGTGCATCGACGCTCAAGAGTTTCCGCCACTACCCCCCTCTGATCTGGATGATGGACTGACGCTCAACGTCGAAGATCTGCGTGAGATGATTCACCAGGTTACCTTCGCCGCATCCAGCGACGATGCCCGTCCGGTCCTCACCGGCGTTCTGGTGGATGTCGACGGCGGCGAGATGACTTTCGCTGCCGCCGATGGCTTTCGACTTTCCGTCCGTTCGGCTCATCTCTCCACTCCCTCTGCCGGACCGATCCGAGCCATCATTCCCGCCCGCGCGCTTTCCGAACTCGGTCGAGTCGTTGTCGACGGCGAGGAGACACTAACCATGTCTCTGCCTCCAAATCGAGGGCAAGTGATCTTCCGCGCCAAGAACCTCGAAGTAGTCTCACAACTCATCGAAGGAACCTTTCCCGACTACGAGGGGATCATCCCCACCAGCTATACCACGCGCAGTGTACTTTCTACTGACGCGTTCCTCAAAGCCTGTAGAGCGGCTGATATTTTCGCCCGCGAGGCCGCTCACTCCGCTCGACTACGCATCACACCAGGAAGCGAGTTGGAACCGGGCACCGTCGAGGTCTCTGCCACCGCGGCCGAGACCGGATCCAACGAGACCATCGTCGACGGCACGATCGAGGGCGAAACTATTGAGATCGCCTTCAATGTGCGATTCTTGGTCGAGGTTTTAAATGTGGTTTCTACACCCAACGTCGCGCTAGAAACCACCGGCTCCACCTCTCCCGGCGTGCTCCGTCCTGTAGGAAGCGAAGGTTTCCTGCACGTCATCATGCCCATGCAGCTGGGTCGCTGATCCTCTACCCTGCTCAGAAACCAACCCGCGGACCAAAGCATCTGTTGATCTTCTGATGATGAGTCTAAGTCAACCTTCGCTCAAGACGACGGCTCCATTTGACATTTATCTCCTCCGGGAATTCCTCACGTTGCGAGCCCTGGTGAAACCCAGCACCTGCCGATAGAATCAAAACCGGTCTGCGAACCTCACACACTGAGTAGGAGAGTTTTCGTGGCATCCGATCAAACCGAGTTCCCAAAGGTCCTGACGATCTATCTTGAGCTCAGTCAATATCCGATCTTAGCCTCCAAGGTGAGGGAACATATGCGCCAGGAGTTGTTTAAACGCGGCGTGATCACACCGGAAGCCTTCTAGGCGGAAGTACAGAATAAGGCCGTCCAATCTCAGATACGCGAGGGACTCAGTGACCCATTCTCTCAAGAACCGCCTGAGGATTGGATCAACCGCCAGACGATCGTGCGTGACCACCTGACGGATTTTTACTTCGCCCATAACTTGCCTCATACACTTTTCGAGGACCTTCTCCGCCAGACACTTTCCCAGCGAGTTCCCCCCCAAGACATCGTTCCCTCTATTCACACTGAACTCGCCCCATTGGGAATGTTGTTCACCCAGGGAGAAGCGTACGAAGCTTTAGAATATGAAGAGCGGGTGCGGGTAGAACACCACCTGGAGCAGATCAAAGTTGTGCTGATCAAAGCCATGATCAGCGACCACCTTGAGTACATCGGCATCGCCAAAGAGTGGTTCGACATCGCCGATCTTCAAGCCATCCGCGTCCGGTGGATAGGAAGTGGAAAAATCGGTGGCAAGGCCGCTGGAGTGATGCTGGCAGAATGCGTCTTACGCAAATCAAGCGACTGGGATTTTCTCCAACATCTTTGTGTCCCTCAATCATGGTTCCTTGGAGCCGACATGTTCTACCAATTTGCGGAACTCAACGGTTTGCATGTGCACGCAGACCAGAAATACAAGAGCGAGGCAGAGATCCGCGCGGATTACCCCACGATCCAAGACCAATTCCGGGAAGGTCGTCTTCCGGACGAGATCGTAGAGGGATTGAGAATGATCCTCGAACGAGTGGTGGGTCGGCTCAACCGGTGACTGAATGATGAGACTTTTATCCTCCTCGGTCCGGGTCGGTGGGGAAGCAACAACCCCGATCTCGGTATCCCGGTCACCTACTCCGAGATCCACAACGCACGCGCACTGGTCGAGATCGCAGATGACGAAACAGCGCCCGAACCGTCCTATGGAACTCATTTCTTTCAAGATATGGTCGAGGCGCAGATTTACCCACTGGCACTCGCATTGAACGATCCAGAGGCCGAATTTGCGCTCACCTTCTTCGAGAAGTCGGATAACGTTCTGACCGAATTGCTACCCGACGATGCAGATTGGGAGGGCACTATTCGGGTGATCGATATCCCGACTGTTTCAGGTGGAGCGTACCTTGATTTGGCAATGGACGGAGATGCAGGTATAGCAATGGCTTACCTAAGATCCGAGGTCAAGGGGGATTAGTTAATTGGTCCATCGATATAGCCATTGAAAGACAGCCGCTGCCCTAAGCAGGTTGAGGATTCTAACAAACAAGGGTGGACATCGGCGCGGGAGTCCTGCCAATGTATTAAGCGCCGACCTCAAACGCCAATCTTATGGGATAAACGGCTGGATCTGACCTGCGTACAAATGATCACAACCACCAGGAGAAGGGGCGCTCATCGGAATCCCAACCGTGTTCACCGACCAGAGGGACAAAAGCCACCGGTGCTACCCGCTCGCGACGGAAATCGTCCCCCTGGCGCTCCCAACATTCGAGAATCTGTCCCGCCTGCTCTCCGACGGGTAGGACCAACCGTCCCCCATCAGCTAATTGCTCTTTGAGAGGAACCGGCACCTTTGGCGCCGCGGCGGTGACCATAATGCCCCCGAAGGGAGCGTGTTCCGGTAGCCCTTGTGAACCGTCAGCGACCAACACCTCAACGTTATCAAGTTTCAGCGCGTTCAGGATTCCCCTGGCATGCTCTGCCAATTCTGGAATCCGCTCCAAGCTGTAAACATGCTTCGCTAAACGGCCCAAGATGGCCGCCTGATAACCCGATCCCGTCCCTACCTCAAGCACGGTCTCGTCGCCACCCAGACAGAGGAGTTCGGTCATCAAGGCAACAATGAAAGGTTGTGAGATGGTCTGTCGATGGCCAATAGGAAGGGGGGCGTCAGCGTACGCCAGGTGCTTGTTCTCAGAAGGAACGAAAACATGTCGAGGAATCGTAGCCATCGCTTCGAGGACACGCGCATCCTTGATGCCCCGGCTGCGTATTTGATCTTCAACCATACGCTCACGAGCATATGTGAGCTCGTCGCTCTCCTTCATGAACCCCCGTCTCGATTATACCGACTTTCTAATGACGTGGGAAAAGGCAACTTTTCCTCAAAGGATATTCTTGCCATTGTTGAGATGTTTCATCTTTTGTGCCAATCTTCATATTTCAAGTCGATACTCAGGTTAAAACATAAACCTTCCCGCGAGCTTAAAGCTCGCGGGAAGGTATTTCTCGATCTTTCAGCTTGTAGCCTGCAGCTTTTAACTTGTGACTTGCAGCCTGAAGCTTGTAGCTTGCAGCTTGCGGCTTATATCATCACCACGCCAGACGTTGTTCCTTCCAGATGTCGGCTTCGTTGTGATAACCGGCTTGCTCCCAGAATCCGAGGCGATCCTGCGCCATGAATTCCAGGCCGCGCAGCCATTTCCCACCTTTCCAAAGGTAGACATCCTTCAGATCTCTGCGACTGGGGATGGCGCCCACCACGCCGCGCAATGGGTAGCCGTGGTCGGGCGTAAGAGGCTCCCCGTTAAAGTGCGTCGCTATGAGAAAGTTATCAGAGAGCGCTACTTCGATCGGTACGTTTGCTGTAAAACCGTGCTCACAATGCTGCAACACAAAGGAAGCCGTCGGTTTGAGTTTAATCAACCCCTCGTCGATCAAGCTTCGCAATGATACCCCCTCCCAGGTGGTGTCGAACTTGCTCCAACGGGTGACACAATGGATATCCATCTGAACTTCTGTGCGGGGGAGTTCTGAGAACGCTTCCCATGTCCAGCGAACTTCTTCCTCCACCTCTCCCCAAACCCGGAAATCCCACGTGGCTAAATCGATTGACGGTACGGGACCGTAGTGAAGCACGGGAAACTTTAGGGTCAGCGACTGCCCGGGGGGCAAACGACCCTCTCGGCGTATCCGATCTTCTTCTTTTTTCCGGCGCATTACTTCATCCAACATCACCCTATTCTCCAATGAAAGTAGGGCAAATTATATCAGTCCTATTATGGTCAAAGTAAACTTGATCGGAACACCGGGATATGCGAAGATAATCTTTAGTGGTCAGTAGCCAGTAATCAGTATTCAGATAACAGAAATCAATAAAAAAGGGCTGACGTCTGACTACTGAGGAGGGAGTGACTTATGTCTTCATTTCTTAATAAGTGGGTACGACAGTTTCATCGATGGTTTGCCTATCCCTTTGTTGTCCTCATCCTGCTTTTGATTTTTTTGCGCCAAACGGATACGGGAAGCGTATTGCTTCGTGTTCAGCAAGCGATGGTCTTCATTATGGCGATCACCGGGTGCTATCTGCTTCTATTGCCCTATATCTCCAAAAGAAGGCGCGCTTCGCGAAAGCCAAAGAGCGAGGAATAAGTCCATTCAATGACAAACTCAGTTGGGATTCAGTATTCAGTAACCAGTAGTCAATATTCAGATAACAGAAACCAACAAAAAAATTCTAAAGTCTGACTACTAACATCTGACCTCTGACTACTGAAAAAGGATCTGCCATGAAACGTGATCTTCCAGATTTCAAAACACAGACGATCAGCGAGCATGCACGATTAGGTACGGAGGGAGCTATTCGCCTCCTCGATGCTGGGCACGCCTGGAACTTGGCGCCTGCCTTACAGGCTGGCGGAGCGGTGGTTTTCCCTCATGCTGGATTGGAGGTATGCGGGCACCAGATCGCTGCGGCCGTCCATGCTTGCTTAGATAGCGAAGCTGAGCGTGCATTGATTATCGGCGTACTGCACGCGCTAACCCAAGAGTTAGAAGATGCGCGAGTGCGCGTCGCCCAAGGCTCCGATGTCACCCAAGAGCCGAGTTGGGGCATTCAAGGACCGGGGGTAGTTGGTCGAGAGGATTGGCGTGATGAGTTCTCGCTGTTGAATTTCTTATTTCTGTGGGGTGAAGAGACCAAGCGACGGAGCATCGCTGGACCGGAATTGGTGATACGTTACCCGTACCTGGCTGGCGGGCGGCCTGATATCTTGCCAGGCATTGAAGAGTTACAGAATATCGCTCGCGATGCGGTAGTCGTTGCCACAGCGGATCCGTTTCATCACGGCATCGGGTACGGTGATCCACCTGAAGAATCCCTTGCGCCGGAGGAGGGTGGGTTAGATCTGGCACGACGTCGTATCGAAGAGGGGTTGAAACTGCTCCGAGCGGGAGATTATTGGGCCTACAACCAACATTGTGTGGATGCCAAAAGCGATGCACGTGATGCGGGTCAAGTGCTTCGGTATCTGCTTGGTCCGCTGGAGGGCCAAATCCTCGATATTGTCGCGGACGACATGACGGGGCCATACAACAACCCCGCCCCTACGTGGGTTGCGGGCGCACTAATTGAACTGTTGCCATCAGTAGTCAGTAATCAGTAGTCAGATTTCAGTACTTTCTTTAAGTTCAGCTTAATACACCCTAAGTATCTTGTTGGCTGCTGACAGTTCGTTGATTTAACTTCATTTTTGTGCAGAGTGGAATCAAATGCCATTCCGTAAGCTCTTTATCGCATGGATGCTGGCAATCCTTGGCCTAATCCCTGGTTGTACCAGTGCTACACCTACGACCACGCTTATGCTATCAACAGTAATATCGACTCCCCTTATAAGTACTGTCACCCCTGAGCCAACATCTCCTCCCACCTCCACGCCCCTGCCCGAGATGATCTTGTTGGAACCTATGAACTACCAAGAGCAAATCTCCAGCAGCTCTGCTAACACCAGTGTCGCCATTCTGCTTGGTTATTACAATCACTGGGTTAACCAGGAAGAAGTCGATGATCACCTCACACCAATCATCGGTGGTATGGTCTGGTGTGATTTTGCACAGTATGCAACCCAGTATCAGTTGATGATTCGACCGTATGCTCCACCGTTCCGCGACCCGATCCGTCTGCTCTTGGCCAACCACATTCCAGTTATCGTCGGCCTCCAAGTATCATCAGGCAGTAACGATATCTACTTTCGCGTCTTTCGGGGTTATGATGACGTGTCCAGAGAATTCATCACTGATGATCCCCAACAAGGACCTGAAACGCGGATTACGTATGGCACGTTTATAAGACTTTCGGAGCGGGGTGTTTTCATCCCTGTCTATCCTGCGGAGATAAATCCACTGGTCGAGTCTCTGATGAGAACATTCACTATGTTCAGCGAACACTACTGCCCGGACCAACAGTAGTCAGACGTCAGTAGTCAGTAGTCAATAGCCAGTAGTCAATAGCCAGTAGTCAGTAATCAGTAGGCAGACATCAGATCTTTTTCGTTGGTTTCTTTTATCTGATTACTGACTACTGTATATGTATTGCTACGATCAGCGTGAGATAAAATACGTTTCTCTGCAACATGGTCGTTGACTCCTTACGCATCAGAATTCATCTATATGACATTTTCTGACGAAAAAGAGTTCCTCGTTTTGATTACGTGAGAGTATTCGACCTGCTCAGGTGCAATTGCATACCGGATTAGGGGAGCGTTTTCTCAGTTCCAATCAAGCTGGATTTATGGCTTTCAGCGAACTTGGTACATTATCTTAAGGAGCTCGTTGGATGCCCAGAGAGATATTTCATTGTATGATCATAGCGGCTCCATTCAGATCAATACTTCCACTGGCCTAAGTACAATATCTAGATAGGAGAAAAGATGAATACTACATTTGATGAAGGCGACATGAAAATCCATGTGCCGCTATTGGGTTGGCTCTTTGTTGCGGGGCATGCAATATTCCTGATCCTGGGAATCTGTGGGCTTCTGCTTCTAGCAGGCATCGGTGGAATTACAGGTGATCCTGTCGCGAACCGTGTTTTGACATTAGTGGGAACCTTTGTCGCGGTCTTCTTTACCCTTCTCTCATTACCGGGGCTTTTAGCCGGTTTTGGACTAGTAAAGCGTGAATCTTGGGCAAGGATCTTGGCCCTCGTCATAGCCTTTCTCAATCTCGTCAACTTCCCCCTTGGGACGGCGCTCGGAATCTACGCCTTCTTTGTGCTTCTTCAGAAGGAGGCAACTGAATATTTCTCGTAAGTCAGTAGTCAGACAACAGTAATCAGTAGCCAGTACTCAGTAATCAGTATTCAGTTAACAGAAATCAATGAAAAGGATCTGATGTCTGACTACTGAAATCTGACGACTGAGTGGCACAGCACGACAGAAACAGCTAAATATCTGCCGGAATTTGGAAGATGAAAGAAGAAGTAGAAATCCTGACCTTGGACGCCGACAATATCGAACGACTTGGTTTCTTCTGTTATAAGAGCCAACCGAAGACGCAAGGCTATAAGAAAAAGCTCGCCTGGCTTAGACAACGCTTTTGGGAAGGAATGAGAGTCAAGATCCTGTATGAGAATGGCAGATCCAAGGCCTTTATTGAGTACCTCCCCGGCGAGTACGCATGGCGCACGGTGAATGCCAAGAATTACCTTTTCATCCACTGCATCTGGGTAGTAGGGAAGGCCAAGGGTAAGGGTTATGGTTCGCGCTTGCTTAATGCGTGCATTCACGACGCACGCGCAGAAGGGTTTGATGGCGTCGCGATGCTCACCAGCAGCGGCAATTGGTTAGCCGGTTCGGGCCTTCTCCTCAAACATGGTTTCGAAGTCGTTGCCCAAGCCCCACCTTCATTTGAATTGCTTACGCTTGGATTCCGCCAAGCTGACCCACCCGCGCTACCTAATGATTGGGATGATCGGCTTCAGAAGTATGGCAGTGACCTCACGGTAATCTACACGGATCAGTGTCCTTATATCGATCGTTTGATAGAAGCCGTTTACAATGCCGGTCACAAGTTAGGAATCGATGTTCGCGCCATTGAGTTTCAAGATTGTGAACAAGTGCAACGCAATGCTCCATCCGCCTATGGGGTTTATAGCGTCATCTATCGTGGTGAGCTTATGAGCTACCATCCGATCGGTGGGAAAGATCTTGTCAAGCGTCTTGAAGCACGCATTCTCTAGCTAAACTTGGATGTTGATGGCGCGCTTTTCCATTCCAAGGATCGGATGAAACCTTCAGGGAGATCGAACATCTTCTGAGTCATGTCCCGAGCGCAGAGCATCGTCTATCGTGGAAACCAAGTGCTTATGGTAAAACATCGCCACCAGGGGATGGAATGGTGGTGTTTGCCGGGTGGTGCTATTGACGGTGAAGAAAGCCCTCAAGAAGCTGTACTACGAGAACTTTCGGAGGAATGTTGCGTAGAAGGGAAAGTGGTCCGTCAAACCAGTTTCGTCGAAGAGCCCGGTGGTGAGAAAACATACACTTTCCTCGTCGACATTGAGAACCAGGAACCGCGCCTCGGATTTGATCCGGAATTCAGGAACAGCGAACAGATCATCACAGATTTGAGATGGCTCAAGCTCTCCGAGATTCCAGAGAGAGATCGGGCCTTCTTATGGGCCGCAGGTCTGTTAAGCATTGCTGGTTTCCTCGAAGAGGTTGAGAGCTGGGGGGAAAGCACAAGCTATCCGGGATAGCCTGAGGCTGCTCCACCAAGGCTGATAGTACGCCGCGTAACACTTCATTTGGGATCCAAGTTGAGCATATGGATCGGCAACGAACCGGGGATTCAGCGGTATATTCTATCGAGAGATCAAGATCCTACCCTCTCACACCTCAATCCGAAAGGAGATTCATCGTGGAAGTATCGCAGAGGGAGTATCGTAGATCTAGGCTTGCTGCTCTTTGCCTTGTGTTAAGCAGCTCGTTTCTGTGGAGATGTTCAATTAATGACCCGGCGTTTGGTGAGGTCGACGGTGTGGAGAGCAGGGATCAAGAGCAGGCCGATCAGGTGGTAAGCACATTGGCAGCAGATGTGGTCTCCTTGGAGGTTACGGGTGGTCCAAATGCGTACACATTCTCCGTTGAGATAGCCAGCCCGGATAAGGGCTGCCACCAGTATGTCGATTGGTGGGAAGTTCTGACCGAGGAAGGTGACCTGGTTTACCGGCGCATTCTCACCCATAGCCACGTCGACGAGCAGCCTTTTGTGCGTTCCGGTGGACCCGTTGCGATCGATTCCGATACTGTTGTCGTCGTGAGGGCACATATGCACCCGGGTGGATATGGTGGAACGGCAATGATGGGGACTGTCAATACGGGCTTTGAGGAAATACCTTTTGATCCAGACTTTGCCCTCGAGGTCGAGGACGAACCGCCTCAACCGACAGGTTGTGCGTTTTAACGCCAGTAATCAGTAGTCAGTAGTCAGATATCAGTAGTCAGTAGTCAGACATTCCGTCTCATATTGCTTGCAGAACGAACGTTTACCAGCCTACAAGATGGGAGGTCATAAACTAAACTCTAAGTAAGTACTTTCATCTGAATACTGGCTACTGACTACTGACCTCTGAATACTGATCTCTGACCAAGGAGCCACATCTCATGCCGAATCCAAAAACGATCAAAGTGCTCCTGATCTGCGCAGCTGGGATGTCCTCCAGCTTATTGATAGCGTCGATCATGGAAGCGGCCGAAAGGGCTGGTGTCGATCTGGAGGTCAGGGCATATTTCGCCAATATCGGTACATACTGGGATTTTGAAGAACATCCCTTCGACGTGATCTTGATCGCTCCCCAAGTTCGATTCATGAGGAAGAGCGTCGCGAAGAAGGTTGAGCCCTTGGGCATCATCGTCCAAGGCATCGATCCTCAGGCCTATGGGATGGTAGATGGGGAAAAAATCTTTCAGCAGATCGTCGATGCGTTGAAAGCTCGGGATGCGACAGGGTCGTCATCTATGACCCTGGAGTAGTCAGACGTCAGTAGTCAGTAGCCAGACATTAGTAGACAGACTTCAGACATCAGCACTCAGCTATCAGTAATCAGCCGTCAGCAGCCAACGAGATAGAGGGTTTTTACTTTATATGTTGAACTCAAGAAATGGTACTGAAATCTGACTACAGAGGTCTGACTGCTGATAGCTGTTACAAGACAAGTGTCTGACAGCCGCCTTGCCTCAATCCTTTATCAAGCAGCAAAGGACAAACCACATGCCGATGCGACCACTGCAACTACCTAACGATTTTCTGCCTATGGCAGAGACGATCTTGGACACCTGGCAGTATCCTGAAAATCCTGAGTGGGGTCTTCAACAAGACGAACAGGAATCGATGATCGATGGGATGAAGAACCTCAAACGCATCTGGCCGATCATACGACTCGCCCAATGGCTTTCCCCCAACCTGCGAGACATTTTACGTGGTTATGTGTGGGAAGAAGATGGGCAAATGGTGGGTTTCACCAACACCAATCGTCAAGGCGATACAGATACGTGGTACATCTCTGCGGTAGGCGTGCGACCCGACTATCGAAGGCGGGGCATCGCTCAAAAGTTGGTGCAAGCCACCAACGAGCTGATCTGTGAACATGGTGGGACAAGAACCTTGTTGGACATGACCGACGGTAATGTCCCAGCCTATAAGCTCTATGAGAAACTTGGTTACGAACATTACAGCAGCAGTGGCATGTATACCATCACGCCCGAAGAAATCCTCCCAGAGCCGCCCTTACCGGAAGTTTATTACCTGGAACCGCTGGATTATACAGACTGGCAAACGCGATACGAGTTGGAAAGACGTGCCACACCAGAGCCGTTACTAAAATATGAGCCCGTTGAGAAGTCACGATATCGCAGAACGCTCATCGCAAGACTGCTGAGACCCATCGTGATGACGGCCGAAGGATACCGAATAACCGATTTTGTGATTCGTACCAACGAGGGGAAAGTGGCTGCCTGGGCATGGTATGAAACCCGCACCCGCGCAAGTGGAGTGAACCGTATTAATGCCACCCTCGATCCCGCGCACCCTAAATTAGCAGCTTATTTGATCGATTATCTGCTGCACAAGACGGTTAGCTTGAGTCCTGGCCACCGGGTGGAGATCATTGTACCAACATGGATGGACGTGTTGATTAAGGCCGTTGAGGAGGCAGGTTTTAAACGCCGTCTGGGAGGATTGCGCATGGGGTTGGTCCTTTAACGCTTGATCTGAAGGGCGCCGGTTCTAGCACACGGTCTTCATCTCAGATTGGTATAAACTCAAATGGACTGCGGGACGACCAACGCCTGCAACGGTAAATCGAGCATCCTTAGTGATCATCAAACATGGATGAACGTGGAGGAAGTGTTGTGAAGACAATCGGGCTTCTTGGTGGCATGAGTTGGGAATCATCCATCGAGTACTACCGCATCATCAATGAGACTGTTCGGGATAAACTTGGCGGTCTTCATTCCGCAAAGAGCGTCATGTACTCGGTGGACTTCGCGGAGATCGAAGCACTGCAACATGAAGGGAAGTGGGATGCGGCGACCGATTTGATGATCGACGCTGCGCAGCATATTGAAAATGGTGGAGCCGATTTCTTGGTCATCTGTACGAACACGATGCACAGGATGGCAGAAGAGGTTCAAGATGGAATTGGTATACCCCTGCTGCATATCGCAGACGCTACAGCGGTAAAGATCAAGGCAGGAGGGATGAGGAAAATTGGGCTACTGGGCACAAAATATACAATGGAAGAAGAATTCTATAAGGGACGCCTCATCTATCGGCACGATCTGGATGTGCTTGTTCCAGGTGATGAGGGACGGGAGATCGTTCACAAGGTGATCTATGATGAGTTGGTCCTGGGGGTGATCGAACCCAAGTCGAAGGCTCAGTACATCCAGATCATCGAAGAGCTTATCATGGAGGGCGCTCAAGGAATCATCTTGGGCTGCACGGAGATCGGTTTGCTGGTCGGGGCAAAGGATGTCACTGTGCCGGTATTCGACACAACCCTCATCCACGCCACGGCAGCGGTTGAGTATGCACTAGGTGAATCAGAATTCAGTAGTCAGTAATCAGTAGTCAGACGTCAGTACTGTCTTAGAGTTGAGTAGAGTAAAGATTTACCATCCTTTATCGGCTTTTACCCGTTTGTTCTGCGAACGCTACCGATTTCTTCGTCGAGTCATTGCGTGAAGCTTACCCTGAAACCATTTGGTACCGTGACCAACAACCATCAATCTGAGCTTGAATGACCTAATCGAGGATGTGCATGGACATCCCCACCATCAAAACAGATCGATTGATCCTGCGCCCATTCACAGAACACGATGCTGAGGAATTGCATCGTGTTCTCTCTCAAGAGGGGGTTCTCCGCTATTTCCCCACCACGGATCCACCCCCTTTGGATCGAGTCCAGAAGTTCATCGCTAGACAACTCAAACACTGGGACGAACACGGTTTCGGATGGTGGGCAGTTGAGCCAAAATCGGAAGGGGGAATCATCGGTTGGAACGGGCTCCAGTATTTGCCGGAGACGGAAGAAGTTGAGATCGGTTATCTCTTGTCCAAACCAACTTGGGGTAAAGGGTTTGCGACCGAAGGCGCCAGGGAAGGGTTGAAGTACGGGTTTGAAACCTTGGGGCTGGAGAGAATCGTGGGGATCGTTCACCCTGAGAACATCGCCTCCCAAGGGGTCCTCGAGAAGCTCGGATTGACGTTCAGCAACGAGGCCGAGTACTTTGGGATGAGCGTTTATCGGTATGTGATCGATGCGGTGTCATACAGTAGTCAGTAGTCAGAGGTCAGTAATCAGTATTCAGACATCAGCCATCAGCGATCAGCTATCAGCCATCTTAGTTGTCAGCCATCAGCCTTCAGCTATCAGCAGCCAGCAGAAGAATGGGACGTATTAAGCTGAACTCAAGGAAAGTACCAAGTCTCTACTGAACGCTGATAGCTGATAGCTCTTTTCACTAAAGTAATAACCAGGCAAATCATATGGCTTATCTTCGAGAAGCACCATATATAAGCAGACACCTAAGGATTGATGAGAAGAAAACGATCGAGAGGTTTGTAGATTACTTACAGGATCTCTCCGAGAGATTCGCTACAAGTGGTGTCCTAATCGGCCTCAGCGGAGGCATAGATTCCTCGGTCTTGTCCACGCTGGCTGTCCATGCGATGGGGAAGGACTCAGTCCATCTCGAATATCTCTATGATCAGCACAGTGCTAACGATCTCCGACATCATGCCCGGTTGATGGCAGAATGGCTTGGCATTGAATTGCAGGAAAGATCCATTGAACCTGCGATGAGGGAAGCGGCTGTATACGCTCCCTTTGGCATGATGGTTACTTCATTCTCGGGTCTTCTTAATCGTTTTTTGCACCAGACATATCGATTTGTATTTCGAGAAACCCCTTTTATCTCCTCACTGCGATTGGGGAGCGCTGAGGCTTCCAAAGGAGATTTATCACAGCCGGGTTTTCGTATGATTATCCGTCAACCTGAAACCGGGCTAAATGTGAGACACCAATATCGCCGCCAGGTTCTTGAAGAAAAAGCACATGAAAGGAATTGGCTGCTGCTGGGGGCCGCAAATCGAACCGAATGGTTGGTCGGTTGGTTTGTTAAGGATGGAATAGATGACCTTCCGATTCAACCGCTCATCGGCTTGTACAAAACTCAAGTCCGGCAGATTGCAGCCTTCCTCGAGATTCCTGCTGAAGTGCAGCACCAAGCTTCTTCGCCAGACATGATGAGGGGTTTTACAGACGAGTTCACCCTGGGGCTGAGTTACAGTAGGATCGACTTAATCCTTGACTATCTTGATGGTGGTCTTACCAAGGAGATGCTTCTGAATACCGGCATTAGGAACAAGGAGATTCGCCTGGTTCAAGAAATGAATCGACTTTCGCATTGGAAGCGAGGGCCAGCACACACCCATCTCCCCGTTGATGGTGGCCTCGATGGGGGGTTGAGGCTCTAGGGCGAAGAGGGGGCAACGATTAGCAGTCAGACTTCAGCCATCAGCGGTAAGCTATCAGGGGACAGATCTCCATAGTCAGACTTCAGACCTCTTGTTGAGTTCAATTTGTGAAATAAAATTCCTTTTCTCGTTGGCCGCTGACGGCTGACTACTGATAGCTGATTGCTATGATGTCTGACTACTGAATCATGATATAATTCCGACAGTTCTTATCCAAATAGGAGCACTATCATGGACAGATATCTGATCGAAACACCGCATACAAATGAGAACTGCAAACTTTTGGTTAGCCAGGTCCATGCGCTTGGCTATCTTCACCATTTCGACTGGGGCTGTGGCGATGGTATTCACTGCGGTTGGGCCATCATCGAGGCCGAGAGTGAAGAACAAGCCAGAATGGCTGTGCCATCGGTTATCCGTGACGCCGCGCGAGTAATTCGACTTGTAAAGTTTAGCGCAGATCAAATACAACAACATCACCACGCGTGATCGAAGTTCCCTGCTGAAGACTGAGCGCCAAGGATCAAGTTCAGTACCCGACTAGGGCGAAGGCATCAAAACCTGTTTGCATTGGACCCCCCCATCGCGATCCTCGAATCGCATACTTTTCCTCAACCCATAAACCTAACGCTGCATGATTGCGTCACTTGCCGTTAAGGGCTATTAACATCACAATAACCAAAGGTCCTTTTCTAAGATTGGTATGAGGGCAATCTTGCAGTACATTTGAATGTCGAGATCGATCAACGATCAAGGAGGGCTAGAATGCCGGAATTTATTACATTGGGGAGCTGCTTGTTTCTTGTCCTGATCTTTCTTGGGGGTTCTCTGGTTGTGGGATCCATCCGCCTCTTGTATGAGTATGAGCGCGGTGTGGTCTTCACGCTGGGGCGCTACACCGGCACGCGCAATCCGGGGCTCACGCTCGTATTCCCCGTCATCCAGTCCATGCGCAAGGTAGACATGCGCCTCAAGACGGCTGAAATCCCGCGCCAGGAGGTGATGACCAAGGACAACATCCCCCTGCTCATCAACGCGGTGGTGTATTTCCGGGTGATCAGCCCGGAGGACGTGATCATCAAGATCGAGGATCACATCTTCGCCGTGCGTCAGTATACGCAGGCGGCGCTGCGTGACGTGATCGGGAACGAGGAGATGGACACCGTCCTCACCGAACGCGAGGCGATCGCTGAGAATATCAAAAAGATCGTCGATGCCGAGACGACGGGGTGGGGCGTGGACGTCGAGTCGATCAAGATCCAAGAGGTCGAGCTACCGGCGGAGATGAAGCGCGCCATGGCCAAGCAAGCTGAGGCCGAACGAGAAAGGCGAGCGATGATTATTGCCTCTCAGGGTGAGCTCACGGCTTCCGAAAACCTGAGCCAGGCGGCCGAGAGAATGGCCAAGACCCCCGGAGCGCTGCACCTGCGCACACTACAGACGATCCGCGACATCGCCGCCGACCCCTCCGAGAAGATCGTACTTTTCGTCCCGTCAGACTTGACCGGGTCGATCGGTGCGCTGCTGGGCGAGAGGGAGAAAGGATAATCCGTGATCCTGGATACGAGAACGCGGTACCTCCAGATCGCATTCAACTACGATCTGGGGTTGGTGAAACGCGTGCTCCCGACCATCCCACACAGCGAGCGTATCTTGATCGAAGCCGGTACGCCGTTCATCAAGCGAGAGGGGGGCCGCGGGATCAGCACTATCGCACAGATCTGGCCCGGGACTGTGGTGGCGGACCTGAAGGTAGCCGATGGGGCACATGGTGAAGTGCAGATGGCGAGGCGAGCCGGCGCCAGTGCCACTACTGTGCTTGGTAACTCGGCGACCGAGACCTTGGATATCTTCGTCGATGCGTGCGACAAATTAGGCATGGCGTCGATGATCGATATGGTCGGCGTGGAGGATCCACTTGGAGTCGTGATGCGTATGCGGCGTCCGCCCGAGGTCGTCGTGCTTCACCGCGGCCGAGATGAGGAGGGCACGCGCGGCAAGGTGATCCAGTATCGGCATGTGAACCGGGTACGCAGCAAGTTCGATGTGCTCATCTCCGCTGCCGGGGGTGTGGATCTTAGAGAGGCGCGCAGCGCCATCTTCAACGGCGCCAGCATCGTGGTGGTGAACCTGGTGCAGCCTGGCGATCCATGGGAGGGCATCAGCACTGAAGAGGATGTGGCCGCGATGGCAGAGACGTTCTTGATGACCATCGAATAGCGCTGGAAATCTGTTATGTGTTGGATCAGCCGTCGTGGGGCAATGGCGGCTGATCTTGGTTTATTTTGCGATCGAAGGTGGATGGGTATCTGACGCCCCGTCTAGCGGGCTTTTGACGGCGAACGGGCCGCGGTTAAGCACATGGGTGTAGATCATGGTGGTTTTGACGTCCTTGTGACCGAGCAGATCCTGCACTGTTCGAATGTCGTAACCGTTCTCTAGGAGATGGGTAGCGAAGCTGTGACGAAGGGTGTGGGGAGTGACATGTTTGTAGATCTTCGCAATACGGGCAGCACTACGGATCGCTTTTTGGGTTCCGGAGGGGTTCACATGATGTCGGCGAATTTGGCCAGAGCGAGGATCTCTTGATAGACGTGGTGAGGGGAAAACCCACTGCCAGGGCCACTCACCTTCGGCGTTGGGATATTTGATGGACAGTGCGAAGGGCAGGTAGACCTTGCCGTAACCGAGATCGAGGTCCTGAGCGTGCTGTAAGTGAATGTCCTGTAAGTGGTTTTCGATCACATTCTGTAATTGATCGGGCAGCATGGTTACTCGGTCTTTGAACCCCTTTCCATCTCGAACGGTAATCTGGCGTTGGTTGAAATCGATATCCTTTACCCTTAAACGCAGGCATTCCATCAATCGCAGTCCGCTGCCGTAGAGCAATTGCGCTCTCAGTTTGTTTGTCCCTCGCAGGCATGAGAGCAGTTTAGCGACCTCGATCTTGCTCAGGACCGTCGGCATACGTTTACGCTTCTTCGCCCGGACGGCGTTTACGGTGAGGTCGAGTTGGTCATCCCTCAGGACCTGTCGATACAAGAAGATAATCGCGTTGAGGGCTTGGTTTTGGGTTGAAGCGGCGACCCTACGATCGAGGGCGAGGTGGTTGAGGAAGGCCTCCAGTTCCTTGGCGCCCATCTCCATTGGGTGACGTTGATTGTGAAAATTGAGGTATTGTCGGATCCAACGTAGGTAAGACTTTTCCGTTCGGATCGAGTAATGCTTACGTCGCAAGGTCGCTTTGGTGAGATTGAGGACATCCAGCGTGTTCATCATTCACCCCCTGGCATGAACGAGGCTAGTTGAATCGCGTGTATTTATCGGTTACGCTATTGGATGAATATCTGTAACCCAAGATGCATTTCGCCCCCTATTCGCCATAATACGGCATACCGTTCCCGTTTTCTATCCACTCATGGGGGGATATTCTGACTCCACGCTGTATTTTGTGCCTATATCAGGTAATATTCAGGGGGGGTGCGGGAGAAGTATAGTTAGCCATCAATACACATAACTATTCTTATTGATTTCGTAGAGCCACGGAGATCATTTACATGTACATGATAAACCGATCCGTACTCTTAGTTAAACCTAAGA
>Ga0111172_1040_pt1 | contig 28681 bp, 17 predicted proteins | sample DeeMarSWOR324_28_FD_80233 | JGI IMG/M metagenome (GOLD analysis project Ga0111172, IMG submission 80233) | Anaerolineae bacterium SM23_ 63 | reverse complement strand
TAGTTAGCCGAGACTTATTCCTGGGGTACCGTCCTTCCTCTTCCCCCAGAAAAGCGCTTTACAACCCGAAGGCCTTCATCGCGCACGCGGCGTTGCTGCCTCAGGCTTTCGCCCATTGGGCAATATTCCCTACTGCTGCCACCCGTAGGTGTCTGGCCCGTGTTTCAGTGCCAGTGTGGGGGGCCACCCTCTCAGGTCCCCTACCCGTCGTCGCCTTGGTAGGCCATTACCCTACCGGCCCTCTAACTCCCTGGAGGTTATGGGGTATTAGCCCCAGTTTCCCGGGGTTGTCCCCCTCTTCGGGGCAGGTCACCTACGTGTTACTCACCCGTTCGCCACTAGGACACCTTTGTACGAATACAAAGGGCCTCGTTCGACTTGCATGTATTAGGCACGCCGCCAGCGTTCATCCTGAGCCAGGATCAAACTCTCCGTAGATACTTCACCATGTCCGAAGACACGGATCAGTTCACGAATTGACCGGATTCAAGGATTTTGCTTCCTATCACTTTTCAATTGTTAAGGTGCCGTCGATAAAGCGGACGCTATCCTATCATCCGCTCCTGCAGATGTCAAGAGGTAAGAACATAATTGCCGATGTCCCTCGTGCAAACATCGGCCTCGATGGCAGACCTAACCGGCCTTATCGTGCTCAGGCCCCGGTCTCTGACATCTTCAATTGTCCAGGTCTTCCCGAGTTGATGAATCGGGCTAGACCGCGATCTTTCCTTCACGCCTATTATACTAAGTGAATGGAAAAAGTGTCAAGTCGTGAAAAGAGGTAAGAATTCTAGTTTCAGGACTTTTTAGCGTAAACGTAGCTGATAGCGAGAGAGTTATTAGTTAGGGATTGGGGATTGGGGATCAGGAAAAACGAGTATTTCACCACTTACTGATCCCCAATCCCTGATCCCTTTCCTTTATAACGCCTGTCGCCCCTCCAATGCTTGGGAGAGTGTGGTTACATCGGCGTACTCAAGATCACCGCCGGAAGGCAATCCACGCGCCAGTCGCGTCAAGCGAACAACCTGACCTTCCAAGCGTTGCTTGAGATACATCGCGGTCGCTTCCCCCTCTAATGTAGGGTTGGTCGCCAGGATCAGCTCCTCGATCCCCTCCTCACTCACCCGCCTCACCAATTCTTCGATACGAAGATCTTCTGGGCCGATCCCCTCCACTGGAGAAATGGCACCATGTAAGACATGGTAACGGCCACGAAATAGCCCGGTTCGCTCGATCGCCAACACATCTAAGGGTTCTTCAACCACACACACAAGTTTCATGTCGCGGCTATCATCTTTGCACACAGCACATGGGGTGATGTCGCTTACGGTGATATTAAAGCAGAGCGTACAAAAACTCGTGCTCGTCCGCATTTCCTCCAGCGCCGCAGCCAATTCACGACTCTCACTCTCCGGCGCCCGTAACAAATAATAGGTCAATCGTGACGCAGTCTTTGGTCCAATGCCCGGCAATCTTGCAAAGGCCTCGATCAGGCGCTCCACTGGTCGTGGTACTGCGACACTCATCGACAAAACCCCTTCACAACAATCGCCTCTCCCCTAACGACCGTCTCACCTTCCACCCTCTGGTGGTAAGTTTTGCACATCGACAACATGCGCCCCAAGATCCCTCACAGCCGTTGCGACCATACCACCATCCTCAATCGGAAGTGATTGACTGGTACCGGTCTTTGTCGGCTCCCAGGTGTCTGTCAGCACACAATGGAACCCTAACGCTAATCCCAGCACCTCTTCAAGAGCTTTACTCGCGATCGAGAGATTATGGCCCTTCTCCATTTTCTCTCGCAACAAATCGCTTCCAAAGCCGATGATCAACTCCCCGGATTCTATCCCCAACGGTCTGCATGAATTCAGGAGGGCTTGTGTGCGAGGGTCATGACGACGCGCGACCTGTAAGATCTCTCGCCACTGGTCTAAGACCTTTTGGAAGTTTCCCCCCACTTTCTGGGTCCCTGGTCGCTTCGGCCCAGTTTTTGTCACACCCTCGCCACCGGGATTTCGCGCAGTAGCAGACTCTTCGGTCTCTGTCTCTCTTGGCGCTCGACTCGGTGTATCCCCCGCTGATCCTGCTTTGTCTTCGTCTAACTCAGCTGCCTCGACGAAAGCTAGCTCAAGGGGTAATGCAGACTGCCAAGTTGTCCGACCTTCAACCGCCGCCTTGTTGAATGCGCGGATCGCGGTAAGCAGATGGGAAAGTGTGATTTTTCCCGCCAGCCTCTCCATCTCCTCTCGAATCTCAACCGGGGCTTCCACGAGGTGTTGATTGCCCATCCGGACCAACAGTAAACCTCTCAGATAATCAACGACCTGACGGGAGAATTGCCTAGGGTCAGCACCGCCATCGAGCGCGCGGTTAATCACGGTCAATCCTTCAGCATGATCCTGTTCGATCATCGCTTTTACTACAGCGCGCACAGCTTCGGAGGTTGCTGTTCCTAAAACAACCTGGGCGAGCTCCAAATTCACCAGCTCACCCGTTGATGCCAATTGATCTACCAATGAGATCGCGTCACGCAGACTTCCTGTTGCCTGACGGGTGATCATCTCTAGTGCTTCACCCTCAACCTGCAAGCCTTCTGTTTCGATCATTGGTCGTAGGTAGTCGATCATGACCACGATCGGCAGTCGTCGAAATTCATGACGCTGACAACGGGAGAGCACAGTCGCCGGAATCTTATGCACCTCAGTTGTGGCAAGTACAAAAATGGCGTGTGCTGGGGGTTCCTCGAGGGTTTTTAATAACGCGTTGAAGGCCGCGGTCGAGAGCATGTGAACTTCGTCGATAATATAAACTTTAAAGCGTCCCTCATTGGGGGAGAAATTTATCTTGTCCCGTAAATCTCGCACATCCTCTACACTTGTATTCGACGCTGCGTCTATCTCAATCAGATCTAGAAAGCGACCTTCACTAATCGCTTGGCAATGAGCACAGGCATTACATGGACGATCCTCGAGTGACTCCGCCAAGCAATTTACCGCCTTTGCTAGTAGCCGTGCAGTGGTCGTCTTGCCGGTACCGCGCGGGCCAGCAAAAAGGTAGGCATGAGCCACGCGCTCCCCTCTTACGGCGTTGCGTAGTGTCTGGATAATGTGATCTTGTCCGACCACTTCATCCCACGTCTGCGGGCGCCATTTTCGGTACAGCGCTTGTCCCATAGATGAAACCTCGATTGACTTAACGCCATATGGAGATAGATAAGGGAGTGAACCGTCGTGAAATCACCTGCTGCACCATCATCAGTTTTGACACTAGACTCTGCAATGAGCGAGTGTATCAGACGCTCCACGGTGGCGCAAGAGCGGGCACCATTTTTCCTGCTCCAGGGCATAAGAAATTAATCCTATCGACACATACCCTCTTGCTGCTCGACAACTAACGCTACCGATGTTTAACTGCCAAGATGTGGATCCCGGTAATGGGGGGTCAGTTTTTTCTTGATGGGTTGTCCAAATAATTTTGGGGAATAGGGAGAAGGGATTGGGGATCAGGGATCAGGAACTCGGGAGTTTCCAGGTTGTTTCCTGATCCCTAATCCCAGATCCCTGATCCCTATAAACTACCACCCACTTTCGCGCGCTCCCTCACGGTACCGACAATACCCACATTCCAGTCCCGGCGATGTTCGACTTACTCTGTACGACATTGAGGAGAAGTCTCTGGAACGCTATGGATGAAATCGTTTCCAAAAAAACTTTCATCCGATAATAAACCATAGTCTGTCCCAAAATAAGAATCAAAAATGAGCCTAAAGGTATTAACGGGACTGATGGTCGAGTAAAGCTTTGGATTCTGCTCGCCTCGCAGGTAATAAGCATTGAAGATTTGAAGCCAGTTCCCTTTGGTCACACCAGAATCACCCTGAATAACGATGATCGGTGGGGTTTCAGAATCACGTATGAGGGTCTTTACAATAGCAAGCATCCTGCTATTGATAAATCTGATCTCATTAACATACCCTCTGCGAAAAAAATCATCATTAATGGCATCATCCAAACCACCGCCATAATATCTGGTATCCGTTATGATTTCACCCCTTGGACTGAAGACATGGGGAACATGCGGAATCAATAGATGTACAAACACAAACTTCGGCCCTGGGTAGGAAGGAATTTGAGGTAACTGGTCAAGAATGAACAATTGCCTTTCCACAAAACTACGATAGGGAAAGTTGATTTCATTTATACCTTCCAGGAGGCGATTGGTTTGAGTTAGGAATGCCTTGTTCTGTAGATCCGTTAGAACTAAAGCCAATGTGCTCTTTATGAGCATCGCCTCAAATGGTTCAATAAGCTGCAACTGAAAAGGATCTTGCGCGAGACTAAGATAGATATCCGCATTCTCGATTCGGCTCCATTCATAACCGGTATCAAAAGCCACGGTCTGATAGCCGATCGTTTTCAGTTGTCTACTCACAAGACTCTGCTTGAGGAGAAGCCAGACATCATCCGTGTCTAAACCAAACTCATCCAGCACCTGATCAAGTTCAGAAAGGTACACCATGTTTAAAGACGTCGACAACGAGGCTTGAGTAAAGCTATAGTTGCTTCGGCTGCAATCAGCAATGTAAAAGCCCGTCTCACGAAGCTCCTCCAGGAATGGAGAATTATCAAAGCCAAAATCATTCGTCAACGCATCTGCGCGTGTGTACGTATCCAAGATGATGTAATAAATATCCGGCAAATCCCCCTCTCCCGAGATCGCGTGTGATTTCAATGTGGTCACAGCCAATTCTTCTGCAATCTCCTCCCCAGCGGATATGTTGAATGAATGATTCACGATCCTGAAAACGGGGTATGCAACGAGTACGAGACCTATGAGATTCATGAATTTTGTCGAAGCTATGAGGTTTATTGACCGCTTGAAGATCAACCACAACCCTACTACAAACAGAAGGCCATAAAAGATGATCATATATCTGTGTCTGCCAAGACACATGCCAACGACAGGCACCTTTCTCATGAATTGATACAAGTGCCCGTAGGAAAAGAACCACAGTGCAACAAAGGAGGCGATCAATGCAGCTTTTCGCCAGGAACCACAAATTACCCGCAACAAGAAGAAGATTGAAACGATTCCAAATAGGGAAATACCGAGGGCTCGTATCGATACCAGGACCTCGACTTCAGTGATATTTGCGGCAAGCAAAGCAAGGATAGGATAGGTCGCAAAGAGGAGTGGATGGAAAGGATAACTGGTTAAGTCTACTCTCAAGTTGCGTAGTGCCATCGGAAGCGGCTCAGCAATAAGAATTCGAATAAAGGATCCACTGAAAAATGGGGAACTGCAAGAGGAGGATTACTATATTGGGAGTGTGAGCTTCGTCCTCACTCCCAAAATGTGGCCCTCCCTGCTCCATGCGGGGGTTTTTTAGTCCACCTAATAATCCAAGGCCGATCTTTGCGTTACCTGCTCATAGAAATCCAGCGTCAGTCGAGTCGCATCACCAGAGAGTTGATGATCAACCCCAGTAAATACAACAACCCTCGCTGCAAAGCCCTTCGCCTCCAGCGCTTCAGAAAATTCCTGAGCCGCTTTGGCACGCTCCTCGTCTCTCTCGCCTACCGTAATCAGCACGGGTAAATTGAGGGCTTGGGCTGAAGGTTGGGGGAAGTTTTCAGCCGAAATGACCGCCACACCGACGATTGCATGTGGATAGCGATAAGCATAGGCCAGTGCAAACTCCCCCCCAGCCGAGTAACCGGCTACAAAGAAGCGATCATCAACCACCACCTGCTTGTACACCTCAGATAAAACAAGGGAGATCGTCCGCTCTCCTTCCGCTCTACTGAATACGCCCTCTTCTTCGATCAGTGTCGGACAAAGGAGAACAAATTCATACTCTTCAGCGTAGCGCTGCCATTGTTTATAACAATCCCGACTCGTTTCCCCCTCGCCATGCAATCCAATGAACAGCGACCATTTCCCATCAGGAACATAATTCTCCGGTTGGTAGAGGTAGTACTCGGAAGGAGTCTGATGCCGGTAAGCTCTTGAGCTGTCCAGTACCGAACAACCACTGAGGATCAATGCAAAAAGAGCGAAGGGCACGATCGCTTGCTTAAGTTGTATTTTCATTTCAACTCTCAGGTATCTGGAATGTAGACTGTACCGCGCCTGTGGCATCGCGTAAAGTGATCACTTTGCCCGCTGCCCACACCGCTTCATCTAACCCCCAATATAAGTCGATCGTTGTATTGTCACCAGCCTGTGTATGGACATGAACTGCGCCAGTGGAATAGAAACGGAAATAGGGGAAGGTGTATTCCCGTCCTTCACCATCATCTATCGTCCAACCCGTCAGTAAGACCTCACCGCCTCGATTTAGCAGACGCACATATTCTTCATCCAGTGTACCAACCCCCTCAACGCCGAAGATGACCACCCCCGGAGTTTGATCGCCCGACTCGGGAGTCACAGTAGGGACTACGGTGCTCTGCCTGATAAGAGGTGTCGGCTGGCTAAAGATATCACTGTCGAGGGAGGGGATGATTAACACCTGACCGACGGAGAGAGAATTGGGATCCGTGATGCCATTCGCAGCCATCAGCGCTTCAACCGGGATGCCATGTTCGAGGGAGATCCCATATAAAGTATCACCGAATTGAACCGTATACGTGACCAGTGTGGGTGATGGAGGCACAGTTGGTGTTAGCGTCGGCACCGCGCTGGCGACATGAGCCACGACGTCGATGGTCGCCGTTGCTACCGGTGCGGGTTTAGCCCTCGTCCGATCCCATACATTAAGCACCACGAGTATCGTGATCGCTGAGACCACAACATTCAAGCCGAGGTAGATCAGATATTCCTTTCGAGTGCTACGGCGTACGCTTCCCATTTGCGCGCATAATATCACATGTATGAGAAAAGGGAAATTGACCCAATCCCTCCCACGGTATCGGAAAAATCGGATACACAACGAAGTGAAGAAGAAATCATAAAATAAATCCAATGAGAAAGGTACCTGTGAGAGGAGGGCCGGCATCTGCAGGATTGTGGCTGTGCCCACTACCCCACAGATTCCTCTCCTTGATCCTAGCGAATGCTTTTTTCATTGCACCCAATAAAAGGAAGATGTTTTTCCAACAGAGAAGTGGTGAAGAACGATCAGCGATATTTATACATTATTAATATTATATGGACCTATTTAGTGGTAATATTAGGACAGGCAAACCCGACTTTTTTTCCCTGTGTCGGTTTTCGGGTTTGCCTGGGGGAAACACCCTACTCCAAAAGTGCACCTCATGCACTGGCGGTAGGTCCCCCGAGATTTTTTGGACTGCCGGATGCACCCCCCACATCCGGCAGTTCGTGTTAAACATGCGTTGAGAACATACTTCAGATCCCAAAATGAGAATCATGGATTCGCCTGCGTCGAAAGAAAGCCCGTCGAAGGCGAAGTAATTTCATCAATAGAAGTACGATCAAATCTGGAAAAGCTACGCAGCGGGGAAACGGATTAAGATCACTGTGACATTGTCTGGTCCCCCAGCGTCATTTGCGGTACGCACCAACATGTCACACGCTACTTGAGGATTGCTCGTTTTCGTTACCGTTTGAATGATTTCCTCCTCCTCAACGACATCCCATAAACCATCTGAGCAGAGCATAAGATATGTGTTTGGAATAATGGCATGGTAGGAAACGTCCACCCTGGGATCTTCTGTTTTCCCCATGGCATTCCATAAGACGCTTCGGTGAGGGCTTTCCTGAGCCTCCTCTTCACTGAGCGTTCCACTCTCAACCAATCGTTGGACCAGGGAATGGTCATGTGTGAGAACTTCAATCTTCTCTCTATTAATGAAATAAGCTCTCGTGTCACCCACATGACCGATCACGATTTTGTCGTCAAGCATTAACGCCGCAGTGAGAGTCGTCGCACCCCCTTCCGCAAGTTCAAAAACGGCATGATTAGCCGACTCAAACGCGTTACTGACCAGTTCATCAAGAGGCGGGGCTTCATCCCGGGGCTCAATCTCAAGCAAACGAAGAAATACCCCCTCCATCAGGATTCGTGCAACCGTTCGAATGGCAATGGTGCTAGCGAGATGACCGTGTTCATAGCCCCCCAGTCCATCCGCAACACAGAAGAGGCCAAAGTCAGGGAGGCCTTTGTCACCATTCGAGCCACCGGTGAGGATGAGCGATGAATCATCATCCTGACTGCGTTCGAGTCCCATTGAATGAGCAGATCCTACCCAGACATGGCGTCTACTTTCAGGCGATAAAACACTAATGAATTCGTGTTCATCAAGTGGAGCCGTTTGTGCATGTTCAGGGGATGGGATCCGTTTTCGACCAAAAATTCGCCGGATGATATCCATATTGCCGCCGACTCACTTAGGAGAGTTATAACCAGATATTGGCGTCGTCTGGTCAAATTCTACATTCGCCTACACTGAAGGGCAAGCAGGATAAGACTCCCAACAGTTAAACAGGCTTAGGTCGCCGTACTCCGCCAGAATCTGAATTCTGCTGGCACAGATTGGGCGTGATATATAAGGCCAACACCCTGCTTGGGTAACTTGACGTTCTCATTTTCTCATTCGCTTGTCTTCGTTGCACTCGGAAAAGTAAGCAGAAAGAAAGATTGAGGAAATATCTCACTATCTCTACTCAGATCTCAATCTCGGATTGACCAGCTCATCAAGGGCATGCCCCACCATATAAAACGCTCCACAGAACAGCATGATCGCCAACGCTGGGGGGATGATGACATGCCATTGTAAGCCAACGATACCGCCTCGAAACTGATCCTGGATCAGCCAGATCATCCTCCCCCAACTGAAGCGAGTCAGTGTATCCGCCACATACGACATCAACGCCTCGATCATCACCGAGCCTGTCACAATGAACATCATGTTCACGGCCAATAGCGGGAGAAGATTGGGGAGGATATGGACGCGAATAATCCGCCAGTTCCTTCCACCAGCTATTCGGCCAGCTTGAATGTATTGCTTCGATTTGATGGACAACGCGTGCGACTTGACCATGATCGCAAGTGAGCCCAGGCCGGCGAAAATACCATAGAGCAATCCCACCTGAAGTCCATTCATGTCGATGATTAAGCCAACCGTCAGCAACACAACTGGGGGGGGCAACAGCAGGAACGCGCCAGCGAGAGTCATCAAAACTGTGTCGACCGCGCCTTCATAATAGGCCGATACGACTCCTACAAAGGTTGCCACGATTGACCCGATAAGGGCAGCCACTACACCTACGACGAAAGACGTACGGGTAGCGAAGGCTAGCTGACTCAGAACATCGCGTCCCTTGTAATCGGTCCCAAGCAAGTGGGTCCTGGAGGGTAGCGATGGATGAGACTCGATGGCAACATCAAATCCCAGGAAAGGATCATAGGTCGCCTTGTCCCATACCGTTGACATGAGTAGCGGCTGGATAAGTCCCATCAGAGCAAAGAAGGCGATGATGACAAGACCAATTACCCCGATTGGCTTTTCCAGGATGAGTCGCGATTGTCCGATCAACCTTCTCAAACTTCGCTGGATACGATGCAGATGAATGAGGAAAAAACCTCGCCAGCCCAATTCGTACCGGTATCGTGGACCGATCGATCCTTCTCGCATGTTATATCTCACCTTGAATTAACACTTCTGCCCCCTCGATGATCCGCTGGCGTGGATCAAACCATAGGTTCAGAAGGTCAAAGATGATATAGGCCAGAAGGATTCCCACGCCGACCACCGAAAGCACCCCAAGCAGCACGGGAAGGTCATTATCTATCGCCGCCTGGATAAGAATTTCACCCATACCGTCCCAATAGAAAACACGCTCGAGGATAAAACTTCCGATAAACACTAAGGGGAGATGCAGGATGAAACGAGCCAACACAGGCAGGATGGCCATGCGCGCTACATGCCGGTCGCGTACCTGGGAATCATGCAGACCTTTCGCTCGCGCAGTAGGCACATGGTCTGCCTCCATGGCTTCAACCATTGTAGCCCTCATGACCAACATGGTCTCACCGAAGGAGAGTAAAGTCAGCGTAATCAAAGGGAGGGCGAGGTGATAAAGGATATCTGCAGCCAATGGTCCATAGTAGGAAGTTATCCAGGGGATAATCGCCAAGATGATGATCACAACTCCACCTACTGCCCGTAACCAAGAGCGGAACCAAAAATACTTGCGTGTCATCCAGGTGAACAATAGATAGGTCAGTCCTGCCGCTCCCAATGTTAGGAACAGTTTCAAGATCACCTCATTTATGGTGACATCGTGTCTGAACCACTTCATGGGATCGATGATTTTCTCAGGAGGAAACCAGCCTAAGGACAAACCAAAAGCGTTGACCATGACAAAAGCCAGCCATGGCGGGAATGAGGTATAGAAAGCCGTTCCGCCAAGGGTGGCCGCGAGTTCCAACCAGCCTCGCTTCTGCCAGGCGACGCGTTTGCCCAACCAGATTCCAAGCAGAAAGCCAGCGAACGTTCCTGGCAGTAATAACAGGAGTGTCCTAGGGAGTCTTTCCTTTAAGATGTCCACCACAGGCATTCCTAAGCTTGTGGACTTCCCAAGATCCCCTTGGTAAAAATCCTTTACCCAGGTAATGAACTGCTGCCATGCTGGCTCTGCCGAACCCGACATCTGAAAATCTTCCAGACCTTCTCCGTGGGCTGCAACAACGTCCCCTAATTCAACGATATTTGTAGGAAGCGCTTGAATTAAGCTAAAGAGGATGACCTGGAACAGGAGCAGGCTGATCAGCGACCTGAAAAGGCGGCTACCGATGAAGCGAAGAGTGCCTTGAGGGATCCGGGACGAGAGATTTGGCATTTAAAAAAATAAGGTGGAGTTATTAGGCAAATGCATTACATGGGTTCGAACCCAGGTGAGTGCCTCCTCCTCACGAACGATGATAGCACACCGGCTCATCGGTTGCAAGAAGTCATCAGGTAGGGGGTAACACACATAAAAATCAGCCCGGCAGGATTCGAACCTTGTTTATACCCTAAGGGATTGTTTCGCAAGGGCAAACAGCTTGCGACCCACGGGATATATGTCCCCTTACAAACCAACTATATTTAGGATCACATCTTCTGCAAAAATCAATCCTGGTGTTATGTTTTATCTCTCACTAGAATAAGCTCTATCTCTGATACACTTCATTAGGAAGGCAACTATGGAGAATGATGAACATGGCCAGACTTGAAATCATCGTTGATACCCTGCAAGACGCCCTGGCGGCTGAAGCAGGAGGCGCGACACAATTAGATCTGAAAGCGGATTTTCCAAAGGGCGGAATAACGCCCTCCGCGGGGATGATTGAGAAGGTTTGCGGCTCCGTTCGCATTCCGGTGATGGTGATCATCCGCCCTCATGCTCGTTATTGGACGATGACACATGACGACATCACGATCATGTGCTCAGACATTCGCATCGCTCGAAAGTTTGGAGCTGAGCATTTTCTATTGGGCTGCCTGGATGAGTCGGGGGAAATCGATGTCGATGCCTTCAAAGCCTTCCTAGAAGCGGCCAAGAATGGTTCGCTGCATTGCCACCTAGCCTGGGAACTCACCCCTAACCCATTACAGACCTTAGATACATTAATGGAGTTGGGGGTTAAGAGCTTACGCACAACAGGAGGAGGTGGATTATCGGGGAAAGCTGAACAGAATATTAAAAAGATTCGATACTACGCTGCACATGCCCAAGATCGCATTGATCTATTCCTGGCTGGAGGTGTAAACGCTGGGAATGTAGAAAAATTAATTACTGAGACGGGACTGACGAACGTCCATGTGGGCTCTTGCGCCCGGGAGCCAGAAGCTCCGGATGGCATAGTGCTTGAGGATAAGGTAAAGAGGATACGACAGGCTTTAGATCGAGCGGAAACCCAACACCGTCATCAAGCTCAATAAACGCACCCATTGTAAGTAAGGCAGTCATATCCTTGCCCCAGAAACGTCACCTACACCCGGCTGTTCCGAAAAGGAGAACCCTCCCAGGTTCTCCTTTCATAATGATCGCCATTCAGTGGCTAATAAGGAAGAACGACAAGCGCTGCCGCGCAAGTAGAAATACAGAGACCGCTCATTCTCCTTGGGATGGAAGGACCAGGATCGAAGTCAAATCCTTAGGTGTTTGGATCTTGGACACGCGCTCAATAAAATCCTCTTGGCCGATAGCCCTTGCCAGTGTAGCCAACATTTGGACATGTGCAGTGGCATCCGGACTTGAGAAGGCAATCACCAATTGGACAGGATCGTTATCAGGGTTGCCGAAGTTAACTGGGGGTTCCAATTGGAGGGCAACAAAACACACATCCTTTGCACCATCTTCAGGCCGTGCATGGGGAATAGCAATACCCGGTGCAATTACGATGTAGGGACCCAGTTCTTTCGCCGTCTCCACCATAGCTTCGATGTAGCGCTCTTCCACCGCGCCGCACTGGTGCAGCATTCGACCCGCCGCGCGTACAGCATCTTCCCATCCATCAACCCTCACCCGCAGGGCAACATTTTCTTCAGAAATCCACGCCATCTCAGCACTCTGACGATGTTATTGTGTCCGTAATCGCGCACCGCCGAATTGCTTCATCATTTCCTCTGCCCACGCGTCCCCTCCCGGCACATTGGCACTCATCCAAATGGGAGGTTTCACACCTGCATCGTAGAGTCGTGTCGCGACTTCAGCAACAATCGCCTGCATGATCAGACAGTGAATGATGGTTGAAATGGGAGCGGCCTTGGGAAGTCCCTCTCCGACCTCGATGACCGCATCACCTGGCGGTATTCGATTGTCAATGACAAGATCCGCGAGTTCGAACAACCGCTTGCCGCTGGAGTGACGTGACTCGGCATTGGAAGACTGCTCGAGAGAAGTGAGGGCGATCACCTTCAGGCCCAAGGCTTTGCCTTCTAGTGCTGCCTCAACAACCGCGGGATTTATACCCGACTGGGAAACAACAACCAGAATTTCGCCCGACCTGAGATCGTAGTTGTCGAAGATGATCTTGGCATACCCCTCAAGTCTTTCCAGCTGTGTGCTTCGTGTCGGTCGGCCGCCACCGAGCTGTGTGAGGTTGTAATCCAACATGGCGTTAACGGGTGACAAACCACCAGCACGGTAGAAGAGGTCCACCCCAACAATGTGACTGTGACCAGAGCCAAAGACGTGAAGCACACCGCCTGCCTTAATCGATTCGGTGATCCATTGGGAAGCTGTCTCGATTTGGTCAGATTGCGTTTGGCTAACATCCTCGATCGTCTCGATCACTTTTTGATAAAAAGTATTTGCTGCTGTGAGCATATTCACTCGCCTCCATAAATACAGGAGAATGGCAGCCTTCACATTTTCTTCGCATGAAGGCTGCCATCCTCAAGTTGAGCCAGTGTGGCTAGAACATCAGAGAAACTCTTACCCGAAGACGATATATCAAGTTGAAGCTCGGTGGTAGAAACGCTTAGCCACCGAACAGCGGCATGATAGGCGCCAGAACGGCCCTAAAGATCAAGAAAATGATATACCAGTCTGGGTCGGCTAGCTGCGCCAGCTCGGGTGCAGAATTGCCAAGCATAGGTGTAATGAGCGCCTGCCCAACGGCCAGGAACAAGCCCAGGATCGCGCCTCCTAGGATCGCACCTTTGACACCGCCGACCATGTTGCCAAAAACACCTCCGGCGCCGCCAGGGAAGAACAACATGATGAATGGAGGCACAATCACCGCAAGCCCGGTTACTCCGAAAATCACCATGAAGATGAAGAAGACAACCGTGGCCGAGAGGAAGCCGATGATGACCGCAGTGGGTGCGTAGTCGAAGACGATAGGGCAATCCAGAGCCGGTTTGGCATCCGGAACGATCTTCATTGCGATACCACGGAATGCGGGTACGATCTCAGCAATCAGCATGCGCACACCGAAGAGCAGCACAGTGATGCCCATGGCGAATCTCAAACCCAACATGATCGCCGGAACGATGCCCTCCAAACCTTGACCTTCAGCGCCCCTGACACCACCGATGAGGGTCGCGATCACCAACATGACACCGATGACCATGGCCGTCCCTGCAGTGATATCTCGGAAGAAGCCCATCCAGGCGGGCAGTTTCACCTCCTCCGTGCTTTGCTCGGGTTTACCAACAAAACGTCCGAGCTTTGCCGCTAACCAAACATTTGATGAGGAGGTATGTCCGTAGGCGAGCTCGTTGTGCCCCGTCAGCTTGCGCATAAGTGGTTGGATATATGCTGGCTGTAGGGTCCAGTAGACCCCCGCGATGATCGATCCGATCACAACATATCCCGTGGCAGAGGCATCAGGTGTGATCTCTACCATGGCTGCGAGGATGACGAGGGAGATCCACCACATCAAGTGTCCAGTCAAATAGATGTACTTAAGGGGTGTTAGCCTGGCTATCAAGACGTTGATCAAGAAGCCAAAGGTCATGATAAGGGTAGCGTATCCCCCGTAGGTAGCGACGAATTCGTCTAGCCTCGCGCCGCCCAGTGCGGCTGCTTCAAACCCGAAGGCTCCTTCAAGCATAGGGACAAGCCCCAGAAGAGCGCCCACGACAAGATCAGCCCCCTGAGAAAGAATGAGAAATCCTACCGCAGTCTTCAACGTTCCGAGCACGGTGTTGCTAAACGAAGCCCGTTGAGCAATTAAACCAATAAGCGCGATCAACCCAATTAGGAATGCTGGTTGGCTGAAAATGTTATCTGCAATCCATTGCGTGATACTACTTAGAACATCCATTGCCGCGTTTCCTCCTCTAAGTATCTATCCTGGAAGTATTTCTTGACACTCCAGAACATACGGCCTTAGGTTGCCGAAGCACTCTCATGTGGCAAACTAAGGTTTGGATGTAGACACTGCTGTACAAAAGTGTCCTGCAATTACGGCTTTTCATCACCTCCTCTCCGCGCCGTGACTGAACCCAACGATCCATGAGTTTATAAATTAAAGGGTATGTCGTTCTCCTCAAAATATTCAATCAACGCGTTCCTGATCAAGGACTTGTCGACATAATTGGATATCGCTTTAACAACCCCCCTTCCGCCGGAGACCACTTCCACCAAGGCTGGTGATGTGAGAATCAGGTCGACCTTTGCCCCTTTCGCCTGAGGCACATCCATGGCTTCGACCCTAGCTTCGACACCAAGTTCCTTCAGTACATCTTCGGTATACATCCGGAGCACTAAGCTGCTACCCATACCTACCCCACAAGCCGTTGCAATATGGATCATATAAAAGCTCCTTGTCGACGATGAGATTCCCCCTCATTTTTATATATTGGGAACACGTTCATCATAGCATTATTTAACCGATATATTCAATAATTTTAACGAAAACGTCCAAATGATATCTTTCACTCAATGTGCCTCAGGAATGAGCCTGATCACAATGTTCTGAGCCACGTCTTAGGGGGATAGAAACGTCTGATCTTAAGTTGCGTAATGTAAGCATGCGAGGATATGGGCCCGGCAGGATTAGAACCCTGGCCGCACCCTTTGGGTATGCTACGCGAGGTCGACGCCCAGGCGGGCGTCCTGCCGCCCGGATGTGATCATGGAAGGCTTAAATACTTTGCCAGGCGTGACCTGCCAGCAGCCGCAGGGGGCATTTTACATCTTCCCCAATATCAAAGCCCAATGGAAATCCTCGAACGAGGTAGCTACCAGTTTGGTTGAAAGTGCAAGGTCGCTCTGCTGATTGGTTCTGCGTTTGGTAGACATAGCGAAGGGTATTTACGTCTCTCTTACGCCAACTCGGTTGAAAACATAGCGCGGGTGCTGAAACGGATGGTCGTGGTTTTACAGAGATCAGTTTAAAGGAGTGCTTTGTGCTGAACTATACAACTGGATCTATCTGCTTCTTGCGAACTCGAGTACGATTTCACGATGGGGGGCGATGTTCTCTAGGAAGGAACGCCGCATGTCTTCGTCGCTGATCCTGGCGGCGCGCTCATGCAGAAGTTCATAGGCTGTGGCCAGGACCTTGTCAGCTCGAGGGTCCTGATTGGCGCGCAGCACGTAATAGCAGGTCAAATAGATCTCTAACGGTTCGTCAGTGCCCTCGATGGGAGTGTCCTCGATATACTGCAGCACCTCCTCCACCAGCTCCTTGGCACGCAATCTTTCACCTTGTTCCAACGTAACTTGCGCCAGACCAGAGAGGGATTCCATCACCGCGTTCTGTTCTTCAAGCTCGCTACGGATGTCTAAACCTACTCGGTAGGCGTCGGCTGCCTCCTCTAGTTTGCCTTGATTGGCGAGCCCGGAAGCCAAAACCGTCCAAACGCCCCCCTCCATGCTGCGGGCGCCTGACTCCTGGGTGATCTTAAGCGCCTCCCGGCTGTACGCGATCGCCCCTTTGTAATCGCCCACCTTGTTCAGCAGGGAAGCCAAGATCAATTTTACCCATCCCTCTCCCTGTTGGTTGTCGATCTCCAGGTAGATGTCCAATGCCTGATGGTAATAAACCTGACCTTTGTCATAGACACCTTGGACAACTGCGGTCTTTCCCATGTGGGCCCACGCTCGGGCTTCGCTCTCTCGGTCGCCGATATCCTGGAAAATCGCTCGGACCTGCTCGAAATGTGCCATTGCCCCAGCGAAATCCCCCTTGATTTCGGCGATGATCCCCAAATTGCCCCGGGACATCGCCTCACCACGTAAGTTCCCGATCTCGCGGTTGTTTCGCAGGTCTTCTTCATAGTAGCGCTTGGCGGCTTCATAGTTTCCCTGGTTGTAATGGATGTTGCCCACCACATTGAGCGCCATACCCACCAACAGCCGATCACCGATCTCACGTCCTAATTCCACTGCCTCACGGGCATAGGTTTTGGCTTCGTCATATTCACCTAGGCGCCAATGGACCACCGCCAGACTGTGCAAGGTGCTCGCCTCTACTTTAGACAAACCTGCCGTACGGGAAAGTTTAAGCGCCTTATCGAGATGGATGTGTGCTTCTTTGAAATCTCCCTTACGCCAGAGGATGTAACCGATGCCCCGAACTGCCTGGGCTTCCAGCTTGACATCGTTCACCGAGCAGGCGGCGTCGATGGTTGCTTCCAGCGCCTGAATTGCCCCGGGATAATCCCCGGTCGTCTCAGCATAGCGGGCTTCGCGAAGCGACACTTTTGCCCGGAGGAGGTCGTCGTCTAACGTCTCCGCCAATTGGCACAGTGTCACCAATTCCTTCTGCCAGGATTCCCGCTGCCCCAATGTGGCGTACACGTCTGCGCGCGCCAGATGTATATCGTAACGCTGCATAAGTTCCCGCTCGGATTGATTGGTGAATCCGTCAATCACCGGCAGCATCTCCAGGGCCTGGGTCAGGTAGACTGACGCTTCTTGGTAGGCGTATTGTGAGATCGCCTGTTGACCAGCGAGTTGTAAATAAGTTACGGCTTTCTCCGGGAGTTTCGCTTCGACAAAGTGGCGGACTAACTGGACGGCGATCTCGTCCACCCTTTCACCATACATTCGTTCCAGCACGTTCCCCACGCCCTCGTGGAGAACCCCTCGTTCGACCTCGTCTAGCTCGCTATAAAGGTACGTCTGGAATAGGTTGTGTTGAAAGCGGTACAGGGAAAAGCGTTGACCGTCCACCCTCCGAATACCTCGAGCACTGACGAGACGATGCTGCTTCTCCAACTCTCCGCTCAACTGCCTAATCAGCACCTTGGCATCCGTTGCCTGTACTCCGGCCACGACCTCAGCTGTGAAATCTTCTCCCTCCACACTGCCCACGTTCAGCGCTTCCCGCAGTTCCTGCTCCAACCGGCCGATGCGTTCCTTGATTACCCCCTCCACACGCGCTGGCAGTGCCTCCCAGTCCAGAACCGCCCCCTCCACCCACCGCCCCTGTTCATCTCGCACCAGGTCTCCCCGCTCCTGCATATCCCGGAGTAGCTCGATGGTGAACAAGGGATGCCCTCCAGTATGATGGTACAGCGCCTGTCGGAATCCTTCGCCCAACTGGTTAAGCTCGGTGTCCACAAAGGCATCAACAAAGTGTTCCCCTTCGGCTTCCTGAGCTTCCCCAAGGTCGACTCTCACATCCCCGAAGTATCGTTTGAACTCGGCCAGCACTTTCTCCAGCGGGTGCCGCTCACCGACACGCCCCAACGCCACCTCATCCGGTCGATAGGTGCCTACAATCAAGATGCGACTCTCACCAATCCGCCGACCCAACCGGAACAGCAGGTCAATAGACGCCCCATCGGCCCATTGGAGGTCATCCAGTACCAGCATAAGCGACTGTTTCACCGCCAACGTCTTCAGCACATTGGTGTACTGCTCGAATATGTGGCTCTGCATGATGCTACTTTCAGCCGGTCCCTCACGCTGCCGTTCCGTCAGCCGCTCCAGCTTCTCCAACCACCCCACCTTCTCTGCTACAAACCCTCCCATCCGCATCGCCAGCCCTGCCCCCGGTACGAAAATACCAACCAGATCGGGCCCAACCTCCACCAACGCCTGACCCGAAAGGCCTAAGAGTCCTCGTAACCGACCGGCGTTCTCCTGTGTGATGGCACCCCGGGCCAGTTCGGCTTCCACGTCCCCCGTGAGCTGACTCAGTACCTCGCGGAAGGGCAGGTAGGCATCACCAACACCCGTCGTGGTGTCGCTCTGCCCGACAGCTACGATAAGATCCTCGTGTCGTTCCTGGACACGACGAGCGAACTCGGTGACCAAGGCCGTTTTACCACTGCCGGCCTCGCCGGTCACGAAGCATACCTGGCCCTCTCCAGCTAGTGCGCGCTCGAGAAACCCGTTGAGTAACTCTAGCTCGCGCTCGCGGGCGACGAAAATTTTTCTCGCCATACCGTTTCCCTTTATGTATAAAACCCCTTAAGTTAAGAGCGTCTCAGATGTTGTCAATATACAAATGGAGACCATACACGATGGAATTAGCCTCGCGGATTATTTTCTACAGCATCACAGTGCTTGATGCTAGTGTCGGAATGTGTTTGACTCCTCCGAAACCAACCAAGGTAATCTAACCAACATCTTACAACGATGCTGAACTTCAGGGCTCAGAATCAGATGGGCTAAGTGTGATTCTGAGTGCGGGACGTGATTTCTACAGGCTTACCACCAGGCCGAACCTCAAGCCAACTGAGCAGGTGAATATCAAGCAGGATTGATACGTGAAAAACTAAAGCCGACCTCGAATGAAGTCGGGCTCTGATGCTTCGATGAGCGTGCCTTGCTTCCATCCCTGCCGAGGATGATTCATAGAAACAGATTACATTGTTTGGTTTGATGATGCAAGGTTGAGAGATCTCTCCCCCTACAATTATCGGAGGCCGAGGGCTCAAATAAATGAAAGTGCTCGCACAATCCATATTTAATTTCGATTATGGGGGGGGTAGGTAACTTATTTGATTTGGAATACCAATTTTGGTTATGGGTCCCGTACGTGTAAAGTCAATATTGTTATGCGACATGTAAGTTGTGTAAAAGAATTGAACAAAAATATGGGCCCGGCAGGATTCGAACCCCGTTCGGGCCGACGCCCTCGCGGGCATCCTACCGCCGGGGCGAACACCGGTGAGACCATCCGGTGCGAGCGGCGGCTTGCGACCAATCGGTTATGAGTTTTATTCCTCGTGGGATAATACTTGTAGTCTCAAATCGTTAGATTTTCTTGCCCCCTGTCTTGGTCAGGCCAATCCGCATCTCGTTGCTTGATACCCCTGCGATCGATAAGTATTTAGTTTGGGATCCATATCGATCGCTATTGACTTAAATCCGAAATCACTATTCCGCCGGACACTCCTCCATGTGCAAGTACACCTTACACTCATCGATCGTTAGCGAACGTGTTACTCGGGCTTTTGCTAAAGCAACCAATTCATCAATGGGTAAAACATATACTCGCACCACCCTCTCCCCGTAATCACTCACAGCCAAACGAGTTCCATCGGGACTAAATTGCACATTGTTTAAGGCATCACCGGGGAGTGTCAAGAGCTCCTGACCTGTGGACACCTCCCATAGCTTGGCAGTCCCATCAAAACTCGATGTGGACACGATCTTGCCATCCGGGCTAAAACTTATCCATACACTTTGTGCGGTGTGACCGGTTAGGGTGAGTAACAATTGTCCTGTTAGGACATCCCATAATTTCACCCTTGGATCTGTGCCAGCAGTGGCAATCATCGAATCATCGGGACTGAATCTTCCAGCCCACACCATGCTATCATGCGCATGAACAGACCATACCACTTCCCAGGTTGTCGTATCCCATAACTTGACAGTCCCCTCATAACCACCGGTAATAAAACGTGACCCATCGTTGCTGTAATCGATTAAGTTCAACGCACCTGTATTGGGTTCTAGGGTATAAAGTTCACTCTCAGTATCTAATTCAATAATCTTCGATGTCCCGTCCTCGCTACAAGTGGCCAACTGAGCTCCATCGGGGCTAAAAGCAACCCACGTAATTTGTCCAGTGTGGCTTTCAACAGAGATAGTCTGTAGTATTTCACCGGTTGAGTTTTCAAAGATCCTGATAGTGTTGTCTGAATAGATGACGGCTGTAAGTGTGTCATCATGGTTCGTATTGCCATTTACGATGTATTCTTCAAAGATCGGAAATTTGACATTGTTGAGCTCAATACCGGGTCTTCCATCCTCACCATCTGGGCTTAGGATTTCACCATCTTTTGTTACTATCGGAACCTGCCAAGTTTGAATTACAGGTGTTCCCTCATAAAAATGGTTCAATGTGCTCAACTGCGTGCCATCCTCATTAAACCAAGTATAGTAACCTGGTACGGTTAGCAGTTCACTGCTACCCGTGGGTGAGATATCCCACAAACTAAGTGTGCCATTCATATGAGCGGTGGCTAGTTGAGGTCCACACCATTCGAAAGGATATTCAGGAAGACCGACACACTTCGGGCTGATATCCAGTCCCAACACGGCCCCGGCTACCCCGGTTAAGGAAAAGAGTTCCACACCGGTTTTGGGGTCCCAGATCTTTGCCGTTCCATCTTCTCCCCCAGTTGCCAGACGCGTACCATCAGGACTGAAACCGATTGTATAAACTGCGAGTCTGTGGTTCGTTAAAGTAAATAAAGCCTTGTCAAACTCAGTTGTTTTTGCAGCTAATAAATCTTGACTTCTCAAGGGAGATAAATCCCAGATCTTCACAAAATCTGGGTGGGCTGAAGCAAGGAGACTACCATCGGGGCTGAACTCAATTTCAAGAACATAGCTGTAGCTCAGCAGTGAGTACTCCTCTCTACTTGTCTCAACATTCCAGATCCTGATATTCCCATTATTGCTCCCTGTTGCTAGGTACATCCCAATGGGGCTGAATTCAACTCTGTAAAATTTTTCATTATCGTATGCCAGGGAAATCAACTCCTGACCTGTATTCGCATCCCACACCCTCGCAATCCCGTCTACACTTGTGGTTGCGATAAGCATATTATCCTGATTGAAATCGACATTGATAACCCATCCATCATGATGTAGGGTTAAGCCTTCTTTCTCATTTAGCTCGATTTGTAATGTTTCCATATCAGGAGATGAGGTTACAATGACATCCCACACTTTTGCAGTGCCATCATCGCTAGCGGAAAATAAAAGTTTCCCATCCGGGCTGAAGCTTATGTCATTGATCCATTCTTCGTGTCCCTTAAGTGTTAAGAGTTCGCGACCAAGCACAGTGTCCCAAAGAGCGATATTTCCCTTAATATCACCTGATGCAAGCAGTCGACCATCTGGGTGGAAATCAACACACCATGCCTGTCCGGTTGTTCCTGCTTGCCCCAGTGACTGTTTCAGTCGGAAGGCTAAGATGGAATGGTGAAGGGCAGTCTCAGCTTCAATTGTGTGGGCTGTCGAAATCGCTTCCAGGGCTATCAGAATACTTCGTTCTGGGTCGATATCCAAACTATTAATTGCGAATGCTGCCAGTTCACGGGAGTAGGCGATCTGCCGCTCTTCTAGTGCAGTCTGGCGTTCTGCTTCGGCGATCTTACGCTCTTCAATTGCTACAGCCTCAGCCGTCGCACGGGTGATAACCTCAGCCGCTACTTGTGTGTTCGCAGCCTGTGCGGTGCTTAAGCTGAGGTCCGCTCGTGCGGCGCTGTCGCTGGCTTGTCGACCGAAGGATAGCGCTGCAAAGGCAAGGACCACTGCAGCAATGAGTGCCCCAGCTAGGTAGATCGCCCGGCGACGCAGCCGCTTGACTTGCGCCTCCCGCTCCGCCTCCCGCTGCTCTGCTAGCGCTTGGGAGGCGTTGAGGAATTCTCGCTCCAGCGGATTCAACTCCGGCCTCTGCTCTTCATTCCACTCCATGGCTTGGATCAGTCGACCGCTGCGGTAGAGCTCACCCGGATCGCGTTCGAGAGCTTCCCATGCTTGTGCGGCTTCGGTGAGATGGCGGTGGATCCTTAGGCCTTCGCGATCCTCGTCCAGCCACGCCCGCAACCTTGGCCACTCGCGGATCAGCGCCTCGTGAGCCACCTCGACATGTTCTTCGGAGAGGGTGATGAGGCGCGCCTTGGCGAGCGTGGCAATCACCTTCTCGGTTCTACCGTTCTGTCCCGGATCGGGGACCAGCTCGGTTCGCGCCACCCGTCTACGGGTGTCTTCCGTGCCCTCTCCCAGTTCGGTGAGACGCAGGAAGACGTTGCGAGCGATGCCCCGCTGCTCCTCGCTGAGCTCCTGGTGGTAGACCTGCTCCGCAGATCTCGCGATGGCTCGCCGTACGCCGCCCGCTTCGGCGTATCCTCGGAGCGTGAGTGTGCGGCGGCTGCGCCGCTTCCAGGTCTCAAGCAAGGCATGCGAGAGCAGCGGCAATGCTCCTGGCTCTCCACGCACGTCGCGGAGCATTAAGTCCACAAGCCCGGACTGGAACTTCCAGCCGCCTCGAAGCGCCGGTTCCTCGATCGCCCGCCGCAGCTCGCTGGTGTTCATCGGACCGATATACTCCTGGTTGCGCGCCAATGCTTCCCGCAGGGCGGGGTACGCCGCGCAGTGAGGGTAGAAGTCAGCCCGTAGCGTGATCACGACCACGGTTGGTCCGGCCACCTCCGGGTCAGCTGCGGTCAAAAGATTATCAATAAAGGCTGCTCGTTGTTCTTCGTCGTCACAAAGTGTAAAAACCTCTTCTAGCTGATCCACGACCAGTAAGAGTCTCTCGGCTCCCTCGGTTTCGACCAGCCACTCCGCTGCCTGGTGCAGATTTGTCGGGTCGCGCGCTAAATCATCTGGTGTCGGCGTGGTCTTTGACTCTCCCTCCTTATCTGGTATCAGTGTTTCCGCAAGCGCATCCAGCGGATGCTCGGTTGGGGTCATCAAGCGGAAGATCCACTCCCCGTCGCGCAGTGCCGGGACCAACCCTGCGCGTGCGATCGAGGACTTCCCACTTCCGGAAGCCCCCACAATCACCGCCAGGAAGCGCTCGTCCCGCAGCCGGTCGATCAGCCGTTCAACCAAAGCCTCTCGCCCAAAGAAGATCTCGGCGTCATCAACATCGTAGTATTCCAAGCCCTTGAAGGGCGCCTCGCCCGGAGTGGGTTCCCCTAAATGCACTTCCTCCGGTGCCACCGCCTCCAGCACCTCCGCCACCGCCGCGGCATTCAGCGGTCGATCCGCAGGTTGCTTGCTCAGCAACCGTAAGATCAAAGCCTCCAGCGCCGGTCGTATATCGGGATTGAGTCTACTCGGCGGCTGGGGTTCAGCTTCCAGGTGCTGCTTGATGACCGCCATGGGGTCATCACCCATAAATGGCAGTTGCCCGGCCAGGAGCTCGTAGATGAGTACTCCTAATGCATAAAGGTCGGATTGCGGGGTTGCAGATCCTCCCTGGAGAACCTCAGGAGCCATGTAATACACCGTGCCTGCCGTGCCTCCTTCCGAAGCACCAGGCGCTTCGATAGTGCGGCTGGCCAGCCCGAAGTCCATCAGGCGCGCCATGCCATCCGGCGCCAACATCACGTTCTCCGGTTTGATGTCGCGGTGCACGATGCCCTGCGCATGGGCGTGTTCCAGCGCGGCACAGATCTCCAACACGATTGCCAGCTGCTCAGTCAGGCTCTCGGGTCGCTTCTCGTGCAGCGTTTTACCCTCCACCAGCTCCATCACGATGAAGGGCTGGCCGTCCATCTCGCCGATGTCGTACACCGACACCACGTTAGGGTGGTTGAGCCTCGCCGCGGACTGGGCTTCCGCCAGCAGACGCTCGCGGGCGTCCGCACCCAACGCGTCGCTCGAAAGCACTTTCACGGCCACATCTCGCTCCAGCCAGGTGTCGACCGCCCGGTAGACCTCTCCCATCCCTCCGCGACCGATCTCGTCCCCCAATTCGTATCTTTCTCTCGTTGGTACGACAGGGAAGCGCCCTTCTTTCAGCTGCTCATGGAGTAGCCGGGTCTGGGAGGATGGTTCCACGCCCAGCTCGCGTGCCAGCGTGTCGATGCAGCGCTGGTAGACGCTCGCCACGCCCGCTTTGTCACCCCTTGCCGCGTGGGAGGTCATCAGTGCCCGGAAGGCCGGCTCGGAGACGTGTCCCAGGGCGATCCAGCGCTCGGCCCACTCGGAGACTTCCGGCCAGCGCTTGGCCTCGATCAATCCCTCCAGTAGACGCTCCATCAGCTGGGTGTAGGCGCTCCGCAGCTGCTCGCGCGCCAGGATGACCCAGTCGTCGTAGAAGCCGGGCAGCAGATCGCCTCGATAGAAAGCGGCTGCCTCCAACATACCGTCGAGTGAAGCATATGGATCGCCACTGAGCTGGTCAGCGTCCACCCACCAGCCCATCTCCGGATCGATCATGACCGTGACCCGATCGGACACGAACACGTCCTGGCCCAGCGCCGCCCGAATCTGCCACAACGCATAACGCAGGTTGTTGCGCGCGTTGGTCTCGTCGGTGTTGGGCCAGAATTGACCCGCTAGTAGCTCGCGCCGCAGGGGCGTGTCGCGATGCAGGGCAAGGTATGCGAACAGCGACTGCGAGGCACGCGCTCGGATCTCGACCGTCTCGCCGTTTACTTCTATGGCAAAACGACCAAGCAAGGAGACTTGGATGGTGGTCATCATTCAACCTCCCCCGATGCGACAGTGCTAGTTATATCATCGCACCGCTTTAACCTTCTATATCACGCGACCGTTTGCCTAGCGTTTGCTTAACGAATGGAAGATACTTAAAGAGATAGATCGTTTGCTAACAACTTAATATCTCAGTTGTTTAGAGTTCTGATCACTGAAAACTGAAAACTATAGACTGATTACTGTTATTACGAATTACGCATCACGTTTTACGTTCTAGACCTTCAACCTTGAAGCTGTAAATTACCGCTCCATGATCTCTTCGAGTGTCGGGTACGGATCATTTTGATAGGTTTCGCGCTCGGTCGCTGTGAATGATCGTGTTAATCTAGCCTGGGCTCTGCTGCCATGAGATCATCCACAGACAGCGGGATCTCTAACCATTTGATCAGTTTATCATCATGGCAGACCAAACATCTCGCGCTCAGTGTCCGTCAGCTCACGGATTACACAACATTCTTTGGCATAGGCGATCAGTTCCTCTGTGGACTGCCAGACACGCCAAATCTCCATAGGGGCGCCGGTGTCACCACCGACCGCTAGAAAGTTCCCATCCGGAGACCACTCTAAATACCCAACATAGAGGATGGGCGTTGATAATACTAATAGTTCAGCACCAGATGTCGCATCCCAGATACGTGTCGTATTGTCTTTACTAATGGTCACAATTCGCCCACTATTTGGCGACCAGTCTCCCCAAGCTACATATCCGGAATGACCATCAATGACCAGCAACTCTTCTCCTGAATTCCCATCCCAAATACGAACCGTGTTATCTTTCGCCCCAAGATCTGGATTTCCACTGGTTGTCAGTATTTGGTTGCCATCCGGAGACCAAGTGACGGACATTATCTCTGCTGGAGGTTCGTGTCCAACCAAGGAAAACAACTCTTCTCCTTTGGCAGCATCCCAAACCCATATGATACTGTCAGCTGCAGCGGAGGCGAGTTTCGTGCCATCCGGCGACCACTCCACCTCATTCACGAATGCCTGATCCCCATGGATCATGGTGTTAAGAAGATCTCCCGTTTGGAAATCCCAGATGTAGATCGTTCCAATGATTGTGGCTCCTGCAACCAGCCTGCCATCTGGAGACCAGTCATGATCGCGTATCCAACTGCCATCCGTTGCTGTAAACGATGCAACTGTCTCTCCGGTCAGGACATCAATAGCATGGATCGTCTCCAAACCCGAAACATCCATCCCGGTGCCTGGTCCTCCTCGAGCCAGAATAAACCGATCATCCGGTGAGAACTTGACTTCCGCCCAGTAATATATAAATTCGGTGACGAGTTCTTCTGCCTCGAGATGCATGTTATTTACATCCCAAACGACTAGTTTTCCTGGATCAGTGCCAAAAATCCAGTCTCCTATCGGCAACGCTAGGTAACGTCCATCGGATGACCACGAGAAGTCACTAAGAAAATGATATGGTAGGGTAGTCGCGGCTGTGCCCATTGCAGTGTTCCAGATACGGGCAATGCCATCCGCACCCGCACTCGCCAGTTTGTCACCGATCGGCGACCAGGCAACATGCGATACAAAGGCACTATGTCCACGAAACTCAGTAACGACCATTCCGGATGCGACATCCCAGATGCGTATAAAGGCGTCGTCAGTTCCAATGGCAAGATGAGAACCGTCCATCGACCACGCCAAACTCCATACAATGCCTCCGGTGGATTCAATATTTTGCAAGAGCTTTCCCGTCTCAGCATCCCAGAACAGAACGGTTCCATCATCACCGCCCGTTCCTAGCTGAGTGCCATCCGGCGACCAGACCACAGCGTTCACCGCCCCCTCATGCCCTGTCAACAGCGTGAGTTCCACTCCGGTTTGTGAATCCCAGATACGGACAGTTCCATCCTCGCTGGCAGTAGCAAGTCGTTGCTCATCAGGGGACCAGTCGACACCATTGACATCATTCTCATGACCTACGAGTACCAACTCTTGTTTCTGCAAGGAAGCATCCCAAACAATGGTCGAATTATCTCCTCCAAGCGTAGCCAGACGTCCGCTAAGGGGTGCAAAATCTGCCGCAGCAGCTGTTGTAAAGTGACCGAACCAGGTGGGTATTCCTTCTCCAGCTTCGGGCTCAGCTCGATTGGCAATTTCGAATGACATGATCTGTTCACCGCTTGTTGCATCCCATAACATGATGTCAAAGTCCTGACTGCCCAGTGTGAAACGATCCCCCGTTACAATAAGCAGATTTTCGCCGTCTGGTGACCATTTAACTGTTAATGCCATGTCGAAGATATTACCCGTGATCCCTTGCGGTAGGTCGATTACAAGCAAATCTTCGCCAGTAGATGCGTCCCATATGTGAACGGTGTTATCCGTACTTGAAGATGCGATGCGCGTACCATCTGGTGACCAAGCAACACTGGTTACTGCACTTTCATGACCGGAGTAGTGTTGAAGAGCCCGGTTATAGGAAACAGCTTGACCAAGTGCCTTTTCAGCTTGTGGTGTATAGGGGTAATTCTCCAAAGCCTCCAATGCTAGGAGCACTGCGCGATCTGTATACCCATTCTCAAGCTCGGTTTCCGCTTGCGCGGCCAGCAGGATGCTCGCCTGCTGGGATGCCTCATGCTCCTCAACCTCAGCCCGCTGCCATTGCAGGCCTGCTAGTAGGGCTAATACTAGGGCAATCACCATCCCAGCTGCCAGCCCTGCAATCGTGCGGCGCCTACGCGCTTCTCGTTCTTTCTCCCTCCTATCTGATTCGTCTTTGGATGCATCTAGAAAGGATCTCTCGAGTGGATTTAGTTCTTCTTTCTGCTTTTCAGCCCATTCCGAGACTTGAGCTAAACGGCTTCCGCGATAGAGCTCACCAGGATCCCGACCAAGGGCTTCCCATGCCTGAGCGGCTTCGGTGAGATGGCGGTGGATCCGTAGACCTTCGCGATCTTCATCAAGCCACTCTCGTAACCGAGGCCACTCGCGGATTAGCGCTTCGTGGGCCACCTCGACATGCTCTTCGGAGAGGGTGATGAGCCGCGCCTCCGCGAGCGTAGCCAGCACCCCCTCGGTCCTACCGTTCTGTCCTAGATCCGGAATCAACTCGGTGCGCGTTACACGCCTGCGCGTATCTTCCGTACCCTCACCAAGTTCGGTGAGACGCAGGAAGACGTTGCGAGCGATGCCACGCTGCTCCTCGCTGAGCTCCTGGTGGTAGACCTGTTCCGCACTTCTCGCGATGGCTCGGCGTACGCCACCTGCTTCAGCATAGCCTCTGAGCGTGAGCGTGCGGCGGCTGCGCCGTTTCCAGGTCTCAAGTAGTGCATGCGAGAGCAGCGGTAATGCACCAGGCTCCCCGCGCACGTCGCGGAGCATGAGATCCACCAACCCGGACTGGAACTTCCAGCCGCCTCGGAGTGCCGGCTCCTCGATCGCTCGCCGCAACTCGCTGGTGTTCATCGGACCGATGTACTCCTGGTTGCGCGCCAGTGCCTCCCGCAGGGCGGGGTAGGCCGCGCAATGAGGGTAGAAGTCAGCCCGCAAGGTGATCACAACCACAGTCGGTCCGGCAACCTCTGGATCTACAGCAGTAAGTAAGTTGTCGATGAAGGCCGTTCGCTGCGCTTCCTCATCACAAAGCGTGAAGAGCTCTTCCAGTTGG